>Ga0214542_1012724_pt1 | contig 10628 bp, 6 predicted proteins | sample CNSS1metaG_FD_160096 | JGI IMG/M metagenome (GOLD analysis project Ga0214542, IMG submission 160096) | Root nodule microbial communities from cowpea collected in UCLA plant growth center, Los Angeles, California, USA - CNSS1 | ecosystem: Host-associated > Plants > Roots > Nodule | place: USA...
TATATATATATATAAAGATTTTACTTTTTGAATCTTTTATATTTTTTAGAAGATTATATACTTTTCGGTGTTCATCTTTGAATATAGTTTTCAAACCAATGTTTTTATTTGAGTATTATTTTATTTGTAATTAATAAGAATTTAGGAATACATATTTTATATTTGTGATAAGATGAGAAATGGATTTAGATATTTTTGTTTTAAGAAACTATATTTTTCTTTCTTTAAAATAAGTTTCTTTCTATTAAATAATGAAAAAGGTGGATGTAAGCCCCATTTTTTAGCTCATATGTGTTTGGGCTTGGCCTTTTCATAGGCCCAAGGCTAACCCATGAAGGGACCCCCCAATACTCTGTCCAGCCCCTCACACTCTCACTTTTCTCATTTTCAGAAAGTTGTCCCTCTCTCTTTCATTTCTCTACTGAAGCAGAAGTTCTCTCATCTTCAAGCTAGCCAAGTCCACCCCCAACCCTAAGTAAGTTGAACCTTAGGTTCTCTGGTCTGTTTTTCCCTCTTCATCGTTTGGGTACATTGGTTTGGATGGGGTTTAACCTCCTGCCCTTGTTTTGTCTTGGTTTTCAAGTTTCAGCTTACTGCTCTAGCTATTGGAGCTGTGGTGCTCTTTAGTTGCGGACTTGTTACATTTGCCAGCGTCTAAAAAGGTAAAGGAAGCTAGGGTTTCACGTTATTTCTATTTTATGCGATTAATGTTTTGTGAAATATGAGAAAAGATTGGGGAAAATGTTAGTTTTTGGTATATTTCTGAGTTAGGGGTTCAAATATTCATGAAATTGTGATATTTGACGTTATTTCTCGTATTTTGGATGCGTCGCACAGTCGCTGGGCGAGTGCCTTGGTCGTTGGCGACTGTGTATTTTTTTGATATGCGCAGTTTAGTAAAATTGATTTTCCCGACTCATTAACCGTTGGATTGAGCTCAAAGTTTGAAATTTGGTTCATAACATGCTATTTTATGATTTGACCGGTTGGATCGTCGATTAGATGTCTGTAGCTTGTGAAATGTGTCACACATTACTACAGTGATTTTGATTTTGTGATAATAAATTTTCTTAGAAATTTTGGTGTAAGAATTATGGTTGTGTGTTGTGCTTGATTGTATGGAATTGCAGGTACTTAAATGTTTGCACTCATTTATTTGGGATGAATACTATTTTGTGATATATGTATGTCTTGGTATGCATTTATAAAGTATGAGATTAAAAGAAATATTGTTATGTTGAGTATGAAATGGAAAACATGACTTGTTTGATTGGTGGTGAATTGGCATGAGACTTGAATGATTGAGATGGCATGTGGAAAATTGTTGGTAAAAGAGTTTCAAGGGAAACTCTTGGTGATGGTGGTTAGTGTATACTTTGATATAGGAGATGTCTAGATAAAGGAAGGTATCCTGAGCTCTAAAAATTATTCACGCTCACATAGAGTAAAATAATTTATGTGGTGAGGATGGCAGGAGGTCCTAGTCTTGGGACATATTGGGACCAAGACATTAGAGGATTAACCCTGTGTGTGGTTGGGTGATAACCCCTTGCGTCTAGACTCTGTAGAGTTTAGAAGCCACCACAGGCGCATACTTCCTTTAGAATTCTATATCAAGAGTATGATCCGGATATTGAGTCCTAGAGTCTTGAAATTGTTTGCTTTCACATGATTTTGGTGCCTACTGCTTTGTTTGTGCATAATATGATCTGACTATTTATTTGCTCTATAACATGATTAAAACAATTTTTACTTTAGCCTACCCTTTCTTTGGTGTATGTTTTCTTTGCTTGGTTTCTCCCTTTTGCAATGATCACCAATTTATTGGTGTGAGCAGATGTGGAAACCACTAGAGGTACTTAGGGTGGTAGAGATGCTGCTGTGTAGAGTGGTCCCCATGGTTTGGGTTGTGGCTCACAGTTGAGCCCTTTTGAAGAACTCTTAGTTTGTTTTAAATTCCTTGCTCCCTGAGCAATCCTTTTTCAAAATAATAGTACTCTTGTGTTATGTTTTATGGCATCATGGTGTGCCTAAACTTTCATTCCAAGTATATTATGGATAACTGTAATAGTTAGAACATGTATGATTCATGTCATGTGCTCTTTGATATTATAATTATGTGATGCTTAATTTTAGTAGATTACCCTATTAGAAATGGGATGTCACAGTGGAGATAGAATAAAAGAAGGAAAGAGAAAATAGAGTGTAAGATTATGATAGGAAAAAATATTGGATATTTATAGATAAAATTCGCAATGAATAATTGGTACTCACGTGTATCTATTACCAGTGGGTATTTAAATACCTATTTATAAATTAGTCGAGTGCGGTTATCATATTATTCATACTTACGGATATCCATTACCGGCAAAAAACTAAATTAAAATGTAATTTATTTTTCATTAACTTAAATTTAATTAAAATTTAATTTATATTTTATCACGTTAAATTTAATTAAAATAAAATTTATTTTATATCCAATTTAATTTATATTTATTCTTTTTGTAATTTTTTTAAATTTTATTTTTAAATTTTATAAAATATTTTTTTTTAAATATGCAATGGTATCCACGGGTACTTGTAAGTTCTATACAACTCACGTGTATTTTGTAAACAGGTATTTGACGAGTAACAAAGCGGGTGACAGATGAAACAATATCCGTATCCGACCCGACCCAACCCGAGCCATTGCAATCCCCACATAGGACTAAGCAAACTCATGATTTTTTTTATTTGAAATAAAATAGACATTTAATTAGTGGTGTAAAGTTGAATTTTGAGATGTGTCCTTTACGGTCTGCTTTGGAAAGTTACATTAAATCCATATATGTTCTTTCAAATATTATTCGAATGCAATTTATAAAAATTTGATGTAAATTAAAATTAATTTATTTAGTTTCATTTTTATAAAAATTATTATTAGTGATAATGATTTAAATAAGAATTCAATAAAAAAGAAAATAAAAAATTAAATTATTTTTTAATTTAAATAGTTGATTAAATTAACAAATTAGTATCAATAAATGAAATTTAAATTTAGAAAATTTATTAAGTTATTTTTGCAATGATATATAAATGTTGCATATATCCTAAATATATTAAAAACTATCTTAGAGTTATTTGTAGTTAATTTCTTATGGTATAATAACCTATTAACAGATGCACTTATATCCTCAAAATATTATGAAATATCTGTAATTTATTATCTAATGTCTTTAAAATATTATGAGATAATAATTGATTATATAATATCTTCAATATATAATACTGGATTATTTTCAAGTAATATAATATGCTTAATATATATATATATATATATATATATATATATATGTTTATTTATGGTCTAGGATATAAATACATGTCATCACATGAAGTATGATAATCTAATAACTACTTTACTCTTATATATGAACTTATCTTTATTATTAACTTGAGTGTGGAGAGTCTTTTTGATGGAGTACCATCTTGAAAGGGGTCACATTGGACCTTTAACTAAAGCCATCACTAGGAGAATAAAAAAGGAAGAGGGAATTCAAAGAACTCTACTCTTGTGGAGTGTAGTTTATTAGCTTATCTTTTTCTTCTCTTGACTTTATAAAAATGTAAATAAGTCATTTCTTTAGGCCTTATATTTGGGCCAAGCAAAAATTTATTTAGGGCTGGTATTTTGGCCATTTTTTTGAAGAATGATGAATTTAATTGATTATGTAAGTACCATCATCGATTAAATAAAACAACAAAGTAAGGTGTCGTTCGGGTTTGCTTGGGCCTTAAGTAACCCTTATGGTGTGTTTGAATAGAGCATTTTAGTGAAGCAATTCATTTTTTGAAGAATTTATATTTCTTTGTGATGAAATCTTTTATTTGGATAGAGAAATTAAAAAGCATTTTTTTGAAGTATTTCAATTAGTCAAATTAGTAGAAATTTAAATACCCTCAAAATAGATAGAATTTGAAATTCTTCTCACTCAACCTCACTTTAGAAATCTCTAGTAGAGTTTTCAATTTGGCCTAATCCACATGTGGGCTTGACGAGCCGAGCCGACGACTCGATGCGCCAGACAAGCTTGGTGGACTCGAAGACCAAGACAGACCGGCTGACCCGACGACAAAAACAGGTTGGGCATGCCTCCCACTCACACAAGTCGGGATGGATCCAACGACCCACACATATAAGGCTGGCTTGACGACACAAATGGGTTGAGCGAGCCCGACGACCCAAACAGGTCAGACAAGCCCGATGACCTAAACGGGTCGGACGGGTAGGACAATCAAGACGAGCGAGTAGGACGACCAAGACAGGTCGTACAAGCCCGACAACCAAAACGAGCAAGACAGGCCCGACGACCAAGATAGGCCCAATGGGTTCGATAACCAAGACAGGTTCAATGAGCCCATTGACCAAGACGGGCCTGATGACCAAGACGGGTCGGACATGCCTAACAACCAAGACGGGTCGGACACGCCCAATGACCAAGACAAGCCTGATGACAAGACGGGCCGAACGGACTTGATGATAAGATGGGCCAAACGAGCCTAATAACTAAGACGAGCCCGACAACAAAGACAGGTTAGACGGGCCAGACGACCAAGACGGGCATGATGGGCCCAATGACTAAGAAAGGTTAGACGGGCACAATGACCAAGACAAGTCGAATGGGCCTGATGACTAAGACCACTCAGATGTATCTGACGACTAAGATGGGCCTACTAGGCTGAACGTGCCAAACAACAAAAATAGGTCAGTAGGCTCGATGACTAGGACAGGTCGGACGACCCGTCAGGGTTTCTCAGCCGACCGTCTAGGTCGTCAGGTCAAACCAGCTCGACTGGGTGGTCGGGTCGACCCGACTCATCTGAATTCAAAACATAATTAAACCCAAAATAAATATTGTTAAAATGAAATTTTATCTCATAAGAAATTCAATTGTTTATCCAAACAAGAAGTTGAAGTGTAAGATATTTTAATTTCTTTATCCAAACAAGTTATTTAGAAAATGAAGGGAATTTAATTGCAAGCAATTCAAATACAATGCATTTCAATTTCTTAGCATTTTTGAAATGTTTTATCCAAACACAAGGTTAGAACATTGCTTGGGCCTTCATTATATAAATAGGAGTTGTAAGACCCTCGAAATTTAATTAATTAAATAATTATTAATTAATAAATGTGGGTAGTTGGAGCCTTTATGACATTAAATATTGACTGTTGTGATGTGGAAAAGTACTAGCTTAAATGGTTGACAGTACTTAGTTATTTGAGAGGAGTTGGGTTTGAGTCCTATGTATGCCATTTATGTGTTATTTAATTTATTATTATTTTAGTATGTGCTGGATCATGATGAGTGATAATATAATCCTAGAATTATAGGAATTATCATAAAACATGAATTGGTTGAATGGTTGTGCATTGATTTGACATTGGCATGGTTATTGGTTCGAACCTTGGTGAATCCGAACTAAATTTTCTTTTTGCCAAAATTTCTTTTGGCATGAAAGGAGGGCTGCAAAACCATTGAATTATGGTCATTGAATAGCCATTAAGCACCTTGCCAATTAATTTTCGTTTTGGTGAGTAAATGGAGTAATTATTGGGTTGTAGTGGTGAAAGAGAATGAAATTGGAGGAGAGAACAACATTGTATTGTTGTGAGGGTATTGGGCTGCAAAGTTTCAGGGCACTAAAGCTGAATTGCAGAGAGATTGAAAGCTATTGATTGGAGAGTCAAAGGGAGGCCATTGGAGATCACAAAGAACTCTAGCATTGTCTTTTGAGCAAGGATATCCAGGTTAGGGGAGTTGGACTCCGCACATTTACTTGAATTATTATTTGCAAGATGTATGATGATTATACTGCCAATCTTTTTTAATTCTGTTCAATTATCGTCTTTTTAGAAAATTTCTAGAAACCGCCTGGCGGGCTACTCGTAGCTGCCAGGCTACTCATGCTGTTCTTGAGTGTTTTCTAGGTTCCTACAAGGAATTGCCTGGCGGTGACCCATGTGCCGCCAGGCGACACAAGCTGTACCACCCAGTTTTTGAATTTTCCTATCAACGACCTAGCAGTGATGAACACCCGCCAGGCGATGCGAGCCATATGGGTTCGATTTTGGTGTTTTTGGAATCTTGGAGTGTTTCTAATCGGGAAGGAAGGGAAGTGGCCCATGGGTTAATTGTTAGATATTAAGAATTGATTGAATTACGTTATGAATTGGATTTTAATTGAATGAAATCATATGAACATGGTTAAGGTTTGGGAAAAGTTGGGGATTTTCAAGTTAGTGAGGATTGATGCACGAATTACATTGAGCAGTTGTAGTTTCACTTTTAAATTAATATTAAATAACATTGGATGAACGTTAGCCTGACGAATTATGGAAGTGGACAAAGGTATGCGTTTTGGAAGGATTTGAGACTTAGAAATTGGATTCGCACAGTGTGAGAAGTTCTGGAATTTCCAGAAATTGGTGCATCGCCTAGTGGCAGGCTATGTACCGCCAGGCGCCATTGTAGGATAAAGGGAAGTTTTGGTGTTGTGAAGTGTAGAGGGGAGCCTGGGATTTTGTGAATTAGGTTAATGATGAACGAGTGATTGGGAAATCATTTGGACACATACCTAGGGGGATGATATACCTAAATTAGTAGTATGAATTTATGTGAGAGTTAATAGCAGTTGGAGAATCATGACAATAATAATCGTGTAGTAAAGAGTCTTATTAAGCCATAAGTAGTGCTGAATTGAGAGGTATGCTACAAGTAAGAGTAAAGTTCCTAAGTAAAGATGTAATAGTGGATGTGAGATATGTGTCGTTCCATGAAAAGATTAGGTTGGTGACGTGATTGTATTAGAAGAGATAGGGCAATTTGTATTAGTCCTAACTAATGATAAGAGTGAATGCCTAGAATTGCCTATGTGACAATGTTTAGGGAATGAAGGTACAAGAAAGGATTCATTCTAACTAGAATTGCTTTTGGCATTGAGTTACTAAGTTTATGGTACTCTGGAAGAGTGGAAATGTTGGTTCTATGTGAGTCACTATGCTTGGACCAGAACAAAAACCAGTACTGCGCGATTACTGGTGTAGTGCGTGGCGGCGAGGTTTGATCCGTCAAGTGATAACTACAAACAATGGGCTTTGAAGCGAGTGGCGCCTTGCGATGAGGGAGGTCCCGCCAAGCGAGAGCTGCAACGTTAGTGGGTTTTGGGCACCTGGCGCCTGGCGGTATGTGTCCCTTGCCAGGCGGTTTGGAATCGAATTTTGCCTGGTGGCTCAAGAGCAGCACCAGGCAATGTCGCAAAAGCCGAATTGTGTTTTTGCTTGTTTTGGATGAGCTTGGTCTACATAGTTTTGATGATTTCTCAAAGGTTGACTTGTTGTAGTTCCTTGAGTTGTGGCTTAGAACGTATCCCTTGAGTTGTGGCTCGGGATAGGGGTTAAGAACGTGGTATTCCTGGAATTGTGGCTCAAAATGACATATCTTGAGTTGTGGCTCGGGCTGACGAGTGTTGCCGATATAAGTGTGCGTGTTGTGGCGCTTACAGATGGGTCCCATTAGATTGCCCTCCTCAGTATTCAGTTTACGAGTTTGGTAGTCTTGGGATGTTACGAATGTTATTCGTATTGGGAACTCCACCTGACGTTATAGAGTGTGGTCCGTAGCATGGTTTCCTGCACGTGCTCTACCAGTTGTGGTAGCAAGACATCTTGAGGTATTCATCAAAAGACATAGAACACGGGTAACATGGTGGTGGCCATGTGATGTGCAACCAAAGGATAGGAATTCCTTTGGTGTACTTGTATGTTTTATCTGGTGTAAATATACGTATCTATATATGTTTGTGTTATTGTAAGCTCACCCTATCTGCTTGTGTTTGGCGATGATCGTGTACACGAGGGAGCAGATGATGTTGCAGGTGGATCTGGTGAGGCATAAAGCCAGAGCGTGGGCTATATGGGAGAAAAGATTTATCTGAGTTTTTCTGTTTATGGTTTTTAAACAAATTGTAAACTTTTACATTATGAGACTTTGGTATTATAATTAAGTTAAAATTATGGATTTTGGAATAAATTCTGAGGTAATAAATGTTTTAATTTTCCCGCGTTTTTGGGAAATGATATTTCATTATTTAAATTCGTAATATCCGGTCGGGATGTTACAGGAGTGACTTAAGCATTGTAAAGACAACTTGGAAACATTATAAAGAATTTCTACAATTCTCACATCTCTCCTTTGTTCTAAGTTTACGAGGATAATTTGTCTTCTTGACTTCTCCTAGACTTTTTCTTTGAAGGTTGACCCAACCTCCTTAAAGTTATAAGTTTTAAAGAACTTTCTTACCTAAGAAGGGGTGGGGGTTGAATTAGCTGTGATTGAAAATTAGATTCAATTTGAATTTATAAAAAGCCTTTACTTTGAATTAGTTTGACCAACAAATCAACATGCAATCAGTACTGGAACACACATTTTCAATCGATTGAAAACAGAGTTAACAAATTGATTTCGCATAACAAACATTGAAGCAAAGAAACCAATATGATTCAACATATTAAAACAACAATTCACCAGACTAAAAATAAGGAAAAGTTATGTATAAAATATAATTGATTATAAATTTAGAATTTGGTAGTGCAATTAATCAAGATCAACTCCAATTAAAAATATATGCAAGATTACAACTCCAGATTACATAAAAAAACCAAATACTATAAAAACATTTTTAAAAACATTTTTCTTGAAAGTTTTCAGCAAAGAACAAACAAGGAGAAGAAGATCAAACAAATACACAAAAAATTTATATTGGTTCACTCAAATTTGAGATGCATATAGTTTGTCAAGGAAACCTTAGCTTGACTTTGCACTATTTTAAAAGTTTTACATAATCCAATAAGATTATACTTTTGAAAACACAAAACTACACCAATACCCTTAAATCCCACAAAAAACTCCCACTTGCAAATTTGGAATACCAGACAACACCTATAATCCCAAGAAAGACCAAACCTTGGTGATGGCTCTCCCTAGCCAACCAAACCTCTATCTCGAAGTCTCTAACACCAAGAAAAAATGCTCAAGAATTCAATGAACACCTCACGAACATCTATAAATCTGTGTAGTTCAGAGAGAGAGAATTTTCCAAAGTATTTGTAACACCCCTTACTAGATATCATGCGTAATTTTTTTTCTTTTCAAACCAACAAAAATACTATGATACCATGCTATAAATAGGTATAAATAGGAACTTTGCAAACCTTTTACTTCGTAAATACCTATCCTTGTTCATTGAAATAAAATCGCACAATTACCAAAACATCTATAAAGGTCCCCTTATAATTCTTTCAAACCACGAAAATTCAAAGGAAAATCCAACATAAAAGAAATCCAAAATTCTTTTCAAAGCTTTCCAAAACTCCCAAAGCTCTCCCCAGCACGTCTCCTCGTACCTATGCATTTCCACCAGCATATGTAATAACATTTGCTCCCATATAACAACACATTATACGATCATTGCACAAACACAACATTTGCTACCCACATGCTAATTAATACTACTTATGTCCAACTGCTACTCTTGGGAATTTAATTATTTTATAGGATCTTACATTCTTTCCAACTTGAAAAGTTTCGTCCTCGAAAATTGTACTTACCAGGAAACATATAGGGATAAATCTTCCTCATGTTATCTTCCAATTCCTAAGTCACCTTTTTAGTTCCTTCATCCCAAAGCAATTTCACCTCCAAAGATAGAATAATCCTTTTAGACTATCCATTTGTTTCAAGATGATATGTCAAACTCGTCCTTAGTTGTGTACTTAAAGCTTCTTGCAATGACTTCTAGAACCTCGACGTATACCTTGAATCTGGATCTGAAACAATACTAGTTGGTACCGAATGCAACCTAACAATCTCCCTAATATATAACTCTGTCAATTTATCCATCGACCACTTCTAATTGATAAGCAATAAATGAGCACGCTTTTTCAACCTATCAACAATTACCTAGATCGAATCATGACCTTTAACTGACCTTGGGAAATGAGTTACGAAGTTCATCTATTTGTTGTCCTACTTCTATTAAGGAATGTCCAACTATAACATACCTCCGGGTCACTAATGTTCAATCTTGGCTTTCTAACAAACCAAGCATGAAGATATGAACTTTGCCACATCCTTCTTCTTCATTCCACTCCACTAGAATGATTCTATAAGATGTTTGTACATCTTAGTAATACCTTGATGTATACTAAGGTGAATCTTATGTCCCTCCTCCAAAATCATCTGCTTCAACTCAGACTTCACTAGAACACACTCTACTTCTGAACTGAAGAATATTGTCCACTCCCATGACAAAGTCCTTTACCTGCTTAATACCCAACTACTCGACCACATGTTGAAACTTTGAATCTTCCAACTACTTTGTCGTAATGACAGCGGAATTTAACATTACTCATTGTGAATCTTTTTAAGCCCTTCAATCTAGGCACCATTTATAAGATGCACACTTCAACATAAAACGAGAATAAAACTAAATCATTCCAATCCATTCAACTTACTTCAATAAAATACAAAAATAACAAGCAAATAGTAAGGTTGGTTAACCAATTAACAATAATAACAAAATTGGTG
>Ga0214542_1012730_pt1 | contig 10622 bp, 5 predicted proteins | sample CNSS1metaG_FD_160096 | JGI IMG/M metagenome (GOLD analysis project Ga0214542, IMG submission 160096) | Root nodule microbial communities from cowpea collected in UCLA plant growth center, Los Angeles, California, USA - CNSS1 | ecosystem: Host-associated > Plants > Roots > Nodule | place: USA...
AAAAAAATAAAAAATAAAAAATTAATTTTTATTAATTTCTAATATACATTACTTACAATTTAAAGAAACTTATATTTTTATATTATATATATATATATATATATATATATATATATATATATATAACTAAAAAAACATGAAAATTTTGGGGGGGCCAGGCCCCTCCCTGCTCCCATGTAAATCCGTCATTGCTCTAAATCCACCATCTTTCACCGTTAATCCATTTAAAGTGAACAACACACACTTCACACTCTAATCCACTTGAATTCATCATCTCCCTCCCCCTCCAATCAACCTTGACGGATAGAGGAGAAGGAAGATGGAAATTCCTCTTTTTTTCAACCTCCCCCTTCAATCAACCTTGACAGAGAGAGGAGAAGGAAGATGGAAATTCCTCTTTTTTTCAATCGTCTCTGTTATGCAACGATTTAAGGGTGATATCAAGATTACAATTATGTTCGTTATTTATTTTTTCAGCTTAATTATGAAAATGATGTAAAAATATGGCTTTTGAAATTATTTTTACAAAAATAATTAATAACGAAAATTTTAAAATTGTTATAAAATAAGGTTTAAAAAGTAATTATTAATTACAAAAATTTTTAATATATTATTTTATTTTCATTCATACATATTAATATTTTTTTCTACAACAAATCAGACTTTTATAATGATAATTTTAATCATATTTAAAATAAAGGAAAATTTGGTAACATTGTTTTTTCTTGATTTAAATATAAATTTTAATCTATCACATTCATCGAATCACTCACAATTTGGTAACATATTTTAATAAAAAAAAATTTAAAAGATAATGTAATAAAAAATTTATAATTCAAAATTATTTTTTAAACATTAATTTATAACAATTTTCAAATTTTCATTATTTTTACATCGTTTTCATAATTATGCTAAAAAATAAATTGCGTAGATAATTAATAATTAATAATTACTTGTTAGAAAAATTTTCAAATTTTTGTTATTAATTATTTTAGTAAAAATAATTTTTAAAGCCATATTTTAACACCATTTTCATACTTAAGATGAAAAATAAATTGCGGCATAATTGTAATCTTGATATCACCCTCAAAACAAGACATAGAAGAGATGATTTAAAAATAGAAGAATTTCCCTCTTTCGTCTACTCTTTCACCCTCAAGGTTGATTGGAGGGAGTAGTAGAGGATGACATCAAGTGGATTACATTGTGAAGTTTGTGTTGTTCACTTTAAGTGGATTAAAGGTGAAAGTGGGTCGGTTTAGTGTAAAGTTTGTTAAAGTTTATGAGTGATTTGTTGGATGTGATAGACTAAAAATTATATTTAAATGAAGGAAAAATAAGATTACCAAATTGTCCTTTATTTTAAAAATAATTAAAAACCATCATTATATAAGTTTGATTTGTCGTAGAGAAAATATTAAAATGTATAAATGAAAATAACATATTCTAATAAAAAAATATTTATCTAATAATGTAATGAAAAAATTTATAATTAATAATTACTTTTTAAACCTTATTTTAGAAAAAATTTCAAATTTTTTGTTATTAATTATTTTAGTAAAAATAATTTGAAAAGTCATATTTTTACATCATTTTCATAATTAAGCTGACAAATAAATTGCAGACGTAATTGTAATCTTGATATCACCCTCAAACAAAGACATAATAGAGATGATTTAAAAATAAAAGATTTTCCCTCTTCCTTCCCCTCTTTTTCCCTCAAGGGTAATTGGAGGGAGAGGAGAGGGAGAGGATGACATCAAGTGGATTACAGTTTGAAGTTTGTGTTGTTCACTTTAAGTGAATTAAAGGTGAAAGAGGGTGGATTTAGAATAAATTTGTTAAAGTTTATGAGTGATTTGTTGGCTGTGATAGATTAAAAATTATATTTAAATCAAGGAAAAATAAGATTACCAAATTGTCCTTTATTTTGAAAATAATTAAATATTATCATTATATAAGTTTGATTTGTCATAAAAAAAATATTTAAATGTATAAATGAAACTAAAATAATTTAGTAAAAAAATATTTATAAAATAATGTAATAAAAAATTTTATAATTAATAATTACTTTTTAAACCTTAATTTAGAACAATTTTCAAATTTTCGTTAATGATTATTTTTGTAAAAATAATTTCAAAAGCCATATTTTTACATCATTTTCATAATTAAGTTGAAAAATAAATCGTGAACATAATTGTAATCTTGATATCACCCTCAAACCATTGCATAACATTGATGACTGAAAAATAGAGGAATTTCCCTCTTCCTTCCCCTCTCTCCCTCAACATTGATTGGAAGGAGAGGGAGAGGATGGATTCAAGTGGATTAGAGTGTGCAGCTTGTCTTGTTCAATTTAAGGGGATTAAAGGTGAAACTGAGTGGATTTTGAGTAAAGTTATCTAAGTTTTGAGTGATTCAATGGATGTGATAGATTAAAAATTATATTTAAATCAAGAAAAAACAAGGTTACCAAATTTTCCTTTATTTTCCATGTGAGTAAAATTATCATTATAAATGTTATTTGTTGTAGAAAAAAAATATTAATATGTATGAATGAAAATAAAATAATTTATTAAAAAATATTTATAAAATTATTTAGTAAAAACTTTTGTAATTTATAATTACTTTTTAAACCTTATTTTGTAACAATTTTAAAATTTTTGTTATTAATTATTTTTGTAAAAATAATTTTAAAAGCTATATTCTTACATCATTTTCATAATTAAGTTGAAAAAGAAATAACGGACATAATTGTAATCTTGATATCACCTTGAAATCATTGCATAACAGAGATGATTGAAAAATAGTGGAATTTCCATCTTCCTTCCCCTCTCTCAGTAAGGATTGATTGGGGGGGAGGGAGGTGATGAATTCAAGTGGATTAGAGTGTGAAGTTTGTTTTGTTCACTTTACGTGGATTAAAGGTGAAAGAGGGTGGATTTAGAGTAAAGTTTGTTAAACTTTGTGAGTAATTTGATAGATGTGATAAATTAAAAATTATACTTAAATCAAGGAAAAACAAGATTACAAAATTGTCCTTTAATTTAAAAATAATTTAAAATTATCATTATACAAGTTTGATTTGTCGTAGAAAAAAATATGAAAATGTATAAATGAAAGTAACATAATTTAATAAAAAAATATTTATAAAATAACGTAATAAAAAAATTTATAATTAATAATTACTTTTTAAACCTTAATTTAGAACAATTTTCAAATTTTCGTTAATGATTATTCTTGTAAAAATAATTTCAAAAGCCATATGTGTACATCATTTTCATAATTAAGTTGAAAAACAAATTGCGGACATAATTGTAATCTTGATAAAAATAAATGAATTTCCCTCTTCCTTCCCCTCTTTTTCCCTCTAGGGTAATTGGAGGGAGAGAGAGGATGACATCAAGTGGATTACAATTTGAAGTTTGTGTTGTTCACTTTAAGTGGATTAAAGGTGAAAGAGGGTGGATTTAGAATAAATTTGTTAAAGGTTATGAGTGATTTGTTGGCTGTGCTAGATTAAAAATTATATTTAAATCAAGGAAAAATAAGATTACCAAATTGTGCTTGATTTTAAATATGATTAAATATTATCATTATATAAGTTTGATTTGTTGTAGAAAAAATATTAATATGTATAAATGAAAATAAAATATTTCATTAAAAAAATATTTATAAAATAATGTAATAAAAAATTTCATAATTTATAATTACTTTTTAAACCTTATTTTAGAACAATTTTCAAATTTTTGTTATTAATTATTTTTGTAAAAGAATTTGAAAAGTCATATTTTTACATCATTTTCATAATTAAGCTGAAAAATAAACTGCGGACATAATTGTAATCTTGATATCACCCTCAAACCATTGCATAACCGAGATGATTAAAAAATAGAAGAATTTCCCTCTTCCTTCCCCCTCTTTCTCCTTCAAAGTTGATTGGAGGGAGAGGAAGTGGTTGACATCAAGTGGAGTACAGTGGGAAGTTTGTGTTGTTCACTTTAAGTGGATTAAAGATGAAAGTGGTTGGATTTAGAGTAATGTTTGTTAAAGTTTATCAGTGATTTGTTGGATGTGATATATTAAAAATTATATTCAAATCAAGGAAAAAAAGATTACCAAATTGTCCTTTATTTTAAAAATAATTAAAAATTATCATAATAGAAGTTTGATTTGTCGTAGAAAAATTGTTAAAATGTATAAATGAAAGTAACATATTTTATAAAAAAATATTTATAAAATAACGTTATAAAAAATAATAATTACTTTCTAAATTATCTCTGTTATGTCTTGGTTTGAGGGTGATATCAAGATTACAATTATATTCGCAATTTCTTTTTCAGTTTAATTATTAAAATGATGTAAAAATATGACTTTTCAAATTATTTTTACAAAAATAATTAATAACGAAAATTTGAAAATTGTTATAAAATAAGGTTTAAAAAGTAATTTTTAATTATAAATTTTTTTATTACATTATCTTTTAAATATTTTTTATTAAAATATGTTACTTTAATTTATACATTTTCATATTTTTTCTACGATAAATCAAACTTATATAATGATAATTGTTAATTATTTTTAAAATAAAGTACAATTTCGTAATCTTGTTTTTCTTTCATTTAAATATAATTTTTAATCTATCACATCCATAAAATGACTCACAAACTTTAACAAACTTTACTCTTAATCCACCCACTTTCCCCTTTAATCCACTTAAAGTGAATAACACGAACTTCACACTGTAATCCACTTGATGTCATCCTTTCCCTTTCCATTCGATCATCCTTGAGGGAGAGAGAGGGGAAGGAAGATGGAAATTCTTCTATTTTTAAATCATCTCTCTCATGTCTTGGTTTGAGAGTGATATCAAAATTATAATTATGTCCGAAATTTATTTTTCAGCTTAATTATGAAAATGATGTAAAAATTTCACTTTTTAAATTATTTTTACAAAAATAATTAATAACAAAAATTGGAAAATTGTTATAAAATAAGGTTTAAAAAGTAATTTTTAATTATAATTTTTTTTATTACATTATCTTTTAAATTTTTTTTTAATAAAATATGTAACTTTCACTTATATATTTTCATATTTTTTCTACGATAAATCAAACTTATATAATGATAATTTTTAATTATTATTAAAATAAAGTAAAATTTGGCAATCTTTTTTTTTATGATTTAAATATAATTTTTAATCTATCACATTCATCCAATCACTCACAAACTTCAACAAACTTTACTCTAAATCCACCTACTTTCTTGTTTAATCCACTTAAAGTGAACAACAGAAACTTCACACTGTAATCCACTTGATGTCATCCTCTCCCTCTCTATCCAATCAACCTTGAGGGATAGAGTGGAAGGAAGAGGGAAATTCTTTTATTTTTAATTCATCTCCGTTATGTCTTTGTTTAAGGGTGATATCAAGATTACAATTATGTCCGCATTTTGTTTTTCAGTTTAATTATTAAAATGATGTAAAAATATGAATTTTCAAATTATTCTTACAAAAATAATTAATATCGAAAATTTGAAAATTGTTATAAAATAAGGTTTAAAAAGTAATTTTTAATTATAAATTTTATTATTACATTATCTTTTAATAATTTTTTTATTAAAATATGTTACTTTCATTTATACATTTTCATATATTTTTCTTTCACAAATTAAACTTATATAACGATAATTTTATTTTATTTTTGAAATAAAGAACAATTTGGTAATCTTGTTTTTTTATGATCTAAATATAATTTTTAATCTATCACATCCATCAATCACTCACAAACTTCAACAAACTTTACTCTAAATTCACTCACTTTCACCTTTAATCCCCTTAAAGTGAACAAGATAAGCTTCACACTCTAATCCACTTGAATTGATCATATCTCTCTCCCTCTAATCAATGATGAGGGAGACAGGGGAAGGAAGAGGGAAATTCCTCTACTTTAGAATCATGTCCGTTATGCAATGGTTCGAGGGTGATATCAAGATTACAATTATGTTCGCAATTTATTTTTTAGCATAATTATGAAAACGATGTAAAAATAACGAAAATTTAAAAATTGTTATAAAATAAGATTTAAAAGGTAATTTTTAATTATAAATTCTTTTTTTACATTATCTTTTAAATATTTTTTTATTAAAATATGTCACTTTAATTTTATACATTTTCTTTTTTTTTCTACGATAAATCAAACTTAGATATAGATAGTTTTTATTATTTTTAAAATAAAGAACAAACTACTAATCTTGTTTTTCTTTGATTTCAATATAATTTTTAATCTATCACATCCATCAAATCACTCACAAACTTTAACAAAGTTTACTCTTAATCCACCCATTTTCACCTTTAATCCACTTAAAGTAAACAACACAAACTTCTCACTGTAATCCACTTGATGCCATCTTCTCCATTTCCATCTAATCAAGCTTGAGGGAGAGAGCGGAAGGAAGAGTGAAATTCTTCTAATTTTAAATCATCTCTATTATGTCTTTGTTTGAGGGTGATATCAAGATTACAATTATGTCAGCAATTTATTTTTCAACTTAATTATGAAAATGATGTAAAAATATGACTTTTCAAATTATTTTTACAAAAATAATTAATAACAAAAATTTGAAAATTTTTATAAATTAAGGTTTAGAAAGTAATTTTTAATTATAAGTTTTTTATTACATTATCTTTTAATTAATTTTTTATTAAAATATGTTACTTTCATTAAACATTTTCATATTTTTTGTACGATAAATCAAACTTTTGTAATGATAATTTTAATTATTTTTAAAATAAAGTACAATTTCGCAATCTTGTTTTTTTATGATTTAAATATAATTTTTAATCTATCACATCCATCAAATCACTCACAAACTTCAGCAAACTTTACTCTAAATCCACCCACTTTCACGCTTAATCCACTTAAAGTGAACAACACAAACTTCACACTATAATCCACTTGATGTCATCATCCCCCTCTCTATCCAATCAACCTTGAGGGAGAGAGGGGAATGAAAAGGGAAATTCTTTTATTTTTAAATCATCTCTAATATGTATGGGTGTGAGCGTGATATCAAGATTACCATTATGTCAGCAATTGATTTTTTAGCTTAATTCTGAAATGATGTAAAAATATGACTTTTCAAATTATTTTTACAAAAATAATTAATAACGAAAATTTGAAAATTGTAATAAAATAAGGTTTAAAAAATATTTTTAATTATAAATTTTTTTATTACATTATCTTTTAAATATTTTTTTATTAAAATATGTTACTTTCATTTATACATTTTTATATTTTTTCTACGATAAATCAAACTTATATAATCATAATTTTTAATTATTTTTAAAATAAAATACAATTTTGTAATCTTGTTTTTCTTATTTAAATATAATTTTTAAAATATCACATCCATCAAATCACTCAAACACGTCAACAAACTTTACTCTAAATCCACTCACTTTCATTGTTAATCCCCTTAAAGTGAACAAGATAAGTTTCACACTCTAATCCACTTGAATTCATCCTATATCTCATCCATCAAATCAACGATGAGGAAGAGAGAGGGGAAGGAAGAGGGAAATTCCTCTATTTTTCAATCATGTCTGTTATGCAATGGTTTAAGGGTGATATCATAATTAGGAAAACGATGAAAAATAACGAAAATTTAAAAATTGTTATAAAATAAGGTTTAAAAATTAAATTTTAATTATAAATTTTTTTATTAAATTATATTTTAAATATTTTTTTATTAAAATATGCTACTTTCATTTATACATTTTCATATTTTTTTCTACGATAAATCAAACTTATATAATGATAATTTTTAATTATTTATAAAATAAAGTACAATTTGGTAACCTTGTTTTTCTTTGATTTAAATATAATTTTAATCTTTCACATCCATCAAATCACTCACAAAGTTTAACAAACTTTACTCTTAATCCATCCACTTTCACCTTTAATCCACTTAAAGTGAACAACACAAAATTCACACTGTAATCCACTTGATGTCATATTCTCAATGAGGATATCGTTGGAGCCTTCTAACACGATGCCAACGCCAACACCTTTGGGATTTGAAGAACCATCTACATGAAGTGTCCACTGGTCCTCTGTGGGTTTCTGTTGGAGGTCATTAACGAAGTCTAGGAGGTATTGGGCTTTTATGGGGCCATGGGGTTCATAACGAATGTTAAATTTGGACAACTCAACGGTCCATGACGACATTCGTCCTGCTAGGTTTGGTTTTTGCAATATCTTTTGGATTGGGTAATCAGTTTTGACGGTGATGCTGTGGTTTTGGAAGTATGGGCACAGGTGGCAAGCTGCATGTAACAAGGATAGGGCCAACTTTTCCACCATTCGGTATCTGGTTTCAGGATCTTGCGGTGTTCTACTGACAAAGTAAACAGGATGTTGCGTGCCGCCTACATCTTGAACAAGCGCGGTGCTGACTGTGTGATTGGTGGCTGTGATGTAAACCAATAGGGGTTGATGAGTATCCGGTTTGTGGAGGACAGGTGGTGAAGTAAGGGTGGTTTTCAGCTTTTGGAAAATTTATTCGCAGTCGTCAGTCCACGTGAACCTGGCGGATTTTTTGAGGAGTTGTATTATGGGTTGGGTTTGTTCAGCTAGTTTGGGCAGGAAACGGGAAATGGTTGCAAGGCGGCCTATGAGGCATTGGACTTCTTTGATGTTGGTGGGACTACGCATTTCGATAATTGCTTCGCATTTTTCAAGGTTGGCCTCTATGCCGCGCTGGGTTAGCATGAATCCGAAGAATTTACCGCAGTCGACGCCGAATACAAATTTGTCGGGGTTGAGGCGGAGGTTGTATTGGCGTAATGCAGAGAAGACTGCTGAGAGGTCCTGCGCGTGTTGGTGATGGCTTGGAGATTTGACAACCATGTCATCGATGTATACTTCGACACATTGTCCCATCAAATGACTGAAAACTATATCCATCAACCGTTGGTAGGTTGCTCCGGCGTTTTGGAGGTCAAAAGGCATAACTCACTAAAAATAATTGGCGTCGTCTGTGATGAAGGCGGTCTTGTTCATGTCGGATGCGACCATGGGGATTTGATTGTAACCGGAATATGCATCCAGGAAATTGAGTACTTTATTTCCCACCGCACCGTCAACAAGTCGGTCAATATTGGGTAAGGGGTAGGCATCTCGAGGACAGGCTTTATTTAGATCTGTGTAATCGACACAAATCCGCCACTTTCCGTTGGCTTTCTTCACCAAGACTACGTTAGAAAGCCAAGTGGTGTATTGAGCTTCTTCAATGAATCCTGCGCTTAGTAACTTATCGGCCTCGGCCTTAGCTGCTAAGCGTCGTTCCTCACCGAGTTTGCATTTTTTCTGAGAGATATAGCGGGCTTCTTTGTAGATGGATAACTTGTGGGATGCTCCAGGTAAGTCAGCAGCTGACCAAGCAAAAAGGTTCGTGCTGCCGACTAGGACAGGTGTGATTATGGCACGCTCGTCAGAGTTTAATCCGGTGCCTAGGTTGATGGAGTGGCCATTTGGAAGTTCCACGGGGGAGGTTTCTTCAACAGGTTCGAGACAAACATCTCAGCCCACTCTGGGGTCTAGATCTTCACCCGATAGAGCGATCCCGGAGCTAGGTGGTGGCTCGATGTGGTTGGTTTACTGGATTGGGAATTGTAGGCGTAGGCTGGCCATGTAGCATTCGCGTGCCAGGCATTTGTCGCAATGGACGATGAGAATGTCGCCAGAAGGGGAAGGGAATTTCATGACCAGGTGAGGGGTGGAGACGACGACGCCGAGGGTGTTGAGCGAGGGACGGCCAAGGAGGACATTATAGGATGTGGGTGCATCAACGATGAGGAAGCGGATGGGAATGCTTTTAGTTTGGGCTCCGTCACGAAATACGGTGTGAAGGTCAATGTAACCGCGGGTGGAAACCTGTTCTCCAAAAAAGCAATAGATGGGTTCATCATACAGGACCATGGCAATGTCTAGGAGATGGATTTTTTGAGATGTTGCCCAGTAGAGGATGCCAACGGAGCTGTCCTGGTTGACAAGGACTTTCTTGACTGCCATTTTCGGTTTTGATAGTGATGACCATGGGGTCGTCTTATTGGTGATCGAGGCCGTGGAAGTTGTCGTCCGTGAAGGGAATGGGAGGCATGCGGCGTATGTGATGGGAATGAGTAATATGGTTTATGGATTGGATATGGTGGAGGTGTTTCTTTCTGGCAGAAGAGGTGGATCCTCCACTAGCGAAACCACCAGAGATGGTGTTGATAGTGCCACGTAGGGATGGCAACGGGGCGGGACGGGGACGGGTTTCACTATCCCATACCCATCCCCGCATAAAAAAAATCATCCCCATCCCCATACCCAAACCCAACGGGTATCAAACTTTTGGCCCATCCCCATCCCCACCGGGTAACGGGTATAATCTCGTACCCATACCCATACCCGTGTTCTAACTACTTCAATATTAATTTTTATAAAAGAGAAAAAAAATTACAGTAAAGAAGACATAACATTATCAAATATTCAATATTAGGAGGATGATTGTTTCTTCCATATCAAATACTTTAAAATAAATTATAATTGTCTACATTTTAGATTAGAATACCA
>Ga0214542_1012732_pt1 | contig 10622 bp, 10 predicted proteins | sample CNSS1metaG_FD_160096 | JGI IMG/M metagenome (GOLD analysis project Ga0214542, IMG submission 160096) | Root nodule microbial communities from cowpea collected in UCLA plant growth center, Los Angeles, California, USA - CNSS1 | ecosystem: Host-associated > Plants > Roots > Nodule | place: USA...
CTTGAAATTAAGTTTTTTTTTTTTTTTTGTGGGGATTGTTAGACAAAATAATGCTGATGTTATTTTTTAACGTTGGTTGAGCAAATCCCGACTCTCATACATAGATGACAAAAAATAACTAATTTATATTATCCAAAATTTAGCTTTAATCGACACCGTCTAAGAACATAAATCCAACTAACGTGAATTGAAACAATCATTATTGATGTTTTAAACAAAATATTATTATGGTTGATTAAGAAAGCTTTCATTAATGTTGTCAAAGGTTAATTAAAAATTAATACAATCAATTTCAATAATATATATAAAAAAAAACCTGCTGTGAGTAAAAGTTGAAAAGATTATGTTGAATTGAGATACTATACGTTCCAACTAAGTTTGAAATGAAAAAAAAAATATAAAAAATAAATAAATGGACGTATAATATTTCAAGTGATCAAATTATTAAAAATTTATAAGACTTAAGTTTAAAAAGTATTCACACAGTGTATTTTATCATAAAATATATCAATTAGTCAAATTGTTAATAGCTTTACTTGTTCAATTGTATGAGTTGGTAGTTTTAACAGCTGTGAGTAAAATATTTCAATTAATCAAAATTATCCTATATATATATATATATTACAATCTGACCAAGTCAACTCACCTATACATCATTTTGTACGAAAATTGTAGAAACTGGATAAGAATAAAAAATTTGGACAAAACCATTTCATTCCATCTTTTCTTCCAGAATGGGACTCTTCTGCAAATGGATGATGCGCCAGTCAACAACAATTATACATGTCTATTAATCAGTTTTTAAGTTACCGTTTTCTCAAATAAATACTTATAAACCAAATAATTCACTAAACATGGCAAGTCGTGTCAAGTAATATTGAACATCTAATAATATTGGCCAAATTCATTATTTTTTTTCAGAAAACTTAATTCATACATTTCTTTTACAAAATAAAAGAAATACTTAATGATCATTTTAAAACTATTTATTTATATTGATAATAATTAATTCTGGTATTATCTGAGGTTTCCTGGACTGAGGGCATAATTTGATACGTGTCTTCTTCCCATGGATGTGGTGAATGCCATATAAACGTTACAGAAACAGAAAAGCAATATATATCTAAAAATTGATGTGATGATATATTCTATGATGCCTATTCTATCCATCTTTGAATATGATTAGGGAGCAGACAATCAAAACCCCCAGGAATGCCCCACGTACCAGACACACGCTATCATCGTCTGCACCCGATCATACACATACTTCACTCGCCATTATTCCTGCCACCACCACGTTTCATCCAAACACACTCACACATAACATACACCAAACAAATGAAGAATGAGTCCAAGCAAGCACTCATTTATTTCATCGAGAGTCTTTCACTTAAGCACCGACACTTTTGCCTCCTACAGTACATTGACACGTGGACCTAGCCTCAAAGCAAGCCGGGTTGCACGGACTTCCCATGCACCCACCGGTAACTCCTTCTGTTTCACCCAAAACCTCACTCACCTTAATTCCCTTCATTAAAAAAAAAAAAAACACTTCGAATTCCAGCTGGCACTTAACCGCAACCCGAGACTGAGGATGCAGTAACGGTCCCCAAATCCAGCTGTATCCAACACTCACCTGGCGCACGACCGCTATCTTACGCCGGAACACAACATGATGAACACTCTCACTCTTTCACTCAATTTCTTAACAGAGAAATAGAGATAACAAAACAATGGAGGATCTAAGCAGGTGAAATTTATTTTTATTTTATTATAATTTTTTTAACAATAAATAAAAGCGAATCGGATGTACAAGAACTAGAATATAGAATGGAGGTAAGAGAACGATTACGGAAGGAAGGGAGGCGAGAAGCTAGCACGTGACTGAGCTTAATAATCGGCGAGTTTTCGGTGAGAACGTGATTTCGGAATCTGCTGCAAAGTTCGGATCGCCAAAACGTCGCTTCGTTTTACATCCATATAATGTCCAATGTCGCCGCCGATCTTGTCGGGCAAATCTAGAAACAGATCAAAAAAATGCATGAATAAAAAACAATTTCAAAATTAAAAAAAAAAATCTCGAAATGCATTGCGTTTGTTTACCTAGATGATGCGACGGCGAGCGGTTGAATCTGGAAAAATGATTCAAGTCTGACAGGAGGAGGAATATATGTGAATGATTTTGAAATTGAGAAATTGAAGTATGTAATATATTATATGTAATAGAGGAGTGATGGAGCACCTGATGGAGAGGGAGCGTGGGAGAAGAGGTAGAGGATGAAGAAGCACAGGAGAGTGAGGACAGGAATGAAGTGAACGAACTTGTGCGGTGATGGAGGCGGCGAGGAGAGACGGTGAGGTTTGGGAGCATCGTCTTCGTCGGAGAGGAGCGTCTCTAGTTTGGGGAGTTTGGGTGATGGTGAACCCAGGGATTGTCTCTGCATCGTGGCTGCTACAGACAACGAGAATGAGATAGAGACACCGCGAGAGAGAGATAGAGAGTGTGTGTTTGTTGTCCACTGAATTTTATTTTCAAGCTTTTCTTTTCTTTTATTGTTATTTTATTTTATTTTATTATATTATTTTTTTAATGCTTAGTTGCTTGTCTTTTTTCTAGTTGTGTTTCCTTTTCCTTTACTCATCTCTTTGTTTTGGCCTTTTCAGCTTGGGATGCTATTTTGGTTCTCCCACGTCTTTGCGCTAGGATAAATCAAATTAAATTATAATTCGATGTAAAGTAATTTTAATATTTTAGTTTTAATACTATCTAACAAAATGTATTTAATGATCTTCTCCTTCATGTTAAAATAAATTTGATTTGATTTTATGAGTTTGTTGGATTTTGGTAAATAATGTGTTGCCATAATCACTTATCCATAGGAAAATCAAAATATAATAATAGCATTTACTTTATTTTTATAACATTAGATTATATTAGATACGTTTATTTCTATTTTAAGTTGTTTTAAGTTTGTGGCATGAGAGCACGGTAAAGAAATTATTGGTAATAAATGCCAGTGGATTTTTTCCATTTTCTGTTTGCCTCTTTGATGATATAAGGGTACAATTATACGACCTTTGGAGAAACAAGAGACAATTAGGTTTATTTGTTACAGTCAAGCCTAAAAAAGCGAAACACGAAAGACACGATGCGATCGGATCAGCGAAGAGAACCCAAATAGGCTTGACCCACACACAGCCCAATATAAACTAGGCTTGGCTATTTCTACTTCTTATTTTGCTAAGCTTCTACGCCACATAATTCTTGTACATTTGTTTAAATAATTCTGACAGCAAAATGCTACTATTTAGAAAAATACTCAAAAAAAATGTCTCCATTGCGTTAAGAGTGAGTGCATGAATCAATACAAAACTGAAACATGTGTTCAAATACTTTATTGTGAAATTCTTAATTTTAATAATTTATTTACAGAACACACGTGTATAATTTTAAAAAATTTAGGTCCTGTATACAGAAACCACTAATTATAGTCCTTAAATGTATGCTTTCAAGTTTATTTTAGTCTTTTACAAATTTTTAAACACATCATTGTTACCTTCAAATGACAGGACTTCATATTAAATATTGTCGAATCTTATGGATAGAAGATGTTAATAATAAATATAGAGAACTACTAAGATTGCACAAACGATAAGTGGTTTTATTTTAAATGCTTACATTATTCACATGCTAGTAGATCATTATGGTCTTTTCTCATTAAAAAAATAAATAAATGACCGAAATTACAGTGGTAAAGGAATGTTTCAAATTACATAAATTTATTTGGATATTTTATTTATATAGAATTATATCAATTATTCATGCATATATGTGTATAATGATGTATTTATCCTGAGCAAACAAAGATTTCCCAAATATAAACTAAAAACAAACGGGTCCAAAAACGATAGTAAAAAATGGCCAAAGCTAAAGAGAAAAAAATAATCAAACAAAAAATCAATCACTCCCGTAGAGGTGCAGAAAGAAGCCATGGGGTGTGCAAAGTAATTTCCAAAACTTAATATTTATGTTAATTGGGTTTAACTAGAAAGTTGGAAGGCCCATATGAAGAAGGTCGTACAGTTGAGAGGTGGAAAGGAAAATGGAAGGGGGGAGGAAGAGGAGGGGTAATGGAAAACGCAAGAACGAGCGTCACCAAGAGAAAATTCTGGAAGTCCCAATGAGAAGGGGAACAGAATCTTGGGCGGCAAGAGGAAAAGAAATTGTCAAGATTAGTGTTCCAGAACATTAGAAAGTCGAAAGAGAGGAAGAAAGTTGCAGAGAGAGGAGTTTCAATGGTGCTATGGGAGATAACGCTCGGAACCGCGTATTTCTTGGGTCTCAAGCGAACATACAGGCTCGCTCTCAGGATTCAACGCAGGATCGTAAGCCCTAAGTACCCTAAACTTCGCCAATTTCTTCACAGGTTCGTTCCTCTCTTCGATTCCCAATGCTGATCTTACTCTTATCTACCTGTAGGCAATAATAGTGTTTTGATTTATTTTTTTTGCACAAAAAAGAAGAGATCAACCGCAGCGAAATCATGTTCAACATTGCAATAAATGACTTTTTTCGTTGTGATATTTGTAAATTAAAGTGATTTTGTGAGGATTGCTAGCTTTTAGAAAATGCTTTGTGATTGTGACCTCCAGATCCAGTGTTCTAAAGGATAATCATTAATCGATGATCAATCAATTGCTTTTAGCTGATAAAAAAAATAATTAAGCGTAGATTCCATCATGAAATTACGGATATATGTTAGGGACTTACGTTTCTCTACGGTGTTTTCCAGACGGACCCGTGGCGTGTTTGATGTAGCAATCAAAGTGCATCAGAACATTCAATACAGGGACATAGAAGTAGGTAGGAATTTCGGGAACTTTATATTGCGGTGGCTGGATCGAATGAAACCATCGGCGCAGATTCGTGGTCCACGACCTTCGAATGGTGTTAGGCCCACAGAAAGCATTGGAAAGCATGCCGCAGGAGGTAGCAGTTCCAATCACAAAGGTTCGGGGACGTTGAGGAGGAACTCTGATAGGAATTTGTTTACCTCAGCAAGGTGGGTGCCTTCTCCAACAGTTCCGAGAGTGATGCGACGGCCAAATCCTCCTGGGACTACCATCCATGACAGGCACTTTAGCGTTTCTACGCCTCAAATTGTGGCATCAAATTATAGAGTAAATTTGTCAGGGGGTGTTGTTAGGAAGGACATTATGCAGTGGATGCTGCATAACTAGCTAGCCCTTTTGGAAAATGATGGTGGTGGCGTACGCAAATTTGTTGTCTCTTTGTATTCTGTATAGTTCATCAGACTTCCTTTTGGATAACCAGCGGTTAAGAGATTGTTTTTGTTTTTTATTAAAAGAACTAGTTGTTAATACAGTGGATAATTTTCGTGTTGAATGAATAATGATAAGGAGATTTGCTGTTCTTTAGTTTGTTTTTCCCAGCAAATTTGGTTTGTGCTACTTGTAGTCTGATTTTCTCCATACGTCGACTGGTTAGGCATACCGTGTTTATGCAATATAGGTAGCATAATATGTTATTCGATCGAGTTTATATGATATTGTAATGAATTCTTCATTGGAAGTGAAATTCACTTCTTACTGTTAGAGAAAGAGGTGAGAATCAGAGGAGAGAACTCAAATTCTTTGCTTGAGAATGTCAAGTAAAGTAAGGTATTTATGGGTGCTGATAGATAGATATGTATGCGCCATTTTTGGAAACTCAAAAGTCATTTTAGAGTTTTCTTTGTGGAAAATAATATTTTAATTTATTTTTGTTGATTTACTTTTAACTTTTGACTCCAAATCATTCTTAAATTATTATATTATATTACTAAAAAATCTAAATAATAATTAAAAAATATTATAATAATAGAATAAAAATGGATAAAAAAAAGTAGATTAACTTATGATTATCCTAAAACTACAATATCAATAACAGTTATTTTTTTAATTGTTCTGACACAGAAGTACAGATGCGAATGGAGACATAGCAAGTATTGTTAACTCACCAGATGAAGGAATCGTGAAAGTGGTTTTCTAGTTCTATATTTTGCTCCCGAGAATTTGCTGACTAGTGACTTTGATGCAGAGACTAACAAAGCCCGAAAAGGTTAAGCTGATGAATACCTACCAGCATTTATTCCCTTCAATAGAAGTTGGTGCGAGATTTTCAGATGTTTCTCGAAGAAAAAAAAATAGTTTAACAATTTCTTTTTAACAGATTATTTTAACAAATTTTGACAAATTATTTATTTACGTAAAAAAATGTACTACTTTATTATTTTATTTTGATTAAAAACTAAAAAAAAATTAATCTATTTTAATTTTATTTATAGAAACTTTGTCAAATTTATCTATAAAAATTTGTCAAAATAATTTTTCTTCTCCAAAGTCCAAGTGCTACGTGATAAATACTAAAACTTCAGCTTCGCTATGTAGACAAATTACTGCATTTATCCCTAACAATTCTAACTTCTCTGGCAGACAGGGTAGGCGTTACGAACTATGCATCATCTACATAGTTATCAATTCCTTTACATTTAGTTCGGAATGAGAAAATCCAAGTTATTGTCAGTGACAGCCTATGGAATGGATCTTACGTAAAAATGTAAGGCAGGTTATTTTTTATACATAGATGATGACATACAAATTAAGTTTTAACGTTTCCATTTTTTTTTGTTCTTATTGGCGAATTTCTTTTCTGAAAACTAACAAAGCACACAACACAATAAATAAATGATTCCTTAAACAAAAAGGTCAATTTTTAACAAATAAGTTTTGTCGCAAAAATCAATAAAACCAATTCCAAAGTATGCAGAACAGCAACAACAAAAAAAAAAACATTTTTCATATTATTTTAATCTAGCTCCCAACTAAGACAACAGTCTGATAATCACCGAAGCTAATAAGGGGTTGACACTATCTTTCTGATAGTTTATTATTGTAGAGTTGCAGCCTGAAAACATAACCCGTCATTTTCAAATATACATCAGCTTTATAGGAAAAAGAATTGAGACATTTTGAATAAAGCTTTCAGATTATTCTCAGGGGACGATGACGGATGGGAGAAGAAGAAAGACTATAATTACTTTCCTATTGCTCAAGAAGGGGACTTCCTTCTCTGGCTAGAATGAAAAGACCACCATCTCCTCTTGATATTCGCAAGTCCTGATCAAGATATGTAGTAAGAAGCCAGGAGCTTGTCCTCTCACCAGGGATGGGAATCTTGAGAGCTGGCTGACCAGAAATGACCCGCGATATGTTTTCCACCACACCTTGTAGTGGAACAAGGGATTGTTGCAGAGGCTGTAGGCTGAGCTTTTGGCCAAAAATGTCCACATTTTCTGGTAGGTCAACTTTAGACTTTATCTCTGGAGGTTGTATTGCACCTTCTTTAAAAGTGACCTGCTTGCATTCAGAAATGTTAACAAGAATTTTCTGATCTCTGTAATAGAAAAAGTTCATATGCACACTGAACAAACTATAGAGTAACATACGACATTTGGCAGCATAAGAATTGCAATATCATTAACAATAAGCATTATAAACCATTTCTTTTGACATCATATTAGCTGCACAGACTATCCTTTAACCTCTCATTTCTTTTTGGGCAATAAACCAATACAGTCAAAGATATCAAAATGCGCTGTTGAGGAAGTAAGGTGAAGCATCAGCGCCTCTTGCAGTCTTGCTGATCAAATCACTGTTTTCAGCGCCACAGGCATGTATTTTTGGTTTCAGGTGAAACACACCCTTAATCAGTTTTCAACGATTGTAAAATAATAAGGTCATACCATCTAATTTGCATTAGGCTTTGACACTTTTGGCGCAACCAACTCATGGTTTTGTGAAACGTCTTAATCTTTTAATTTTATTGTGAGCATTACCTTTATGGCCCAAATAGTTAATTTATATGGTAATACAGTGAAATGCTTACTCTTCTTTTAACATTCAAATAATACATCAATGAGAAATGCCCTTTTGGTGCCTTTCACCTTTAGATGTAAACCCCTACAACCTTTTGTCATTTTACTACCTTGTCTTTGAAAAATCGGCATTCATAAAATAATAATGTTTTCAAGGGAATACCTGTATTCTTGCAGGGCTTCGAACTTCAAATGAGGCAGATGCACTGAAAGACAAAGATGCAAAAGGGCTAGACAGTGTTGTGGAGTTTATAATGGTGAAGCTACTGGTATCAATTGTTTGAGAAATCTTTTCCACCTTCAACAAAGGCAATCTTCCTGCTGCTAGGAGAGGCAACAGTTCAGAAGATGCAGTGTACCTGAAAACAGTTTGGCAAGCAAAGAAACAATGACTTTAATTAAGAACTACTAATACAATACATTCTAAGTTTATTTCAATGTAAAAATGAAAATTAAGTGCTGAAGCAAGAGCAACGCCTTCAAAGGTTTGTAATTATGAGTTTTTCCTGTAGAAAAAATTACTTGTTAGTTGTTACACCGATTATTATCCTCAATTTCAATCAGCCAGCAATGTAAGCCCATTAAATTAAACATGGATCCAATAAAAACCCGAGAAACTTTACGAAACCAAAATACAAATGGCAATCTCCCTTCTATGATTCATATAATGATGAAAAAGGAAAATAGAAAGAAACAGAGAAAAACATTATCATTCTTCCCCGTGGAATGTGGTTAACTAGTTCATTAAGTCGGCATTTGGTTCTGAATACTGCAATACTAACATTGACACTTTCAAGTAAAACTTCGCCATGACCTTTCAAACTCGATTTGCTGGTTGTAAGCCATTTCCAGGCTGATTAGTTGAATTTAGAATAAAAATAACTGTATACTATAAAAAATGTCAATTAAATAAAATTTACTTCATCGAACACAAGAAACAAAATAAATCACACACAAAAATGACAACTCCTAAAGAAATTTATACTTACAGCAAAACCCAATTCCCATCCAGAAGTGCAGGTTCCTCCACGGGGGCAGGGGTAGGGTTCACCGCTTCCAACTGAGTCACCAACTCGGACACCTCAGCACGAACCTCCGACCCGGCTTGAATCCCTAACTCGGTGCCATAGACAGTATCCACCAAAGCACGCTTCAGTCCCTCCACCTTGTCATCCACTCCCTCCTCCGCCGGAGCCTCAGCGACCGGAGTTCCGTTACCGCCGTCGATATATCCGCCGGCGTCGGATGCTTCACCTCCTTCCTGCCATTCGTCCTCGTCCTTGGGAGGATCCGTGTCGGGAAGCTTGGACGACGACGCTTCGGCTTCAGGCTCGTAGTCTTCGCCCCACTCGTCAGAGATCTTCCCAGCCGGCTTGCCGGCGTCGTCAGCGGCGGAGGCGCGTATGCGGCGAGAAGGAAACCTGGGAAAGCGCGGTGAGATAGAAAGGCAAGACAGCGGAGAGGGGAGAGAAAGCGGTTTAACGTTCTGGGAAAATATGAAGGGAGTGGACGAAGTGACGGCGACGACAGCCATCGGCACAGGGTGGCGATAGGATGAAACCCAAACTGAAATCTGAGCCATTTTTTCTGCCTCTTCACTACTTAGTGTAGCACAATTATCCTTTCTAACCACAAACAACTAATTGAAAATGAACCATAAATAAAGGATCCAAATAGTTATTTAGATAGAAAAATACTATTTTATTTTTTTATTTTGGTTAAAAAATAAAAAATAAAAAATAATTTATTTTAATTCTATTTATGAAAACTTTACCAAATTTATCAAAAAAAAATTGTCAAAACATAATAATCTCAATAAAATTCAACATATCAAGAGTTTATTTTACATTTATTAATAATATCAATTAATTTCTTTATCCTAACTTCATAAATTCAATCATCATCATCATCATCATCATCATCATCATCATCATCATCATCATCATCATCATCATCATCATCATCATCATCATCATCATCATCATCATCATTATTATTATTATTATTATTATTATTATTTAGTAATATATCACATTTTTGGAATACTCATATTTTATCTTTTTTTAAACTTTTATTGTAGATACATCTTTCCTTAAAATACATGAATTCGACCTTATTTATTTAAAATCTTTGAAGTTTTCTTACAATAACGAGCATGTTTTTAGTAATGAATTTTACTTCTTAGGTTAAAATATTTCGTTGGTTTTCATTTTTGTTGCAGAATTTCAATTTGGTCATCGTATTTTTATTAGTTTCAATTAGGTCTTCATTTTTGTAAATTAGTATCAATTAGGTCCTTTTCGTTAAGTAGGTGCCACGTGTCAACGTTTTTTTGAATTTTTTGAATTCTTTTGATTTTTTTAATATTTTTTTAAATATTTATGCCACGTGTCACTTCTGTAGTGTGTCACGTGTCAATCTAATATGTGACACGTGTCAAATTAATATATGAATCTCAATTTGGTCTTCATATTTGTTAAATTGATTTGATTTAAGTCCCAATTTTTTTAAAAAAATTTCAATTTCAGACACTCCAAATTTAGACCAAATTTTACTTGTATATAATGTTATGATTATTTTTATTAAAATTGATATTTTTATTAAATATTTTAATAATATTAATTATATTTAATATTAAAATTTTAAATATATTTATTTTAATTTTTTATAAATTTATTTTAAAAT
>Ga0214542_1012738_pt1 | contig 10614 bp, 5 predicted proteins | sample CNSS1metaG_FD_160096 | JGI IMG/M metagenome (GOLD analysis project Ga0214542, IMG submission 160096) | Root nodule microbial communities from cowpea collected in UCLA plant growth center, Los Angeles, California, USA - CNSS1 | ecosystem: Host-associated > Plants > Roots > Nodule | place: USA...
TGTCTCCATTAAATTTTTTTATTTTATCTCTTATTATAATTTTTCGTACTATAAACTTAATATAAATAATATATAAATATAATTTTAAAAAATATATAAATATATATAAAAAAATTCAAAAAAAAAAATTGGGGGAGCCGTGGCTCCCCTATGTCACAATGTAGTTCCGTCCCTATTTATATTCGTACCCGTACTCATACCTGTTTTCTTACTGTATCAATATCAATTAATTAATTTTTATAAAATAATACAAAATTACAGTAAAGGAAGTATAATATTATCAAATATTCAATATTAAGAGGAGAGTTGTTTCTTCGATATTAAATATTTTAAAAAAGTATAATTGTATATATTTGAAATGAGATACCAAATAAAATTTTATAAGAATCAATTAAATTTACGAACGTTAGTGAAACCTAGTTGATAAAATTTTAAATATTTTTTAAAAAAATATTAAAAGAAAACAAATATTCAAATAAAAAATATTTTAAATGTTTGTTTACTTCAACTTTTTAAATTATAATACTTTTTTTATGCACTAATAAAAGTTATAATACATCACTTGATAAAAAATCACACAAAGAACAAAATTAAACTAATAATAATAGAAATTTAATATAAATATTTTATTTTTTGAACTTCAATATATGTTTGAAGGTGATAAAAAAAATTCATGACAATTTAATTAAATTATTATATTATAATAAATAAAATTTATTTATAGAATTATATTAATAAAATTACATGTATGATAATGAGTTAGAAAATAAAAATATTTGTATAAAAAATATTAAAATATATTCTACATAATAAAAATAAAAATAAATAAAAATATTAAAAAAATGATCAAATGTGTATCTTAGAAATAATTTGAGAGACAATTTAATCAAATTGCACAAAGAAAAACAAATGTATAATTAAAGATATGATAAAACAAAAAAATACCTTTCATGGTAACCATTCATGCATATGAAATTAGTAAAATTATTCGTGAACGCATTGAGCAATATAATTCGTAAGTAAAAAATTGTAAATACAGGTACCGTACTTCAAGTAGGTGATTGTATTGCACGTATTTATTGTCTTGATGAAGTAATGACAGGTGAATTGGTTGAATTTGAAGAAGGTATTATAGGCATTACTTTGAATTTGGAATCAAAAAATGTTGGTGTTGTATTAATGGGTGATGGTTTGGTGATACAAGAGAGAAGTTCAGTAAAAGCAACATGAAGAATTGCTCAGATACATGTAAGTGAAGTTTATTTGAGTCGTGTTATAAATGCTCTAACTAAACCAATTGACGGTTGAGGAGAAATTTCGGCTTCGAATCTCGATTAATAGAATTTTCCACTCGCTGTATTATTTCAAGACGTTCGGTATGTGTGCCTCTCCAAACAGAACTTATTGTTATTGATTCGATGATCCCATATACAGGACGGGGCCAACGAGAATTAATTATTGGAGACAGACAAACAAGTAAAACAACAATAGCTACAAATACAATTCTCGATCAACATGGACAAATTAAATGATTGAAAGATAATAAAAATTGTTTTAGCAAAACAAAAGATTTTTTCAAATGAAACAAAAATGAATAATAATAGAATAAAAAATATAATTTTTTTATATTACCTAGTAAATAAAAGATTTATGTTATTGAACATTTAAATTGAGAGTGTTAAACATTATCATGTGAGAAGAAAATATACGATAAATAAAAATATTAAAAAAGATGAGAAATGTTGAAGTGTGAGACATAAAAAATATTTAATTGACATATTGAACATTGTATAAAGGCTGTGATAAGACCAACAAATATCTTGAAGATGTGAATGAATTTCATGACTAAGTACTTTAATAATTTAAATAGAACGAAATATGGCGTGGATGAGTATCATAGCAGATATGGGGACATAGATGGGGTGGATACCTACATCCCATCCCCATCTCCGTACCCAATTGAAAGAGTCAGGTATTTCTCATACCTATACCTAGTGACGGATCTTGACAAAATTTTTTGAAGAGCCCTACTCAAAATTTATATATTTAATCATTGTCACTAATATAACAAAGTATATATAATTTAGTATTAAAATCTCTTTGTATGTTTCTCTTTAAAAAAATTATAGTTTTGAAGTTGTATTTGATATGAAAGTCATTTTAAATAAGTTTTTCTATAATTTGATCCCTTCTTTCTCATCGGATATTCTCATATTTGAGAATATATTCCTTTAATAAGTTTCAAAAAATTAATATAAAATTTCCTAACTATAGTTGTTTGAATCTTAAGTAAATGGGATGTATTTGAATAATATCTAGATGAATGATTTTATTTGTGATCCCTAATCCTGGACTAATTTCAATTTATGATTATGATAGTAATTAATTTATTTTATTTTCAAAAAGAAGGCTATATCGTGGGATTGTGACTTTCTAGTTTTGACTTTTTTTTCCCTTACAAATAGATTCAATTAAATCTTCAATGATTCATATTTGTTGGAAATATTGGACACTGAATAGTATTACTTAGAAAATATTTTTTCTAACTTAGAGACTTTATAACTATCCGGTTCTAGAAAGAAAGGGTAAGCAAGTCATGTCAGCTTTTGAGGAAGGCACAATTCAAGAACTTTGTGATAATTCATGTTGGATATGTTTGGGAATGAGCCAGGAAAGCATGGTTAAAAAAGGAACAAAATAGAAAAATATCTCTATTATATATATATATATATATATATATATATATATATATATATATATATATATAATTTATTTTCATTCTTTAAATTTTTTGTTTAAATAGGCCAAATTTAATTTCTCATAATTATGTCTTTATAATAATTTGTCACAAAACATTATCCGAAAGTTATTAAATGTGATTGGTGTTTGTTTTGTTTATAATTTTATAAATTGATTGTTTAAATTATATTATTAAACATACTATTCTTTTTTAACTCTGAAAGTTGGCAGATTTGATTATTTTATTTTAACAAAAAAAAAAGAAAAAAGTATGGCAACTTTGATAACTTGAATAATTGTGAGGAAACAGAAAGTCACTTCTGCAGATTTTGTTAGGAAAACAGTTGTGGAACAATAAAGAGAAATCCGTAAGAAATATTGTGAGAAATGTTTCATTATTTCCTTTATGAAAAATTTCTTTTAGAAAAAGTTGTGGAAATTTTCGTTCAAATCGTAAGTATTTTTTTTTCTATATATTGAAAATAAAAAAAATACCGATTTTGCTTGTTTTACATATTTTCATAATTTTCCGAAACAACTCCTAAAATCAATGCATGCTCTCCATATATATTTCATTATCAAAATTGATTAATCTATAAAGCATTTATCTCTGAAATTAAATTTCATTAAGCCAGCGAATTTTCTAATGTTGGCACATAGTTATGTATATCATCACCTACAATTTTGATAAGGCTTTAAACGTTCAAATTGACCTCATCCACATCAGTTAACCCTTTTGTTCAGCTAACAATGAAAATTACTTCCATCATATATTTATCGAACCCTTTTGTTATATATATCATTGTTTAAGCTGTCAATTTTAATTCAGTATAGCTTCCTTCACTCAATTATTCATATTCTTGATCAAGTACCACATGTCGTTAACGTTAATTAAACTAATATCAATTATCAATTGATTAATCAGTGTAGTTTTTTAGCAGCCACCAATTTTATATAATATTAAATAATTACAAAATAAAATAATTTAATCATAAATAAAAATCTTAAAAAAACACAAAATACAAGTAAATTATTATATAACTACTAAAAATTCTCATATTATATTACATGAATTTTTTTTTTTTTGTAAATTTGTTAAAAGAATTTGCAAGAAAAACTGCTAATTTTTCTCGGGATCTTGATTGACAGGTAACTTTTTTTGGATAATTATTTCCTACAAAATTATAAAATTCGCAAATATTTTCTATAAAATTTGTTGTGAAAAATGTTTTATACAAAATATTTTGCAAAAAACTTGGTAGCAATTTTCTGCAAATTTTGTTTCATAACAAAATTTATAAGTATTTTCTAAAAAAAAAAATTAAAATAAAATTAGCAGAAAATATGAGTTTTATAATTAATCATTATATTGACTAAGTTAAACAACATTTTATAAATTAAAAATTATTGTTATCTAAAACAATCTTATTATTAATAAAAAAAATTATAATTATTTTGTGAATTAGAGAATAAATTGATCTTTTGCTATTAAAGTTTTAGCTATTGATTATTATTGATTTAAAATTAGTTTATAAGTAATTAGATTAGTTGTTATGACTTACATAATTTGGATAGCAATTTTTTCATATCAGTGTTGTGTTGGGGAAAGCTACTAGCCATATATAAGTTCTTTGAAGGTTTTTAGATGTTGGTTGAGCCAAAGTAAATATTGATACATAGTGCAGATTTGCTCTTTTTAATTTGGGTGATATATTTTGGTTTTAAGGAAAACAAAGCATATAAATCACCGTGATAACAAATTTGAATTTTTTGTGAACTTATAAATCTGAGTTGCTGGCATACCCGTAGCCTATTCGAACACATGTTTTGATTCCAAAGCAACAAAAAATATGTAGTTTGGGAAATTTTCAAAATTTTCACTCTTTTTTTAATTATTTTATTTTACGCTCGGTTGCTCGAGAAGCAAGATCTATACTACTATATGTTTTGGTTGTTTTAGAACTAAGGTTATAAGTTTGCTAAAATTTTAAAATTGGAACTCCTTTTATCTATTTTTTTTTACACAGAGATTTAGGCCTTGGTTATTAGCAAAATTGAAGCTAATTGTATTTAATACTTTAGTTTTTTTTTTTAATAATCGAGGTCTAAAACTTTGCCTAGGGTTAAATTTTGCAAAAATTGTAGAGGCTTCACTTTTTTGTTTACTTCTTTGCGTTGTTCTCCATTATTCTTCCCAATCTCCATTCTCCACCACGTAAATGAAGAATTATGCCACGCCGCCACTCAACATCTAACTCTGGTGAGTGTTTGTTTCGAATTTTCTTGTGTTTTTGGCGGAGTTCATATGTCTTTCTTGAGTTGTTTTGTTGTAAAGTTTGAGTTTTTTATTTTGTTGCCATTGGTGTCCATGTACCGTTATATTGTGGTGGGATTGATTAGCTCTCCAAAATGCGTCCAACATTGTCATCTATATTGTTGTTCAAACTTTCACACTCCGAGGTTCCTATTATTCTTTTGCTTTATTATTTATTAATAGTCTTACGCTTTGGTTCTCTATATCTGAGACCTAAGATTGAAGTTTATGTCTCAGTTGATAGTTGAGGCAAACAGTCCATCCCTTTTCTCATTTAGATATGCCTCGGTTTTTGAATCAAGGTATAATAGCCAAAACAACCGATGTAAAAACCCTTTCCTGCATTAGCGATGGTGCAACTCGTGGTTGACCGAGTTATTCTGTTTGTAGAAGTTATTATGTTTTATGCTAATAAATTAACTTTTATAGGTTTAGAAAAAAAATCAAGTATACATGATGTACTGCACCTAGGCGGACCAAGAAAACTGCACGACCAAGCCCGCCTACACATAACCCCATAAATGAAATTATCAAGTAAGTAATCGGTCAAGCGGAAACACATAGTGGCCCAGCCCGCCTACTTCAAAAGATAAGATGTCATTTGTTGATAACACCAAACTTAGAATGTTGCAGACAGGGCCCTGGTACCAACAAACACTAACATGGGGCCTAGGCCAAGCCCAGGCCCATCTAGGACCCAAACAATGGCCCAGCCCATAAGAAGGGTAGACATAATTAATGACTCTATAAATACACATGGACCTCAACAATTAAAGGTACACTTTCATTAATCCCTTGATCAGAGATTTGAGTTTTTGAGAGCCCTTTTGTTGACTTGATCGTCGGAGCCCTCTCCACAGGTAACCCCTCAAGGGTCCAAACCGCATGCACTAGTAGATGGCGTATGCAAGTCGAGATGGAGCTAACTCGAGAGGTTGAGGATTGAGGTAAGGCAATATTTGTATCTCTAACATCTCTTATTTGTCTTTGCAGGAACAATTGGCGCCCACCGTGGGGCACGAAGTGATACCTTACTAAGCAATTCGCACACTATCGAGAATGGTCTCCACCCGCAGCAGAGCTGGAATTGTGAAGCACCCCGAGACAAGCCCTACTGCACCTGTAAGACCCGTAGAATTTAATTAATTAATTAATTAATAGATGCGGGAGTGGAAATAATTATGACATTAAATTATGGTTGGTATGATGTGGAAAAGTACTAGCTCAAGTGGTTGAGAGTACTTTAATTGTCTGAGAGGACTTGGGTTTGAGTCTTGTGTATGCTAATTTTTGTGTTATTATTTTATTATATAAATCTGTGAAATCATGTTCTGGTATGATATGATATCTGAATTATGATTGTTAACATGAAACATGAATTGGCATGATGGTTGATATTGGTGTAACAATTGCATGGTTATGGGTTCAAGCCTTGGAGAACTTATATTAAACTTTAATTCTTTTTTTTTTTGGTGTTTTGGCTTGGAATTAAATATGAAAGGTTGGGAAAAAAACCCTAGAGTGGGCAGCAGAGAGGTGGCTGGAAAATGGCCATAAGGATGTGGTAAATTGCATTTAACAACCCAATTATAACTTAATTTTCGAGTATGGTAATTAACATCGTTTTAGACACCCTTTAAAAAGAAGGTTTTGACTTAAAGTTAGGGTTTTTGAAAAGCTGGGAGTATACCAGAAAATTAGGCACGAAAATCAGAGAGATAGGTGAGGTAGAGTGAGGTCTTGGAGTCAAGTGAGAGCACACCAATAGAGGAGGGAACGTGGTGATCATTGGAGTTCTTCAAGGCAAACCAATTCTTAGCGAAAGGATCCAGGTTAGGGGAGCTGGACTCAGTTTCTGATTGTTTTATTATTTAATTTCATGAATAATATGATAGCCTGGATACATAATCACTGTTAACTTTGTGAAATTTGAATTTCTGGAAAATTTCCAGAAACTGCCTGGCGGGCTCTACATAGCCGCCAGGCGGCGCATGCCCGTGTGAGTGTTTTCTGGGTTCCTGAAGGAACCGCCTGGCGATGAAGCCCTGTCCGCCAGGCGACACGAATCTATAACCTTGTTTCTGGGTTCTCTGTTGAACTGCCTGGCGGTGATGAATTTTTGTCAGGCGATGCAAGTTTGTGTAGCTTGATTTTCTGTGATTTTGGGCATCCTGGAGGGAATTGATTAAGGAATACACTAGGGTAGTAGTTAAGAGATGTTTTAACTTGATTGTCATTGAACTACAGCGAAGAGTAAGGTTTAATGTTATGAAACAGTGTAAGGAAATGGTTTGCGTTTGGGTATTAGCAAATTGGTAGAATTAGGATTACAAAAGTTAATTATAATGTAACTGGTTTGTTGGAAATTAGACTATGTAGTGCAGGGTGACATTAACATCAGGTTCTTGGAGAAAATGGGTTGCGAAGGGGATAAGAGAGCCTTCAAATTTGAAGGGGGATCATTTCGCAGGGGCTGTGAGATTGGGAAATGCCCAGAATTCTTTGTGCCGCCTGGCGGCAAGCTCCGCGGCAGTGAGACTTAGGTGAGTGGTCGCGTGAAACAGTGAGGGTGGTAGCTGTATTGGGAAGCAAGTTGGAGGGCGAAGAGGAAAGATGTGAGGAGAGAGTATGGGAGGAGATTATATAACTTGGAAAGAAGGGAAGGATAAGATGCAAACTGCAAGAGGTGTAATGGTTGTGTAGGATAAAAATTAATGTCACACTAATGAATTTGAGGTTCGATAAATCAGAGTTTTGTGTTGGGTAATAACGATTGAATGGGGAAACCTTAAGGTTAATTGATAATGTTAGCTTTGGGTCCTGAGAGCAAAGATAGTAATTGAAATGGTGAGAGATATTGACCCTAGTATTATTGTATTCATAGCTGGATAAATCAGAGGGTAATAGAGGTAGGAAATGCTAAGGGTACGTCTCATGTGATAAATAATAGAGTTAAACCAGATTACCCTCTTATAAGTCAGGTTAGCGAACCCAAATGAAAGTCTAGAATTTATGTAATGGGTTAACTATTGGGAGTGAGTGTAAGAGGATTAGAAGGAAATTACGTAATGAAGTTGGGTGAATTGAGTCATGGTGTATTATGGTTGAGCAATCTAAAGATAGTATTGTGTAACTTACTGATATGGCGCCTGGCGGCAGGGTTGAGACCGCCAGGCGATAGCCAATACACAAGTGGCTCTGGAGTGAGTGGTGCCTGGCGGAGAGGGAGATTCCGCCAGGCGAACGGAGCAACAACAATGATGTTTAAGAGCGTTGGCGCCGGGCGGTGGCGACTTAACTGCCAGGCGATGGTGACTAGGATTATGTGTTTTGAGGCGCTTGGCGCCTGGCGGTCTGGAAGTTGGCAGCACCTGGCGGCACGTGTCCCCTGCTAGGCGATTTATACTGCTGCAACTTAAATTTTGATTGTGTATTTGTGATCTACAAGGCGTCTAGTGGTGCTTTAAAGGTGAGGTTGCTGGTATTCCTTGAGTTGTGGCTCAAAACGTATCCCTTGAGTTGTGGCTCGGGATAGGGGTTAAGCACGTGGTATTCCTTGAGTTCTGGCTTGGAATAACATTTCTTGAGTTGTGGCTCGGGATGGCGGATGAACACGAGGAACCCTTGAGTTTTGGCTCGGGTTGGCGAGTGTTGCCGGTGTGAGTGTGCTAGTTGTGGCCAGTACGGATGGGTCCAGATAGATTGCCCTCCTCAGTTGTTGGCTGACGAGTTTGGTAGTCTTGAGACGATACGGACTATGTTCGTATATGGGAACTCTACCTGGCGTTATGGTGTATGATCTGTAGCATGTTTTCCCGCACATGCTCTATCGGTTGTGGTCGATAGATATGGCAGCAAGTCACCTTGAAGTAATCCTTAGATGATGTAGAACACGAATAATCTGATTGGGAGTCAGATGGTAGGAATTAAAGTATAGAATAATGTGGAAAGTTCAAGTTATGTATGGTAATACGTGTGTATGTGAACATATACATATTTGTAATATATATATGATTTATCTGTTAAGCTCACCCTATCTGCGTGTGTTTGGCGATGATCGTGTACGCGGTACACGGAGTAGATGTTGTTGATGCAGGTGGCTCAGGTGGAGCTTAGTCGCGGAGAGGGGTTCGAGTTGGGGAATTTTATGTTTCTTTATTTCTTTTGGAAACAGTTGTAAACCCTGATGGGTGATTTTATAACATTGTTTCTTTAATTTTGGAACAGATGGATTATGAACTTTATTTGCTCATTTAATAAATTTTAAATTTTCCCGCGTTTTGGGAAAATGAGGTATTATTAAATGCGCTGTTATTTATTTATTTCTTTTATTTTATTTATAAATCCGTAATATCCTGACGGGATGTTACAACACCTACTAACGTCACACCGGACTTGGCCGCCATCTTTGAAGGTCAAGCCAAGATGCAACAAGAACTCGTTGACCTGAGAAAGCGCAATGCTGATGAGATGGAAGCGCTTCAACAAGAGAACTCGAGACTGAAGAGGAGGATCGAGGCTGACCCTACCCTACCCAGAAAAGGAAAGGCAAGGAATCGTCAGAAGTCCCCAAGTCCCTGGCCTACTAACCCAATGAGGAAGAAAGCGAGTACAACCCCACCCCGCACACCTTCACCACCACTCAACAAACACCCATCATCTCTACCCACCACACAAACATTCATCATCCAACACCCCCAACCACCCCGCAACAACCACCCCTGTTGCCACCCTTCCCACAACCCATGTCCCCCCTCATCACTTCACCACTACCTTTGCTACCCTTATCCACCATCCAATCCCACCATACCCATTACCATCCCAACCACCCAGACGTTGCCACCCTTTCATTGACACTATCACCAACACACCTCTCCTAGCCCAGTGGGAACCCTTCACACTAGACCGTTATACGGGAGAAACTGACCCCGATGAGCACCTAAAAATATACATAACCTACGTCACCCTCTATACATCCCACGACGCCATTTTTTGCATAGTTTTTCCCACCATCCTCAAAGGCCTTGCCCTTGAATGGTTCATGTAACATCCATAAGAAATATTACTAATATTTAATAATTAAGATAGGAAATAAAAATAAATGCCTCATTTAATATAATACCATTTCCCAAACAAACACGGATAATTTAAAACTTTAATATACATGTAGTAAAAACAGGAGTCCATAATTTATAAAATTAAAAATAATATTCACATGGCTCCCAAAGGATTATATATTTATCTCAAAATCAAAATAATAAACATCTAGACAAAATCCCCTGCTATCCCTCGCTCTGAGTTTATGCATCTCCTGGCCCACCTATCAAATCATCTGCTCCCGGATAACGAGTTATCCGATCATCGCCACACACACAGAAAGGGTGAGCTATGCACAATATATATAAACAGATACATGAAATAAATATGCCACCCTTCCCAAAATAACATAACTAAAATTTCATGATTTTCAAATTACCCAACCATGACCTCATAGTCCTTCATGAGTCATATACATGAACTAGGTCTTGGGACTTCACTGTGCTCCCACGAAACTAACTCAT
>Ga0214542_1012739_pt1 | contig 10613 bp, 5 predicted proteins | sample CNSS1metaG_FD_160096 | JGI IMG/M metagenome (GOLD analysis project Ga0214542, IMG submission 160096) | Root nodule microbial communities from cowpea collected in UCLA plant growth center, Los Angeles, California, USA - CNSS1 | ecosystem: Host-associated > Plants > Roots > Nodule | place: USA...
CAGGCTATGCTTTCTCGCTTGGATCGGGAATATTCTCTTGGGCATCAAAGAAGCAAGCAACTGTTGCACAATCAACAGCTGAAGCAGAATATGTGGCTGCTGCTGAAGCAACAAGTCAAGCTATATGACTTCGAAAGATATTCAAAGATATGGGAGAGAAACAAAGTGGACCTACTACAATCAACTGTGATAATAAATTAGCTATCGCAATGACGAAGAACCCAATACATCATAGTAGAACAAAACACATAGCAATTAAATACCACTTCATCAGAGAAGCGGAAACAAATATGAAGATACGACTTAAGTACTGCCCGACAGAAGATCAAATTGCAGATATCTTCACAAAGGCCTTACCAAGACCAAGATTTGAACTACTACGCGCTATGCTTGGAGGAGTATTAAAGTATAATGCAAATTCTAGAACAATCTAGAAAAATCTAAGATAGAGTTATTGAAATGTAATGAAACTTCTAGAGTATTGGAGAAAAGCTTAGGATAGAAAGAAAAGTCAAGATCATTCTCTATGTAGAAAAATCTAGAACTATTTGCTCAAGTTCTAGCTAGAAGTTTCTAGAATAATCTATGGGTCTATAAATACCCCATGTATCCTACCATTTGTAATATGAAGAACAACTAACACAACATCCAATACAACTACTCTCAACAACAAATACACTTCTCCAACTACTACTTTCACACTCTACTATCTACACATTTTCTCTATCCCTTCAACTATCCCTTTCACAACCTCAAAATACTATCAATAAATAACAAGTATACAAAAACAAAGTGAAAATTTAGAGAAACAATAATGATTAAAAACTGAAAACAATACCCGGAGGAGCATAACCAACTGTACCCTTTATTCCATTGCCCAGAAATGGTGTGATTTAAAGTTGACAAAAGTCTTGATATACCAAAATCACTCACATGTGCAACCATGCTATCATTAAGAAGAACATTGCTTGGTTTTATATCACAGTGAATGATCAATTGTTCGCACTCATGGTGAAGATAATGCAATGCAGAAGCAACATCAATTGTGATGTTTAATCGTTGATGAAGGCTCAATCTTCTCATGAATAACCAACAATATGAGAAGAGAAGCAACTGCACTTACTATAATTGCAATTAATCGGAGTGAGTGATGCTTTGCTTGTTTGGTGGCTTTGACAGGACATAATGGTGGATGCAGCTTTGAAATACCTCCACAAAGCTTACTATTTCCAGTAACAATTATCCCACTTGCATTACTGAATATGCCTTTAGTTGGTACCTCACCATCCAGCATGTTAAATGATATATTGAAATATTGTAACAAAGAAATGCTCTGCAGAACACTAGGAATTGATCCAGACAAGAGGTTTCGGGAGAGGTCTAACCTTTGAAGACCTCTGAGTGATGCCAAAGAAGAAGGGATGCTTCCTTGTAGAGAATTCCCTTCCAAATAGAGTTCCTGCAACATTATGCATTCTCCAATAGTTTCAGGAATGTGACCAGAGAGACGATTCTCAAACAAATATAGTAAGTTGAGATTTTTGAGGTTGCCCACTTCTTCTGGTATATTACCACTCAACAAGTTTTGTGACAATGAGAATGCATTAGTTAGATATGAAAGATTGAAAACCTGCAATGGTATGGTTCCCGTGAGATTGTTCTGGGAAAGGTCTAAATGTTGCAAAGATTGGCAATTTCCTAGACTTGGAGGAATACTTCCTTCTAACATGTTTTCTGCCACGTCCAAATAATACAGTCGACTGAGATTGCCTATGAAGGTTCCTAAGCTTGACAATTTGTTTCCGCTTAAGTCTAACACTTGCAACTTCTGTAGCTTCGCAAAAGTTGTCGGAATAATTCCATGAATGAGATTTCGTTCCATTGTAAAAAGAATTAAGCCAATTAGATTTCCACATGTGGCTGGAATATCTCCTGATATTTGATTGCCCCCGAGATACAATTCACTGAGTTTGGTGGATAAATTGCCCAAAGAATTTGGCAAATGTCCTCCAAAATTATTGTAAGCCAAAGACAAAATTTGCAACTCGCTACAGTTTGTCAATGGTTTTAAAAACTCCAAATCGTTGGGTAAATTTTCACCTAGATTGTTTACACCTAAACTTAGAAACCGGAGATGTATTTGCTTCCCCAAACTCGGAACTTGCCCGAAAAAATATTTGCTACTCAGATCAATTACTAAAAGGATGGATGCATTGGTTATGGAAGATGGGATTTGTCCTGAGAATTGATTCCCAGCAATATAAAGTACTTGGAGACTGGAGAGAGTGTGGAACATGTTGGATGGCAAAGAGCCGTTAAGTTGATTTAGGGTCACAGAGAATGTAGTAAGAGATGACATATTATAAAAACAAGAAGGAAATGCTCCTGTCAATTTGTTGATAGATAATCCTAGAAATGTCAATCGTTTGAGATGACAAATTTCTTGTGGAATGTGTCCCTTAAAGTTGTTAGAACCTAGGGAGAGATAGCTTAAGGATGAAAGATTGCCCATGAAGGATGGGATTCTTCCAGAAAAATTGTTCTCGAAAAGGAACAGTTGTTGAAGCTTCTGAAGTAAGACAATTTCCACTGGTATGTCATCAGTAAGATTGTTCCCATTTAGGTACAAGATTTTGAGATCAGTGCAAGCAGTCAAGTTTGAAGAAAATTTTCCTACCAACAATGAGTTATTTGCAACAGAAAGGTACTGGAGTTTTGACAACTTACCTATTTCTTGGGGAATTTCTCCATAGAAGTTGTTATTTCCAATGTTGAAATATGTCATGTGAGATAGATTGCCTATGTGTGGAGATACGAATCCCTTCAACTTGTATCCTCCCAAATTCAACTCTGTAACTCTTTGAAGCATAGAATTGCACGTGATTCCATGCCAGTTACAGAAGTGTGTAGAAGTATTCCATGAAAACAAGATTCTATTTGGATCACTGGATATGGATTCTTTGAACTTCAGCAACGCAAAATGATCGGTTTCATTTCCTAATGCAAAGACAGTGATGTTTGGAGTAAACCATATTGATTTCAATAGAAAGAGAGAGAAAAGATGAATGAGTATAGACCAAAATGTAAGTAGTGTACGACAAAAATACTTCATTTTGATTAAGAAGTGGAAGGTAGTAGATGATGGTATCTCTGTTCTTATGGAAGTTATATAGAATTTGGTAATTGAATGTGGTGACATGTTTTCCATGTCAAGTCAACTTAATTTATGCTATATCACAAAAGTTTTGTCGTAAATTATAGGTAGCTACTACTTTAAAAGGAAACGCACAATGAGTATAGGAGACTTATACGTTCCCAAACACTAGAAACACGAGAAAGAAAGTATTTGAGAGAGAAAATATTTGACTTGAATGGAAAACACGATGTGCTGTTGTCGGCCAACTCACAAAAAGAAAGTCTGAGAGAAATATAAAATAAAATAAAAAGTCGTTGGGGATCTCTTCTATAGACTTTAGAATTTAAGTCTTGAGAAAAATTATATAAAAATAGATGAAAATAAATATAACACAGAGTAAAATAAAAAGTGATTGTAAAACAAAATACAAAAATAAATAAAAATATGCAAAACGTAAAAGAAATACGGATTGTAAAGCCCAATTTTATTTTTTGTCCTAAAGTTCGAGGGCTGACCTTAATCTGTTGGGCCTCAGGACTGGCCCATAGGGTGCTAAGGCCCTAAAGCTGCTAGGGTTCCCTTTCTACCTCACTTTTACGAAAACAGAATCTAAGAAGTTGCCCTCTTCCTTTTCAGAACACTCTGTTGGGTTGGCCGTCAACTTCCCGAAGCGAACTTAAGCCCTTCCTCTCCATGTAAGTTGCTTCTGAACTCGTAGTAGTCTTCCTTTAGCTTTATTTTCGGCATTTCCTTGAGGCTAATCTTAGTGACCCGTTCTGTTTGTCCCACTGTTTCCTTTCAGCCACTGATCCTTGTTCCTAGAGCTGTTGCACTCTTTGTTCGGTGTCAAGGTCGCGTAGGGATAGTCCACTAGCTTATTTTCAGGTAAGGGAAGTTAGGGTTTTTGCCAAATCTGTGTTTCTTTCGTGATTGCTTGATGATATTGCATGATTTGATGTCATGACATGCTACTATGAGTTTATGAGATGATATTGCGTTGGTTTGGTGGTAATATTGGACTGTTGCACGAGAGAATAGTGGTGGGCACCGATTTTCTCGCCTAAGCGAGCATTTCTCGCCTAAGCGAGCATGTCTCGCCTAGGCGAGATCAACAGGGGCTCGCCCAAGCCGCTTCACGCGAATAGTCGCTCAGGCGACCCACATCCTTTCTGAGCGAGCGAGCATTTCGCCCAAGCGAGAGGGGTCTCGCCTAAGCGAGATCCTGCGTGAGGCTATTGTTCCCCTTTTCGAGCCCTCGCCTAGGCGAAGGGGGCTCGCCTGAGCGAGACCCTTCAGCTTGAGCGAGGAGCTGGGCGAGGTAGTGTGACGCTTGGTTGTTTATTGTTCTTGAATGATTGACACTTGCTTGAGTTTGATTGTTATGATGAAAAACATGTGATGAGTTGCTATATATATGGGTGATATGATTCATGGATGGTGAATGATGGGTATGGTATGAACTTGGCATGTAAACTAAATGAGATGGTTGGTGTTAAAGTGGCATGGTATTGGCATGAACTGAAATCCCATATCTATGGTTTGGGAGTAATGGATGGGTATGGAACCACTGGGAAAGAAATGAAGGAGGTGAATTATCAAGAGCTGGTATGTGATGTATATGTGTATGTGTGATAAGTCTTTCTTGATTGGTCTGGTATGCTTGGTCCATGTCAGTGCGTAATTCCTTGGAAATCTCTAGGTGGGATTGCAGGGTCGTGCTTCAGTGGTCGGGACGTAAGTCCATGACCCTTGTTAGTGGGTGTCCATGGTGGTGCCCCATCTATATAACTTGGTAAGGATTCAAGGTAAGGATTGCATCCTGACACTTTAAGGAGTTAGTTAGTCTCACTTAGAGAGCGGACTGACCCCTGTGGTGAGAGTAGCAAGAGGCCTTAAACTCATTAAGGGCTAACCTTGTGTGAGGGAATTGATTCATTGTAACACTTGTAACACATAGAGCTCGGGGGTGAGCAGAGGTATCCACCACAAGTGCAAGCATCCGCTGAATCCGACCAGGTTATATGTATTCGGATGAGTCGAGTCGAGTCTTAGTGTATTGATTGAAAGGTCATAACATGCTTGGATGGTATATGTATGTTGGACTGTGAAGGTATATTTGATTACATGATAAAAATCTTGTTGGCTCTAGCTTACCCTTTGCTTGTTTGATTGCTTTGTATGTTGTTCTTCTATCCTTGCGATGATCATCAATTTATTGATGGGAGCAGATGAGAGAGGTACTCGCGGTCAACAGAGGAGGGATGATTCCGCTGCATAGTCTGCATGGGCTGGACTTTAATTTCTTATTGGGCTTTTCTTTAGGGCTATGACCCATGTACCTGTCCGTATTTTGATTTATATACATTATGTTAAACTTTTTAGCTTGTTTCCTTTCCGGCATCATGGTGTGCCTTGGGTTGTAAGGTGTAAGGAGTTAAATTTTAAACTCCAGGACTGCGCTGTTATGTTATCTCTATGTGACGCTTCCTTTAGTTTCGCTTATTAAATTAAATGAGGTGTTACACTGATAACTTCTTTTATCACATTTTTATTCAATGAAATAATCAATTATTTTTACTTAAGTATTGATTTTGATGTTTGGTATCGCATTTGGGTAGGTTTGGAATAGTTTTCTTTTTTCGATATACTCTGGACAACTTTCTTTTACGAACACTACTAAAATAAACAAACAAAATGGAGAATTAAAATATTTTTTTATGAATTAAAAATAGTTTATAATGAAATTAAAAAAAAATCTGGATAAATTATAATTGAAAATATCCATACATTAATCATGTATAAACCAATCTTGCATGACAAAGTAACTTATTTTTTTTATTTTGTGGTTAAATATCTCAATTTATATGTAAAATAAAAATTCATTTATTTCTTAAATTTTGATATATAAACTTTAAAAATGACGATTTAGATATTTTAAACTAATGATATTTATGTTTTAATTTGTCAAATGACGATTTAGATTAGTATTTAAATTAATTTTTAAAATAATGATATTTAGTTTTTGATTTGTTAAATGATGTTGTAGATTAATATTTAAGTTAGAACATGTTAAACTGTAAAGAATTCAAATATTAATATGAAATGTATTTAACACGTACAACAAGATTAACCCAACTGAATTAAAAAGATTATATCAATGTATTTTAAGACTTGAAAACTATAATGACCAATGAATTTTAATTTTTCATTCAAATCTATTACGTATTAAGAAAAGAAGATACTACCAAAATTACTACATTATCCATTTTCTTTTATTGACATGTGTTAAAAAAATTAATTTTTTCATGATTTTAAAACTCTGGTATAAAAGGACCCGGGTTCAAATCCTACAAAAGTTAATTTATTTTTATTTATTTATTTATTTATGATTTCAGCAATAATATTAATTATAAATGATATTATTATTTGTAATATTTTTATAAGTATTAGTATTTCTAATTATTAATAATATTATTATTATAAATATTATTTATAGTGATAGTAGTAAATTATAACAAATATTAATATTATTATATGTTACTATTATATATTATTACTATTAGTATTATTAACATTATTAGTGGTAAAGTTATTACTCTTATTTGTAATATATAATATTATTATTATTATATATTTTTGTTAGTAATCACGTCTCAATTTTTATTAGGTTATGATAAATTATTTTTTTGTCTTAAACTTAAAAAAAAATAGGTATATTGATAAATATATGATTAGTTTAAAATTTCACTCCAACATGTCATTGTTGATTAGAGATAACAAATAAATTCATCCTCATAGGTATTGTCCGAACCCATGTCCGTTTTGACGGGGAATCCCCTCGTTGACTGGGTATGGGTATGGGTATGGGGAATCTCCGATTTTTTCTATTGGGTATGGGGAATCTCCGATTTTTTCTATTGGGTATGGGGATGGGATGAAGATGTGCATATCCCCGCCATAATACTCGTCCCCGCCATATCTCCATATCGTCTAAATTATTAAAATATTCATAATTAATTAAGTAACCCTATATATATATATATATATATATATATATATATATATATATATATTTTCTTTTTTTTATTTTTTTTAATTACTTGATTTGTTATGAAACTCATTCGCATATCTAATATATTTTTTATCTTATCATAACCTTTATGTAATTATGTTAAAATGATGTATGTCAATTAAAAAAATTATTTCTAACATTTGAATATTTCTATTATTTTTTAATATTTTAATTTATTGTATATTTTCCTTTCACACGAGAATGTTTAATAATCTCAATTTAAGTGTTTAATAACATGAACATTTCACTTACTAGGTAATATAAAAAAAATTACTTGTTATTATTAATTTTTGTTTCATTTGAATAACTCTTTTGTTTCGCTATTTGAAAAGTTTTCTTAGATCTCTAAGATATTTTTCATCTTATCATACCCTTAATCATACATTTATTTTCCTCTGTGTGTGATTCCTTTCAATAGTCTCCATATTATTTATAAGACACACATTTGTTAATTTGTTAATATTTTTATTTTTTGTTTATTTTCATCATGTAGAATACTATTTTGATATATTTTATCTAATTACTTTTTATTTTCTAACTCATTACAATCATACTTAAATTTTTTCACTATAATTGTATAAATAATTTTTATTTACTACAATATAAAAATTTAATGTAATTGTCATGAATATTTTTTTATCACCATCCAACATATATTGGAGTTCGAAAGATACAAAATCTATGTTAAAATTTTATTATTATGTTTATTATTTGTTCTTTGTGTCATTTTGATTAAATGATGTATTATAACTTTTATTCGTGTATAAAAAAGAGATTCATTATAAGTTAAAAAATTGAAGTAAACAAACATTTAAAATATATTTTAATTTGAATATTTTTTCCTTTTATATTTTTTTAAAAATATTTTTAAATTTTATCAACTAGGTTTCATTAATGTTTGCAAATTTAATAAATGTTTTGGTTCTCATGAAATTTTATTTGGTATTCTAATCTAAAATGTAAACAATTATAATTTATTTCAAAGTATTTGATATCGAAGAAGCAATCCTCCTCCTAATATTGAATATTTGATAATATTTATGTTTCCTTTATCGTAATTTTTTATTACTTTATAAAAATTAATTAAAACTAATATTAAAGTAGTAAGAAAATGGGTACGGGTATGGGTACGAGATTATACCCGTTACCCGGTGGGGATGTGGATGAGACAAAAGTTTGATACCCGTTGGGTTTGGGTATGAGGATGGGGATGAATTTTTTTTAGGGGGATGGGTATGGGATAGCAAAACTTGTCTCCGCCCCGCCCTCTTACCATCCCTATTGTTGATGTTCATGCCCATTCAAATTTGAAGGATTTGTCCACCATTATTGAATTATGTCAATCTTTGACAAAAACAAACAAATTAAAAGTATTTTACTTGATTAATTGTCTAATTCATTTTATTTAACTCTTAATATTTCATTTTCTACAATGAAGATTATCAAAACAAAATTTGAAATAAGATGAAAGATGAATTTCTTGAACACAATATGGTTATTTACATTAAAAAAGGAATAACTGGAGATTTTTATTCTGAATAAATTATTGATGAGTTCAAATTTTTTACTATAAATTATTTTGGCTCCTCCAAAATTATTGGTCAAGATCTGTCACGTGTTATTATTATTAACTATAATTAATAATCATTATTACTATCAACTATAAATATTATTATCATTATTATTAATTATAATTATTTCTATTATTATATTACTATTATTATTATTATTAAGAACTATAATTATTATAATAGTTATTATTATTATTATTGTTTTTATTATTATTGTTAGATACACATCTTACTTTTACTTACTATGTAGGAATCATGTTTGGTTTACTTGTCATTTTTATTTGTTTTGTTGTTTATTTATCTTTCCATTTGAATAATTATTTCAATTTAAAAAAAATAGATACTAAAATTAGTAAAATAATAAAACTGAAAAATAATTTTTTAATTATAAATAATTATTTAAATTTGAAATTTAATAATTAAGAGGATAAAATTGATAAAATAAAAAAGATATGAAAGATGTTTATCTCTTTATATATGTAATTGTATTAATATTAATATTATTATTAGTAGTAGTATTAGTATTATTATTTTTATCACTACACGATATTATTATAGTGATATTATTATTATTATTATTATTATTATTATTATTATTATTAGATACATATTTTACTTTTATTTACTACGGGTCATATTTTAATTACTTGCTTTTTGTATTTGTTTTGTTATTCATTTTATATCTATATCTTGGTATTTCTTGAATTGAAAAAAATAGTTACTAAAATTAGTAGAATGATAAAAGTGACAAATAATTTTTTATTATGAATAATTATTTAAATTTAATAAATAATAATTAAGACGATAAAATTGAAAAAACAAAAAAGGACATAAAAATGTGTAACTCTTTATATATTTAGTTAGTGGATTATTATTATTATTATTATTACTATTGTTATTATTATTATTATTATTATTATTATTATTATTATTATTATTATTATTATTATTATTATTATTATTATTATTATTATTATTATCACTGACACTGTGGGATATTATTATAATGGTATTATTATTATTATCACTACGGGATATTATTATAATGATATTATTATTATTATAGTTAGACACACATCTTAATTTTATTTACTATAAGATCATATTTTAATTAGTTGTCCTTCTTAATTATTTTGTTGTTGATGTATATCTTTATATATAATTATAAATTATTAATATGTCAACATTAGCCTGGATATTTGCATTGACATTAATATTTATAGCACAAAAATTATTATTATTATCATTTGTTTATTATTATTATTATTATTATTATTATTATTATTCATAGTGATGTTATTAGTATAAGTTCTTTTTTTAATTATAAAAAAAATGTTATTATACTAAATTCTTTTGCTAATTAGATTTTGGTTAAAATACTCCGTTGGTCCTCGTTTTTGTAGCAAAATCTCAATTTGGTCATCGTATTTTTATTAGTCTCAATTAGGTCCTCATTTTTGTAAATTAGTATCAATTAGATCTTTTCCGTTAGTAGATAACTAACACCGTTAAGTAGGTGTCACGTGTCAGCTTCCTGTTTTTTTGAATTTTTGAATTTTTTTTTTTGAATTTTTTTTTGATTATTTTTTATGCCACGTGTCACTTCTGTAATGTGCCACGTGTCAATCTAATATGGTAACACGTGTCAAATTAATGTATAAATCTCAATTTGGTCCTCATATTTGTTAATTTGATTTGATTTTAGTCCCAAATTTTTTTAAAATAATTTTAATTTCATGTGCTCCAAATTTAGAACAAATTTAATTTTTTTTATAAATGTAATGATGATACTTTTATTACAAGTGATATTTCTATTACATATTTTTAACAACAT
>Ga0214542_1012740_pt1 | contig 10613 bp, 5 predicted proteins | sample CNSS1metaG_FD_160096 | JGI IMG/M metagenome (GOLD analysis project Ga0214542, IMG submission 160096) | Root nodule microbial communities from cowpea collected in UCLA plant growth center, Los Angeles, California, USA - CNSS1 | ecosystem: Host-associated > Plants > Roots > Nodule | place: USA...
AATTTTAAATGAATTTTAAGTGTATAATTAAATTAAGTTAAATATTCATATTTTATAAATAAAATACATACATACAATTTATTTTTATATATAATGTATCAGAAATAATTTATTTCATATTTAAAATATTTTAAAAAATATAAAATATAAAATATAAAAAAAATTAGACCATAAATATTATAATATATATAATAATATGTAACAATATAAATTAATTAATAATCCTTTCATTTGAATAAATTAACATATAAAATAAAAGAAAAACATAGTAAAACATAGTAAATAATTATCAAAATAATAATTAATCATTTTATTTTAAATATAATTAATAAGAATTGTTTTAATACCTTTTATAATAATATTTAAATGGAAAGAAATATATTGTATTAAGAAATATATATTAATATATATATATATATATATATATATATTATATAATTAAGAAATAAAAGATTAATTTATATAATAATAAAATATATTTTTATAATTTGTTAATACAGTGATAGATTTTAAAAATTTATTTAATAAATTTATTTTTTATAGAACATTTTTCATATTATTTTTTTAAATTACAAATTCTATTTATTAGCTTTGGATTAGTAACAAAATCATTAACCATAATTAATTAGCTACAACTTAGCTACAACATTTATGTTATGCTTCATCTCAAACTAATTAGTTACAACTTAGCTACCATATTATATTGTGTATAATTCTTAATTAATTAGCTAATATTTATGTTGTGTTTAATCCTAACTAATTAGCTATAATTTATCTCTAACTAATTAACTACAACTTAACTACCATATATTTTATTGTGTATAATCCTTAACTAACTAACTACATCTTAGCTACAATATTTATGTTGTGCTTAATCTCAAATTATTTAACTACAACTTAGCTACCATATTATATTGTGTATAATCCCTAACTAGTTAGTGACAACTTAGGTGCAATATTTATGTTGTGTTTAATCCCTAACTAATTAGCTATAATTTAGCTACCATGTTAGGTTGTGTCTAATCCCTAACTAATTAACTACAACTTAGCTACCATATATTGTGTTGTGCTTAATCCCTAACTAATTAGCTACAACTTAACTACTATATTATGTTGTGTCTAGTTCCTCACTAATTAGCTACAATTTAGCTACAATTTTACTTTATTGCTAATCCTTCACTAATTAGCGATAAATTAGTGAGCAAAAATTTTCCTCGCTAATTTCTCTTGCAAATTAGCAAATTTCTTACGTGAAAGAGAATAAACTAAATATGACTAACACTTTGAGTACCCTAACTCTTGAATAGAGGACAAAATTTAACATGAATGATTACGACTAAAACTTAAAATAACTACAATATATATATATATATATATATATATATATATATAATTTTTTTCTTTTAATTAAAGTTTTATTATTTTAATTTAAATTATTTTTTAATTTTATTTATTTTATTGATATTATTATAATTATTTTATTTATATATTTCATGTATATTATTTTATATTTTATTTGAATTTTTTAATTTTGTTTAAAATTTAAATATTTAATTTTAATCAAATTTTTAAATCTTTTTCAATTATATATATTTTTTATATAATTTTAAAATTAAAAAATAATAAAAGTTTGACTAAAAATTTTATTTATATAAAATTTTAAACAAAATTAAAAAATTAAAAAATTAAAATAAAATATAAAATAATATACATGAAATATATAAATAAAATAATTATAATAATATCAATAAAATAAATAAAATCAAAAATAAAAATAAAAAATAATTTAAATCAAAATAATTTTTTTTTCATTTAATTTTAATTTAAAGTTTTATTTTTAAATTTAAATTATTTTTCACTTTTATTTTTTTTAATTTTTTATTTAGTACTTTTATTACTTATTTTTTTTAAAGTAATTTTTTTAATTTATATGTTTTATAATTTTTAATACGTGTTTTAAAAGTAAAATGAAATAAAATATATAATTTCTTTAATATACGGAAGTCGATTTCCGTAATGTTTTTTGACTTCCGGAAGTCGATTTTCGGTGATGATTTTTGATTTTCGGAAGTCGACTTTCGGTGATATATTTTGACTTCCGGAAGTCATATATTTTGACTTTCGGAAGTCGATATAATTTTGAAGGTGTGGTGTCTGCGGGTCAAAGGGTTTTTTGGGTATTTAAAGAAAGTTTGGAGGTGTAGAAAAAATTTTGGAGGTGCAGGAAGAAAGACCCATTTCTGTTTAGTCCAATTGTAGCCACTACTAAACCCTCACACTTATTTTAGAATACTACTATTTACACTCCCCTTTATGTTAATACACTCAACTTTCTATTTTTGTTTTCCAAACCACTTGTTAATGAACTCTCTCTTTTCTCCTTGTTCTTCCTTCCTCTCAAAGGGTGCGGGGAATAACGGATGTGCAATGGCTATAGTGCGGGTCACGCTGATAGTGTTCACACGGTACAGTGAGAGAAGTTATTTTTGTCATTTTCTATTAATGTGATTGCAGTTTATAATAATGGCGTGCAGGAAGAAAAAGCCTCACTTTGGTAACACATTGATTCTAACCCACTAGATCATCAGGCCCAATACAAATCCAAAAAGAGAGCTTCTTTCTGCACCCCTTTCTTTTCTTCCACAACCCCTAAATTTTTCATAACTTTCCATTTTCTCCCTTCTAATTATATATTAAATAAATAATTTGAGCACCCAAAATCAAACCCTATTTGCTTTGACATTGGAGAACCAAACATCTATTGTGTCATTGTTAAATGCAAGAATGACTATCTGCAAAAAAAAATAAAGGCATATGAGAGAGCATTTATCCAGTAACTTCATAATACAAAAAATTTAAAAAACATCAACACAACACAAAATCCAGTTCCAATAATCGGATCAAATGACATTAAACCGGATTACTCAATGAAGACAAACCACATTTCTCAATCCTGTGGGAACAAATTGAATTCCTCAATCTGGTTACAACATCCCGCATTTCCCAATCTGATACAAACAAATCGAATTTTTCAATCCAATGACAACACTTTCGGACCACGCAGTCTGGTGAAGAAAGAACAAACACTTCTGGATCTGCATTCCAATTGCATTCCTGCGAGGAGAACATGTTTAGATGCTTTACCATTGGAACTCCCGGATCCTGCATTCTGGTGTTTCATGAGACCTTCCCAGTCACATCTTTTCGCCAACATGTATGGCTTTGTTGCATCAGTATTGTCTTTTCAATTTCTCCATGGCTCTTGGAGCTATATAATAGGATCTAAACTCATATTATTTTTTGTCCCAAGACCAAGATATTTTGAATTAGTGTTTGACTTTTTTTATACTCTTATAATAAGATAATGTGAAGTGTAGTTAAATTCTTACTCTAGAGATTGTAAGTGTACTTGGGGTCAAAAGGTATAGGAGGATATTTTGTGTGTTGTAAAATTTGCATACAGTGATTATTTTTTGGTGGTTTTTCTTCGTATTTGGAGTTTCCATTTTATATTTGTATGTATCCATTTGTTTATTTTATTTATCTGTTAACATGGTGATTCTTTGGGGTAAATACAGTAATATTCTTTATTGATGATGCATTTTTTCCCAATACAACATTGTTCTGAGTGAGCATAAGGCTAGTAATAAAAGAAATATGTAGAACAAAGATCTAAAAGAAAGCAAGACAATAAGAAACGAAAAAAAAAATAAAATCAATGAATCGTGCAAAAATCTTGTATTAAAAAACTTCAAGGCACGCTATATGGAAACAAAAGAGGAAACATTAACGAACGTCAATGCAATAGAACTCAGCGCAAAGAAAGTAACTATGAAAAGAAAACATAAGTAGCTTGCTTAGCACAAGGAAACAACATCAAGTTTTATGCAAAATTGCGATTTAAAGTAGATTGTTGTCAAAATTTTCAAACGAAATTAAGATTACTAGGAATGATGATGGATTATAAAAAACATTTCTTGGTTGTTATATCTTTTTTACTTTAAGCATATGGAAGTATTTCTCAATTACAAAAATCATGTATATGAAAATTAATATGGAGATGATTGATAGGTGACCACAATCGGACTCCTCACCACATGTTTCCTGTTAGTCCAAGTGACATATCCGAAACCCTCCATCTTTGGACCTTCAATCCTTAAATTGAAACTTACCTTCTCATTCTTCTCCTTGAACACTAACTTGCTTGGGATGAGGCTAACATTGAACCCTTTGATTGGTGTAATGCTAGCAGTGTAGATTGTTTGTCCATCCCCGACGTTAATTACTGTTCTAAAAAATTCCCAAGTTCCTATTGACTCGTTAAAAGAACCACTTTTACTAAACAAAGCAATGAAAGAAGGGTAGTTAAGATCCAAGGAAGGTTTGGAACAATTAAAGGAAGAGGGTCTTGTGATGGTTGTGATCTCCTGTTTAGTCAAGTTCATAGTGCAGAGAAGATTGACATAATCATGAACTCCCACGTCGTAAACAAGTCCAGGTTCTAGGGCTTTGTTGGGGTTTATATGACCAGCTCCCATGGCTAAAGGAGAGGCTGGTTTGCCTCCCATTGCAATGTCTTTAATGGGTTCCTTATTATTGTCGAGTATATCTGATGTTGTCATTATGGCTGACCTAATAGTTGCAGGGCTCCAATCAGGATGTGTTCCTTTTAACAACGCTGCCACACCTGCCACATGAGGGCACGCCATGGATGTTCCAGTTAAAAGATTGAAGTTACTATAAAGGGGTCGTGATCCAGAATATGCAACTGGGAGATTTTGAGGCCATGCAGCTAAGATTGATGTACCAGGAGCAGTGATGTCCGGTTTCAACACAAATGGGCAACTAATTGACAACCCTCTAGAACTGTAAACATCCACTCTCGGAGCAGGTTTGATACCTAATGATGTTATCGTAAAAGACATGTTTTCTTTTGCATCAAAGTTACTCTTGATGTATGATGTGAGAATTTCTCCATTTCTTGGGTTTATAATGATGCCTACAAGACTAGGGTCATTAATAATTGAAATATCAGTGACACCTGAAACTAACACTGATGCTGAAACATTTGTAGTCTTTATATTAGACACAAGGCTACGAAGATTTGCACCCATAACCTCACACACCACAATCTTATTATGTGCATTGACCAGTTCCGTTAAATTGTCACATGAGCCTAAAAAAACAATAGGAACTTGGTGTGTTGAGAATTTTCCTATTAGATAGGTTGATAAACCAAATAGTTTGACATTGTTGCCAAGGGTAAGAGACGCTTGAATTTGACGATCCAAAGTGCTAGCAGCCACGTTTATGACCCATGGTATTCCATTGTGTAGACTTTCACGAGAAGGTCCTGAATTCCCTGCCGACGTGGACACAAAAATGCCTCTATCCATGGCTTCAAATGTTGTTATAGCAATAGGGTCATCGAACAAAGAAAAAGAATTAAAGCCAAATGAAAAGGAAAGAATATCAACTCCATCTGATATTGCAGTATCAACTGCAGCTATTACATCAGATGGGTAAATCGCATCACCCAACATGACCTTGTATATGGCTAATCTTGCCCTTGAAGCAACTCCTTTCACTGATCCATTGGCATTTCCAAAAAGTGATGCATTATCAACTTTTCTTCCAACTACGGTGGAAGATGTGTGAGTTCCATGACCCCCCGTGTCCCTAGTTGAGTTCACAATTGTGGCCAATTTGGATTTCTGGGCAAGCAACCCTTTGTTAAAGAATTGAGCTCCAATAAGTTTCTTGTTACATTTGATACTACTTTCACAATTGCCATACCATTTTGTAGGAAGCTTATCATGCATCCCTTCATCATTAAAGCTTTCACTTTCTGGCCATACTCTAGTGTCCACAAAACCAACAATGACATCTTCACCAAATTTTGCAGCAGGCCAAGCTCCTGTGTTGGGATTAAGGCCAAGGAATTCTGGTGAGTGTGTTGTGTCAAGCTTGGTTGGCGGATCTGGTGTGGAAGAAACGTAACCTTAGGAGGTTTTAAGAGCTTCAAATTCCTGATGTGACAAATTTGCAGTAAAACCATTCATGGCATTGGTATAAGTGTAAATCGGTTTATATAGAGGAAAGAGTAGACAAATACCAAGTTTGGTGGGTGGAAAATGCTTTCGGCATGGCTAATTTGTCCATGTGAATGATATAGTTATCAAATTGAGCCATTGTATAAACAAAGTTAAGGATAATGATGCAGGAAAAACATAGAAAAAAATGAATAAGGGTAGTCATGATTGAAGGTTAATTTGAATATGAATTATTAAGATTGAGGTTTAAATAAGAAAAATAATTTATGTATACTAAAAATATTAATTAACATTTAATATAAAATTAAAGAGGAAAAGATTAAAATTATCAATTGACATTTAATATATGCTTAATGACGAAAAAATTTATTAATTAAGGTTTAATATATATACTTAAATACAAAAAAATTATGAATTTATAAGTTATTAATTAACATTTAATATAAACTTAAAGAGGAAAAATTAAAATTATTAATTGGCATTTAATACATGCTTATAGAGAAAAAAAATATTAATAAGGTTTAATATATATACCGACAAAAAATATATATTTAAAATGCTTTGGGCATGACTAAGTTGTCTATGTGGATGATATAGTTATCGAATTGAGTCATCACATATACAAAGTTAAGGATAATGATGCAGGAAAAGCATAGAAAAACATGATTTATGGTAGCTATGATTGAAGGTTATTCTGAATACAAATTATTAAGATTGGAGTCTAAATAAGAAAATTAATTTTTGTACGGAGAATGCTAACTAGTGCCCTAAGGGCACCAATTAAGGTATAATGAGTGATTTTTGATTTTATCATTTTTACATTGAAAATAAAATAATTAATTTCATTAATTAAAATAATATAAATTTATATAAAAGATTTATAAAGACAAAAGTGTCCTTTAGAACTTCTAAACAATATCTCTTATACAAAATAAACACTTTAGAATTTCTAAGGTCTCTACTAAAATACGAGAAAAAATGTCTCATACATTGAAAGAGTCTTTTAGTGGAAACTTGAAACATTTATAAGGTTCAGTCTTTCAATTTTGCAAAAAAAAAAAGAATCTTTTTGAAATTTATAGTTTTTTTCAAATTCTTCTGTGATGAAAATATTGTATTTTCATGTGAAAAAATTTCTCATTTCTTCATAATGTTTTTGTCAATCCTTCAAATTAATTTTATTTTTTTACATTTAATTATACTTTACTATTTAGCAATATTAAAATGTATTATTTTATTTTTTAATTATTTTTTAACTTTTTATGGTTGTGCATCGAATAAATTATTAATTAGAATCGTATATCACTTATGAGCCTTTTTGTATTTTAAATAAAGTAAAATTATGTTTATAATGATTAAGTCAATATTCATTTAAGAATGTCTTTAACTATACACTTTTGTAAAATTCAAGACATATTATCCTAAGGGTACTTGTTAGCATGACGATAAAAACTTGTTATTAGATTGTAAGTTTGTAAAAAAGTTATTAATTTAAAATATACTATTCCATAAACAATATTATTCAATGATAAATTTAATAAAATTATTTTATTATGTTGAAAATGACATATTGTAGATACAAATATGTATTAGTCAAGTAGTTTCACAAAAGATTAACCAATCAAGACTATGACATGTAATTAGTGAGGAGTAGTTGTTCACTACTGAGGAACAAATTCGTCGTATGAGCTTCCATTCTAATTCATCCAAATATATTTATCGGTGAATATTTATGTACCTATCACCTCAAACAACAACTACACAACATATATATTTTAGGCTTAATTAGACTTTTGGTCCTCTACTTTATATGCGAGGTTCATTTTGGTCCTCTTATTTTTTCGGGGTTCAATTTAGTCCCCTAGTTTGTGTAGGAGGTTCAATTCAGTCCTGTGTGTTAACAGCGTTAAAAAAATTAACGACAGAGTGATTTGATGTGATACTGTGGCAATTTTACATGACGTGTCAAGTAGGGACATCAGATTATGTGGACAGTACAGAACGAGAAATTAAAGGCAGTGGTAATTGGAAGAAGCGAAATTAGGGTTCGTGGAAGAAAGAAATTAGGGTTCGTGGAAGAAAGAAATTTGGGTGCGAGGAAGAATTTGGGGATAACGATTGAACAAATTAGGGTTCGAGAAAGAAGCGAAAATCAATCAATCAATATATTAGGGTTCGCGGTCTCCTTCGGTGCGGCAAAGGTTCGTCGCTGTGTTCATAGTGGGACGAAATCGAAGGTAAGTTTTCTGGTTTTTTTATGGATTGAATGTCGCGTTTTACTTATATAGTATTGTCTTTGTTGGCGTTGGTATTATTTTTTATGTGTTATTCTGTCTGTGTGTGTTTGTAATGGTGTGTGGGTTGTGGTCCCGTTGCTTTGTGGTGGTCCCGTTTGTTTGTGGTTAGTAGGTTGTGGTCCCGTTTTAACTTTTTTGGGGTATGGGATGTAATATGTATTGTATATGTGGGCATTGGTTGTGCGTCCAGTAACTTGGAATATGTATTTTTATAGGTTGGGATGTGTGACGATAGATTTGAGGTGGTGGTCCACCATGGGGGATACTTTGAAAGGAATGAAACTAGGTGGAGTTATAGTAATGGGTTAACGTCCATGTTGGCGTGTGACCCAGATAGGTGGAGCTATTTTGAAATAATGGAAATACTTAGGGAAATGGGTTATGTAAACATTAAAGATTTGTGGTATAATGTTAGTAGGTCAAAGGTATTGGAGAACAACTTGAAACATTTGACTGATGACATAGGTGCAATGCAAATGGTTAGAATTGCTAGAAGTAATGGGCAGGTTCATATGTATGTTAATCACTCAATTTGTGAAGCTGAGGTTGTGGACAATTTTTTGGAATACTTCCCTGAAGAGGTGGTTGCAGAAATAGGAACTACAAATGTTGAGGTCCAGGCTGAGGTGGATGGTCACAGTGGTTGTGGCGATGGAGATCACATTAATCCTGTGCAGGATAATAATGTTGTTCATGAAGCTGAAATGCAACAGGATAAAAACGTTTGTGATATGGAATATGAATTGGAAGATGACGCAGATAGTCACCATAACATTAGGGTGGAGCCACAAACTGAATTTGAGGAAACTGGAGGTGATGTAGTAGGTGTAGGTAAGGAAACTGGAGCTGATGCAGTAGTTGAAGGTCATGAAACTGGAGCTGATAGAGTAGGTGTAGGTAAGGAAACTGGAGTTGATGCAGAAGTTGAAGGTGATGAAGCTGGAGCTGATGGAGTAGCTATAGATAAGGAAACTGGAGTTCGTGCAGAAGGTGATGAAGCTGGAGCTGATGGAGTAGTTGTAGATAAGGAAACTGGAGCTGATGCAGTAGGTGAAGGTGGTGAAACTGGAGCTGAGGCACATGAGGCAGTAGGTGGGGAGGAAAGAAATGAAGATGAAACTGATTCTGATCTAGTTGATGTAAGTGTCCATTATGAGGACAATTTATGGGAAGGAAATGGGGAAGAAGATAGTGAGGATGAAGATTTAGAATTTGATGGCAGTGACCATGTTGATATGCGAGATAGGGGGTTATCTGATGATGGGTGGGAATCATATGACATGTACAGCGAGCACTGCACCTGCAGAAAGTGGAGTCTAATAGGGATACCTTGCTGTCATGCAGTGGCTGCAATTAAGTTTTTGAACTTAAGTGAAGAAGATTTTGTCCCTCATTGGTTCAGAATCTCAACCTATGAAGAGACCTACAATTCCATCATATACCCTTGTAACGAGCAGCAAATGTGGACTGAAACAGAATTTCCAGATGTATTGCCCCCTTCTAAACGAATTCTACCTAGAAGACCCAAAAAGAAAAGAAGACTTGAAGCTTGGGAGATGAACAAGAATGGGAAGCATATTATAAAACATGGCATGACTAAAAAATGTAGCATATGCAAATAAGTTGGTCATAATCGAAAAAGTTGTCCCCAACAACCTGAACCAGCACCATCAACTCAACCAACACCATCAACTCAGCCAACACCATCAACTGAAACAACACCACCAACTGCAACAGCAGCAGGAAGTCAGCCAACACCACCAACTGAACCAGCACCACCAACTCAGCCACCACCACCAACACTTATGACTCAACCAACTCAGTCATCACAGTAGCCACCACCACCACCTATGACTCAACCAACTCAGTCATCACAACAACCACCACCAACACCTATGACTCAACCAACTCAGTCATCACAGCAGCCACCACAGTCATCACAACAGCCACACCCATGCCACCTTCCAATTCCTCGTCCAACCATACCCAATAAAAGGCAGAAACTGCAGCATAGGAGAGGACGTGTGTGGAAGCCATGAGGATGACTTATGCTTTTCTTGATGCTGCACGATTTATTTTGGAGCTTTGATGTATTATGCAGCTTTTAGATTTCTAAGTCAAGAATGTTTTGTCCACTTTTAATTTACATGTTTTACATTGTAAGTTCAAAAATCCAAAACACTATTGGATGTCTTTTGTGCTGTAACAGCAAGTACAATGATGTGTTTCTATAATATTGGCTTATGATTGAAAAATTGTCGTT
>Ga0214542_1012742_pt1 | contig 10612 bp, 2 predicted proteins | sample CNSS1metaG_FD_160096 | JGI IMG/M metagenome (GOLD analysis project Ga0214542, IMG submission 160096) | Root nodule microbial communities from cowpea collected in UCLA plant growth center, Los Angeles, California, USA - CNSS1 | ecosystem: Host-associated > Plants > Roots > Nodule | place: USA...
CCATATTCATTTTAATGAATATGGGGGATAGATACTCATACAAATGAATCTTGTGTCAGGAACCAGATTTGAACTGGTGACACGAGGATTTTCAGTCCTCTGCTCTACCAACTGAGCTATCCCGACAATTCTTGAAGCTTAATATTGTCTTTCTTGAGCTCGAGGAAGCAACTAATACTTGTTATTTCGTTATTGGATTGCAGTTGCAGCTAATATTTTGCATGAGGCATCTGTATGCAAATTTTAGAAAAAGATTCTCTGGTAAAAAATTAAAGATACTCATGTGGAAGGCTGCTAGTAGCACACACCCAGTAGTTTGGGAAAGAGTGATGTTAACAATTAAAGAAATATTGATGTTTACATATACCTTATTGTATACCTCTGCAATCCAATGATGAAATGACAAGTATTAGCTGTTTCCTCTGCAAATTCGAGCTCAAGAAAGACAAAGATGAAAAAAATTGCCCTAATTGCAAAATTTCCCCTAAATTGAAAAATTAAAGTTAATTAGTCATATGTACAGCACACGTAACACACCCTAATACAAACTGTGTCACCTGTACAATGCTCCGTTAATGATTTAAACGGCCTTACAGAAGAGGACCAAATAAAACATGAATTGCGAAAATGAGGATCATTTTAAACATTCGATAAAAAATGAGGACCATTTTAAACATTATGTCAAAATGAGAACCATCCGCAACAAACACTACGAAAATGAGGATCAAAAAGGTATTTAAACCTAGATTAAAAAAATTATATCTATTTATTTTTAAAATTTGAAATGTGTAAACGTTTGAAATAATAATAAATTTTAATTTTTTATGTAAAATTAGAGACTATTTAACCTTATATTTTTATTGGTTTATTCCTTTTTAATACCCACTATTTGAAGTTATTTAAAGTATTAACTTATAGTTTGTTGTATTTGTTTCCTTTTTCTAATATTTATTATGATTTTTCTTAAAAAAAAATGTGTAAGTTACACTTTCATTTGTTATATCTTCTCTCACTCGTTATTTTATATATATATATATATATATATATATATATATATATATATATATATATATATATATATATATATATATAAAGAAAGCGATGGTAAGTAATAAAGGCATAATATTGTGTTGCAGTGAAAAGTTGTGTAAAGGTTCATTTAAATATATTCCCAAATGAAAGAAATTTTACGTGAACTGATGGAAATTTTTATTATTTATTGTCATTTTAATTCCTAAAAACTCAATTATTTTTTATTATTTAAATTAAAATCAACATTTGTAATCTTTGTATTTTTGAAAAAAAACATGCTTTAATTTCTTTGTACAAATTTCTGAGAATCACTTTTAAAAAAAGGGTAAAATAATTATTTAAATACTTGGGAGTTCAAAAAGAAACTGTGGAGGTGCATGAGAGAAGTACCCACTAGGTAAATTACAGTACACCCAAAATTAAGTTTTTGGGCCTACACCTGTTGTCAAACAAACAAAAACAAAACAAAGAATCGAAAGCGTTATATATGCTTTTAGTTTGTGACCTTAAAAATATTTAAAAATAATTTATAAAAATATCATTTTAATTTCTATTAAACATATGTATTCATGACATTTTGACTCGGAAATAAATTAGTTAATAATGGTCACAAAAATTGGCATATAATCAAAAAAAATAAAAATCACAGTATTTAATAATTATTCACAATTGATAGATTAAAATAATTTGAACATACCAATTTCAATGTTAAAAACTTGTATCATTATAGAAATGTTGATTTGAAAACGCATCTCACTGATATAACAAGTGTTAAGTCAAATGCTCTCATTAGTAACAAGAAACGATATCAGCTAATCTTACCCTTAATTAAAATTTTAAAACACTTCCATTATTGACTTTGTCACATGTTATGTCTACGAATGCCACGATTACGGAAAACCATGACGTTTCTTTGAGGCACTTGGCAAGAGTTTACATATACACTAAATTAATTAATGGAATTAAGCATATGAAATATAATTAAATTATTATTTTTAAAACCTGAGGAATCATAAACATAAACAAAAATGGGGTAAAGCTTAAACAACCAGGAAAGCTTTGCTGGCTTTGTGACACTTGTTAGTGATGATTTTTTTTTCTTTCACTCGAAACTAATGAAAATAAATAAATATTTGCCGTTATGTCGAGGAATATGACAACTCCTCACTTTCTATTATGTCAAAATTATTATTTAATATCAATTATTTGAGGTAGACTATTCAATACAATTTTTCATAAGTTCAACTACATCATTTTTTTTTTGTCAGACAGGTATCACAAGAAACTTTTCCACCGCAAATATATGAAGGTTAAACTAATAATAGATGTTAAATGAATATTTTTAATGAATATCTATTTACATTTGGATATCATGGTATTTAATTTGATAACTATTATTACTTAATTTATCAACGAAAAAGTATTAACTATTTTAAAGTTATTTAAAATTCGATTATATATATATATATATATATATATATATATATATATGCATGTATATATTATTTAGATCTGTAAAATTAAATTTGTTTTTAAAAAACTTAATTTTTTTATAACTTAGTAATTTATTTAAATTTACTTTCTTTAGAAAGATAAAACTTCTTTGTACTGATATTTTATTATGTAATTTTATTTTATTTATATTTTAACTTTTTATCTAACCTTTATTATGAGAATTTACTTTTAAATAATATCTAAAATTAAAATAAAAAATATTCATCAATATTTGTGGATATCACAAGAATAACAAAAATCTACTCTTTTTCGCACATTTTAAGCACTTACAGTGAGGTCCCCGCTGATGTTGAGATTGATAGTTATGATAGTTATGGAACATTGTATCTCAATTTGTGCAGTTTCGACCAAAATGTGTTTTAAAAATCCCAAAAATATCACTAATTATAATTAGATTTGTTAATAAAAGTTTTATAATGCTAATCATATAAGTAGATAATAAGTATTTGCTTCATCCATTAATTTTCTTTGATATTATATTACAATTGAAAGTCAATTTATATGAGAATTTCAAAATATTCCACAATTTCTTTTCAAACAAAAAAAAATTGTTGCAAGAAATGGAAACTCCAACAGAAACTTGTGTAATTATCATAAAATTGTTGGTCGGATCAAGCATTTATTATTAGACTAAAAGTTATTCTTGTTAGTTTGTGCATAACTTTACATTTTTTTATTTATTTAAGAGTTTTAAGGTTTAAGCATTTGATTGTAATTCAATTATTTGATTTCTGCCACAAAATAATTGATGATATCTTATAACAATCTTTTTCTCAATAATTGTCTCACTCAAAATCTCATTCTAAAATTGTGACTTAATCCACTTAATCTTCGTCACGAGATAATTGTAGATTATCGAAAAACACAATATAATTTAAACACAAATTCAATCATATAAAAAAATTGTGACCATTTTTAATCTAAAATTTTAAAATAATAAATTTACAAATCTTTACTTTTATACAATATTCTATTTTTTTTTATTTTTACTTAATGTAAAACTTATTCTTAATCTTAGATTTCTAACATTATTTCTCTGAATTCCTTTCCTTGCCTGGTGCTGACATCGAGAGATACCTCTATATTTTGTTCAAATTTTATGTCCCTCTTCGAACTTCCACCTTTCAAACAAAAACTACCACACATTTATTTTTAATTAATTTTTCTGAATTTACATTCGGCGCCTATGACACAAAGCAAAGCCACGTGTACCAGCAGCCTCTAGTCAAATCGACAAGATGTTGAAAGAAAGAGATGTTCCCACTCCATTCCTTATATTCATGAGTCCATAATTAAGCAAAACATTTTCTTCCGACACACAATAAACATACGCAAGAGAGAAAACACTGGACCGACAAGAGTAAGGTTCTTTTTTCTCTCTATTTATATGTAAAGTTTTTTCTTCAATTAAGCTTAAGCACAATATAAGTTTTTTCGTTTTCCTGAAGAAGCCGGAAAGTGATGATAGCATCAGCAACAGAATCAGAAGCAACAACTACACTTCCTCAGTCTGTAACTTAATCTCGTGTACAGAGGTACGATGTTACTTTTCTCCGTTTTCTTCATCATAATCTTTTCGCTTTTTATCAGTTTATCTCTGTAAAACAATTAATGAATACGTGATTGAATATGGAAAATACGACTTTTGTTCTTCCACCAACAATGTCATTTAATTCCAGATTTTATACACACTTCGCGGACCCTGTTAATTGCCTACCTAATTTATTCTTATACAGATTTTATAGAGAACACTTTTTTAGAAAAGAAAACTAAAAATTATTATTATTATTATTAAAATACACAAAAAAATAAGTACATAAATATCTCCTCTATCGTAAACTTTTATAAGAGAAGAGATATACAAAAAAACATTAAGTTTTCATAACAAGCTAGATCGTCGGTTTGTCTAAATTTGTTGTGGTTAATCTTATCCTTTTGTGGGGTTTACATTTCGAGACCACTTGTGAGTTTATTTCAAACATTATGAAATTCTCTTTTGAATGTAATAAACATAGCGACAATATATATGAAATGTTTTTTATTAATTAAATAAGTTAAATGATGTATTAAATTTATAGCGATGATATATATTTGAAAGCATTAAATTTATCTTTAATATATTAATATATATGTATTGTCGCATAAATCTATAAATATTATATTTTAAAATAAATATAATATGTATGTCACATCTTATATTTTAAAAATTTTAATAAAATACACGAAATAGAAAAAAAAATAATTAAGCTGATTTATGATTGCTTTTATTATTTTCTCAAAAATATTGTCAATAATTAATCATATGTTTTATTTTATAAATAAACAACACTTATTTAGTTAAGCATATAAATTATTAGGATTTAAATCTTTAACTATTAACCTATATGAAAAATGGGATGACAAACATAATAAGTGTTGGTTAGTTTTAGTAGTTGGTCTCTTATAATGATCCGTTTTCGGGTTTCTTGATCAGTCCACAAAGACAATTTTCTTAAAAAAATTACATTAATCTTATTTTAACTTTTACATTATTTTTTATCTATGAGTCTAATATTTATAACAAAATTAAAATAATTTAAGAACATGAAATTAAGATCCACATTAAATAAATATATTAAAATTAAATAAAAAATATAAACTTTTTTTCTAACTTCCTAATAAATTATAACAATTAATGAATATTAAAAACATGTAAATGTAATAATATTGACTAATGAATTTAAACATGAATCAATCAAATGATCGACAAAATCAAATAAAAATTAAAGTTTTGTCTTTTTTATATATTAAAATATAATAATTTTTGTAGAGTTACGTGAATGGATCTATCTCATTATGTTGTTAATTCACGTGAATTGTTGAATACTCAACATAAATCTAATCGGTAAACAAATTAAAATACCTAATGTCTTATGCACCTTTTATTAAGGTCAACAAGTTGAACTCGTACCTTTTTATCAAGACTACTACAAAACAAGAAATGTATTACTGATGTTGAAATTTGTCGAAAACATAAAGAGTTTGTGAATAATCAACTTTTATCAACAAATTAAAATTCGTCACTAAAAATGCAGTTAATTACTCAAATCCAAGCCACAACATCTTCAGTAGCTTTCGATCAAAGTCACTCCGATAACCTTCTAAATTTGTGATTTGAAATTAAGAATAAGTGGCATTAATCATAACGTTTAGTGTAATTGATTGGGTGAAAAAAAGTGGGATATGAGTTTCACCCCTCTCGTGTTAGTTGGAACCCTTCTCGCACTGGAAACTGGAATGTTTTGCGTTTAGAAAGAAAGAGAAATAATATGAAATGTTAATTTAATTTTGTGTAATAATTAACTGATGGAACAATCCAACATATAATTCATAAAAATTCACTCAACAATTTCAAATATAAATTTCCAGACATTAAATGCATACATATCTTTCTTTTATAAAGGTTCAGGGTGATCATATCATATATATACCACACAAAAGAAAGCCAAGGTTCATTTTAGATAAAATTAATCTAGAGACAGGGTTGTCTTTTTCATTATAATTTTACTTTTAAATTACTGTATATTAAAAACAAAACACCAACATAAGTCCGATCAATATATTATGGTGGTTTACAAATATAAAACTACCGGTGTAAATTATAAAAAGTACTACCTTAAAAGTATAATTTCCAACATTAGTATTATTTTTAAATGTCAAGTTTATTTGTCAATTTTAAAAGCAACCTTTAAAGATAACAAAGCTGAGAAAGTTATATCTTTACGAATTTGGTGCGAGTACACGAATAAATGAGTTATATCTTTATCAATAATTGTCCCACCCACTCTTGTTCAGTTCTTTGCGATCACCCGTAGTTGTGGGTTTCATTAGTAGTTTATTATATTTATGGGTTTTTAAAACTGAAGTAAATAAAAAATATATAATCTATACTTTTTCTCTTATTTTTGTATGGAGCATTAGCGACAGCCATTTTATCACTTCTGTATTCTAATTTTTTTCTCACGTAATTATAAATAATATTTACAGTACAAACAGTTATTATAAAAAACTTAGTGCCTACAATTTTTTAACCACAAGTAATATATAATAATAATAATAAATATAAGGATTAGAATTAAAAATAATAAAGGATGGTTATATCTTATTTTCGTAAAAGCTCTATGAATAGTTACAATTATTATATACACTGCACAGTAATAACTTGTATTACATGTATTATTTTTATTTATGATTATTATTTAAATATTGGATTCCATATACAAAACTCATAATCTCATCATAAAAGTTAAGTGAAATTAATTTAATATGTTTCGGTTGGATTAAGTGGTCAAATTACCCGAACCCATAAATATTGTTCTCTCTAACTTACACAAACTCATTAACATAGGCATGTCATGAATGAATACGAATCATTTGTTAAACTTTTATGTTCATTCAGCCTTCACAACACATTAGAATTTTTCACATGTGACGAGACACAACAATTTTGCCTTAATGATAAAAAATAATGGGTTCCTCAAAGTTAGGACCCCTTATCCTTTCCAAACCAAAATACTCCTTCAATTGTGGATATTCCAAATAAAGTTGATAAACAAAAAATGCTCATAATAACTCAAACAAAACTTGAACATGTGATTGTTTTTTTTTTTTTTTTTTGTTAAAAATTAAAAAAAAAACAAAATAAAAAAAATAATCGTTGTTTTTTTTTTTTTTTTTTTTTTGGCTACAAATTAGACACATATTTTACACACACTCTTCTCTCATGTGATTACATGAGTATATACACACATTTCAAATTCAATTACTCAGCCAGCTACCTCAAAGTTTTATAGATTCATCATCTTTATTGTCTTTTTTTATTATTGTTATTATTATTATTACATCATAACCAATTATGTGCAATTATGTGAGACATTTGTGTTTTCCACTATAAAAGAGGTAGAGTGCTACAGAAACAAAAGAACAAAAAAGTGACGACAAATATGGTCTTTTATCTGAAACACAATTTGATAAGTTTTGTTACCTAAAAATCTAAGTGTTTGGGCCAATTTTGTTTTGGGAACGAATGGCTTGGTGCTTATGGATATGAAAAAAAAATGATTGGGTGTGGGACATATCCAAGTCAATGTCTGAACATGATATGCATGTGCCTCCTTGAATATGATAATAGAAATGAGAACAAAATATTTACAACACTATCCCATTTTCTCCATCAATGGAAGTTTTGTTTTTACGAATTTTAAAATTTTTTATTTTAAATAAAAATGAAAATTTTAAACTTTTTAGTTTGTTTTTCTTTTTCAGTCCTCTTATTTTCAAGATTCCAAACGAAGGTAAGGTAAGTCACGGCGTCTGAATTTGCATATTGTTAGTTGTATTATTATAACTTTCAATCGTTATTATTATTACTGTATATGTATTAATGATGAAAAATCAAAATAATGTTGAAAACATGTCGGGAAATGTCTTAAGAAATAAAATTTGCGTCAATTCATAAACTAAACTACAAGAATCGATTTGTTTTATAAAATGATAACAATAAACCTTAGCAGCTATGGCGGAACCACGATTGAACTAACAAGTTGCCACTGAAGCTCATTTCACCTAAGCAAAGTCCTATAATACTAATAAACTTCTACACAAAATAATTAACTCAATTTTTTTGAACCTATTTTTAATTCCCCAATCATCCTTCAATTATCTATTTTAATTTTATTGTAGTAATATGATATGATGATCAAAAAATTATTTCAGTAGTAAATTAAAAATGAATTAAAAAAATAACCAAAATATCATTATTCTTTAAAAAAATACAAAACAGAATTCTGATACGAAAATTTCTTTTTTTTTTAATGTAAATAAATTGAAAATAAAATAATATCAAAGAACATAAAAAGAAAATATGAAAAATAATTCCAACTAGAGAGACTAAAATTTTCTGATCTTCCATTCAAACTACTACGTATAGGTGCATTAAAGTCTCTGGTCCTCAGCAATAATTTCTGGGTACTTTACTTTTTATTCATCTTACGCTTTCTTTCTTCTTTTTCTGAATTTGAAGCGTAAACAAAAGAAAGTAGATGTCAGAAAGTGAATTTTTAGATAAATATATATTTAATTTGATTTGAATTAATCAAGGTTTAACATGTGAATTTGAAGTTGAGGCCTACCCTTGTAATATTGTGAGTGGTCTCTTTAAATTTAAAGGCAATCATAAACACCATTAATATAATATAGCTATTCAAAAAGGATGATCATAGTCCATTTGGAAACAGAAATGATTATTACAGAGAATTAATGAATGAAAACATGTTTAAAATACGAATGTTCTTTCTTTCAACAACCTTAATTTATCATTGAAAAAACGGGCATTGCACTGTAACTCTTATTTTACAACTTCCACTCATTCCAAATTTGAATAACAAAGATGGCTTTTCCCATTTCATACTACTAAAAAAAACTCATATTTTCTGCCAATTTTGTTTTAAGATTTTTTTTTAGAAAATACATATAAATTTTATTATGAAAAAAAGATTTACAAGAAATTGCTGCCAATTTTTTTACAAAATATTTTGTATAAAATACTTTTCGCAACAAATTTTGTAAGAAATACGCGAATTTTATAATTTTGTAGAAAATAATTACTCACGAAGTAATTACCTGCCAATTAAATTTTTTAGAAAAGAATAGCAGGAAAAAGCCTTTTCTTGTAAATTTTTTTACCAAATTTGTAAGAAAATTCTCATGTAATATGAGAATTTGTAGTGGTGTCAGTCGCTTTTTCTATAAAATTTAATATACAATAGCTCACTTCTAGAACAAATTTTACTAGGATATAATTTAATAATATATTAAAAAAAACTTATCTGAGACATTCTCCAAATCTTCTTTTTACAACTGCTAGTTGGTACCTTCATTGAAAGCTGGGGTCGAGGGATTGTGTTACCTGTGATGTGATTCAATTATTTCTTCGTCGTGTGCGTCCATTTCATCTCATCATGAGTTATCTTTTTCGGCATTTTCTTCCATTTTCAACCAATTAGGTTGAAGAAGAATGCAACACTAATTTGCCCTTTCACCAAAGACTCACCCATTGATTGGTTGGTTGCTTTTCACGCGGTCTATTAATTAATCCACATATGATGAATGTGGAAAAAAGTTAACATAATTTAACTGGATCAATCAGTGTCAATTATACCTGAAAACTTGTGGATCAATAGTGTTGATTGGGGCCAAACAGGGTATTAGGATTTAATCCACCCACGTAAAGATTAGTATTTATCTCTTTGTTTTCTTTTTCTCTTTAATAAAAGTTTCTTCGTTTACTTCACTCTAGGGTTAACTTAGAAAACATATTTAAAACTTCTCAACGAAGAAAGTCAGTTTTTTTATTCAAATAAAACAATAATTCGAGTTTAATTAGTTAATCTTGAACCATGAAATGATTAATAGAATTTAATGGGAAACATACACATAGTTTATTAATGAATTGGCTTGTCGTATATAATGTTTTTTTATGTAAGATCTGTGTCCATGGCATGCCACGTGTTGTGGAGGTTTGACATGTGCGAGTATGGTTGATCTTATTTATTAGGACAACCTCCAACTGGCAACCTGTTAATGTCAGCAACTTGCTAATGTCCCGTGATTTTGGCCACGGACCCGCATTTTTCCATCTTTCTTTGGATACACGACGAACATGAATTAAACCATTATTATTTTTTAAATTTTTTTTGTATGAATGCGAAATAGATTAATATGAGCCACTAGATAAACGATCCAATGATGTCATTTTTCGACTGAATTGGATCCTCTTTACTTATGGAATAATCTCTAATGGTGTGGTAAACAGTAGTGTTTGTTTTTCACTCCAAGAACTCTATGTGAAAGTAAACAATAATTGTCAAAATAAATACCTGTAATTATTACTCTACAAGAAAAAAACCCAGTTTTGCTGCTTCAATATCAACTACTCACTGTTTCCACCCGGTAATAATTCGACAACGTTAGCAACTGCTGTGATGTGTTTTTTTTTTTTTTTTTTTTTTTTCCCTTTTTACATATT
>Ga0214542_1012745_pt1 | contig 10603 bp, 10 predicted proteins | sample CNSS1metaG_FD_160096 | JGI IMG/M metagenome (GOLD analysis project Ga0214542, IMG submission 160096) | Root nodule microbial communities from cowpea collected in UCLA plant growth center, Los Angeles, California, USA - CNSS1 | ecosystem: Host-associated > Plants > Roots > Nodule | place: USA...
TGGGGCCGGTGTCGGTGCCTCGCGCGCCGCGGTCGATGCCGGCTATGCGCCGAACGACTGGCAGGTCGGCCAGACCGGCAAGGTGGTGGCCCCCGAGCTCTATGTCGCGGTCGGCATTTCCGGCGCGATCCAGCATCTGGCCGGCATGAAGGACTCCAAGGTGATCGTCGCGATCAACAAGGACGAGGACGCGCCGATCTTCCAGGTCGCCGATTACGGCCTGGTGGCCGATCTCTACCAGGCGGTTCCGGAGCTGACCGCCGAACTCGGCAAGCTCGGCAAGTAAAAGGCCGGTGAGTTGAATGATCCGCTACTTATCGGCCTAGCGGAAGCAAGCGAGCTTCTGAGCCGTACGTCGGACCCCTTCGCGGTTCTGTTCAAGCGCGGCGACTACTCAGTTAGCTGTTTGCTCCGCCTAGTGTGGACACCCAGCAGCCCCACGATCAAGACGAAACTTACGTCGTAGCGGCCGGCAGCGGCATCTTCCAACGGGGCTCGGAGCGAGTGCCCTTTGGCCTTCGCTCAGGTCCGAGATCTTCAGCCCCGACTTCAAGACTTGGGTGATCTTTTCGGTCCCAGGGGCGGCTACGCAACAAGTGCCCGTCCTCGGGGCAACTTTCCCCAGCGTGACGACAAGTTGAATACCACCGGCTTTGCTGTGCCCTTCCTTAGCGGCCGTTCTCTTACTGCAGTAGGCCAGGACGGTCAGACTGGGTTCCGACAGTAGAAGATCTTTCGAACGCCCCTTTTGACAGACATCCTGCGCGATCCCTGCCATGCCGCAATGAGTCGGAATATGCAACAGCTCCATGCTTCTCGCAATCTAATCCGAGCGTTCATATGTCAGTCTTCTCCCGGTCGAGACTCATTCACAGAGCTGGGCGCCGTCTGCTCACGCCCAGTCTTCGTTCGCGCAGGAATGTAGAGCCCTGCCACCACAATAATCGAAGCCCCGACGAGCGTAGCAGGGGAGGGCATATCGCCGAAAACGACGAAACCGAAGAGCACAGCCCAGAAAATCTGCGAATACTGGTAGGGTACTACGGCGCTCGCGGGCGCAAGTTTTAGTGAACGGCTGACGCACAAGAGCGCGCAGACGGAGATCATACCAGCCGCGGCAAACAGGAAATAACTTCGCGGCGTAAGCACAACCCAGCTGATCGGTGCGAGCGCCGCGCCCACCAGAAACGTCCCGACAAATTGGCAGGCGACCATCACGACGTCGGGCGTCCCGCGCAACTGCCGGGTAACTAGCATCAAACCGGCGAACGAGAGACTGCCGCAGAGAGCGATCAGTGCCGGCCAACTGAAGCTGTCTGTCGATGGGTGCAGCGCAATCAATACGCCGACAAAGCCAATCAGAACCGCGCTCCAACGCCGGTACCCGACCTGCTCACGGAGCACGATCGCGGACAACGCGGTAACAAAGATCGGACAGGCGAGATAGTAGGTCACGACGTCGGCCAACGGGAGGTACACTGTGGCGAGAAAGAACGAGCCGACCTCAGACGTTGCGAGCACGACACGCAATAATTGCAAGCGCGGCCGCTCAAGCTTTGCGAAATGTTCTTTTTGCCGCCAGATCATGGGCGCGAGCAGTAGAAGCGCGGCACAGGCTCGCAACCATAAAAATTGTCCGATGGCATAGGTCGCGAGGAGGAATTTTCCCATGGCATCGCCAACAGAGAACACGAATACTGCAAGCAGCATCAGGCTGATGCCGGCCAACCTCGTCGATCGTTCGCTCGAGGAAGACGAAATCCATGCGACTAGGAACATTCGAAGCTCCCTTTCCCTATGTAGCCAGACGGCCTCGATCTATGAGCTGACACCGTTCCAGCCGCACTGGCCATCTCAGTGTGGCGCAGCCGTCTCGCAACCCAAGTGAAGTGACTGTCAGGAAGTCCCTGCACAATGAAGTCTACGCGCGTTGCCTCAATGTCATCCCGGATGTTGATCCGCATAGACCAGGACCCCAGTTCGGCCCGAGTTCTCACTCGCAGTTAAAGTCACAGTACGGGTGCCTCGGATTGAGCACCTCAATCGGCAAGCACTCTTTCCTCGCCGAACGTACGCCGACATACTGTCCTTCGGCTGAGTGAACGGCACTAACATCGTCCTAACGTCGGCGTTCACGAGCTGCTCAGAGATGGAACGTCGTTTCGGTTCCTGAGGCCGCGCCCTCGTAGCGCTCGGTTTCCAAATAGCGAGCCTACAACGTCGCGTTTTGCTTATCAGACGGGTCTGAATGCAGAAATGCTGCGCGTGGCGCATTTTTTTGTAGCGAGGCGCTGCATACATTGACCCAGGAGTGCACAAGAGGCTGCCGCTGGATTGCGTCGATCTCGTCGTTCATTGGCATCGAACCGATGTACTTGTGCAGCTTCCAATAATTGACTGCAGCACGTTGCTGGGTCGCCACTTCACGCGCATTCTCGCAGAATCTCTCAACGTCCCCTTAATCAAAACTCAAAATCGCAGGCGCGCTACGTTCTGTGCGGGCTCTGCGGATCCGCCGAGTGGGCTTACCGTTGAAGGACGGCATACTGGGATCGGATCGAAGCGCTCGAACGGTTCTCGCGGGATATTAGCAACGTTGAAAAGGGTATCGAAATCGGATCGCGCTATGATGCGTCAAAATGCGCAAGCTGCGCCGAGCGCTGATCTGAGATCAAGGGCGGTACTGAGGCCAATAAAATTTGAGCGGAAGCTATAACTGAATGAGCTTCAACCCTGCGGAGACGTTTCTACCGGCGTATTCGCCCTGACTGACATGATAATTCGTTGTCAGTGCGATCAGGCACCTGAAGCGCTCCCGGGAGCTTGACTGACTTCTTGCTGCATAAGGACACCCGCGGAACGTTGGGCCTCTTTCGACTAACGGCAGTCTTTCCGTCATTGATAGCGTCGCAATGAAGCAAATGTTCAAACCCAGGTTTTCGCCCGAATAGGTCCTTCCCCAGCACGGCCACTAAAGGACACTTTCAACACGTGTCCCGGCTTTACGGGCGCAGGCTAGTTTTCAGCCCGGCACCGACGTTCCGTGCGCTTGGATAGCTGCAACAGATCCGGGCGTGAGAGCAATCCGCTCAGTCCGGCTCGTCAATCGTCAATCCCAGGTCCGAACACTTCTCTGGGGTAGGCATGCGGACAGAAGTTCTATGAAATGAAAGCTTCACAATGCGCCCGCAGGGCGCATAATTCCTGCTACATCGCGCGCAACATTGGTTAAATTCGAACCTGGACCCGGCTAGTATGGCTGTGAAAATTGAGCTTTCCGACCGGCCGGGGTCGCCAGCTCGGGCAGGAGGGAGTTTGCGGGGTCATCAAGGGACACGGGGTCATCATGGCAGGGGTATCTGGCGTGATCCTTAGTCGCGATAGAGTCCGTGCCGGCGTGTGGATGGTGACGAGAGCTGCTGATGCTGGTCCCCCGCTTCGAGTAGCGTCAGGAGAGGCGATTATGATGGTTGGCTGCGCGCAAACGACGAGATTCGCTTGACGTGACCGCCGCTGGAGAGAGGCGCTTGGTCGGTGGCGCACCTTACCGCGGCGTTTTAGTGCAACCAGGCGGTAGCGATTCTGAAGGGTTGCGCATTTTCGCCGATCCTCCAGCCGAATCAGCTTGGCCGGTTCCTTAGTAAAGAGGACGGGCTGATTCTGTGGGGTGGCGCGTACCTTTTTGCTGAGTTGTGGGCCTTATCTTCATTTAATCGAATAGGCGAGGAGATCCAGAAATGAAAAGGCGAACGTTCTTGAAGTTCGCGGCAACTGCCGCCGGCGTCTTGGCTGCGCCCTATGTCCGAGCAGAGTCGAAAAAGTTTGCTGGAATCACATTGCGCGTTAACGGCTTCGGCGGTGCATGGGACGAAGCTCTAATGAAGAGCGTGTCTGCTCCGCTCGAGAAGAGGTACGGCCTAAAGGTCCAGTTTATCGCAGGCACTGAAGCCGCCGATTTCGTGAAATTGGTCGCGAACAAGGAGAACCCTCCGTTCGAGCTGTTTATGGCCGATAGCGCTTACATGGTTGAGCTGCTTAAGGCCGGTCTCACAGAAGAAATCAAGGCGTCAGACGTTCCCAACGTCAAGCGGATCCTCCCTGGGCTTCGCGAATATGGCGATTACGGCGTGCCCTTCAGCGTCGCGACGATCGTTCCGGTATATAATTCAAAATACATCAAAAAGCCTCTTACGTCCTACTCAGATATTGCCCGCACCGATCTGGCCGGTCGCGCGGTCGTGCCGGCTCCTACCCTCGATGCCCCCAGCCTTTATCTTCTCGGCCTGGCGGAGGAAAATGGTGGTTCGATATCGAATATGGAGCCAGCCTACAAAATTCTGGAAGCCGCGAAGCCAAACATTGTTGCGCTCGCGCAGACCACCGTCGCCGAGCTGCAGATGTTTCAGAACGAAGAGGCCTATGCGGGCATCTTCTCGGATGGCCGTGCCTACGAGCTGCGCAGCAAAGGCGTTCCCATCGAAACCGTGATTCCGCCAACAGGCGTCTACTCGCTCACGAGCTACATCAACGTCGTAAAAGGCATGAAATACCCGGAAGCTGCACATGCCTTCGCCGAGCAGCTGCTCTCTGATCAAGGCATGCTGGGAATTCCGAAGGCGATTCGCTATGGCGTGACAACCGACGTGAACCTGCCTGAAGATCTTCGCAACGATCTCCTCTTCAATGCGCCTGAGCGAAGTACGCTCAAGAAGAACGTCGACTGGGCGAAGTGGATCGCAGACCACGGCTCGCGGATAGAGCGGGTGAATAAAATTGTTCGAAGCTAGGTGCTTGTTGCGTAGGCGCGCTTTGCTCGTGCATCCCACTAGGGGCGTCGTGCCCCTGTTTACCCAACGGCCCACGCCGCTGTGAAAGGGTGATTCGTGAAGGAGCCTGTCCTTAATCGCCGTCTTGCAACCGCCGTCCTTTTGTTGGCCCCGATGGTGTTGCTTCTCACCGGCTTTCTGGTGGTGCCGGTGCTACAGCTGCTGCGATCGAGCTTTCTAACTAGTAGCCATCTCCTGGACGGAAGTGGGTTCAGCCTGGCGCAATACATCCGCTTCTTCTCGGATTCCTATTATTCCTCGGTGCTGTTGGAAACCTTTTTAGACGGGGTCGTTGTCAGCCTGATCTGTTTGATCCTCGGCTTTCCGGTCGGATATTCGCTCGCCCGGCTCTCGCCTCTGGCGCGGCGGTGGCGAACGATCATCGTCATCTTGCCGCTGACGCTCAGCCTGGTGGTTATGGTTTTCGGCTGGTTGATCATTCTTGGCCGTAACGGACTGCTCAATTCGGTCTTTGTCCGCCTCGGAATTTTTTCGTCGCCGCAGCAATTCCTCTTCACCCGGCCTGCTGTGATAGTCGTTTTGGTGCAGCAGTTCCTGCCGTTCATGATCTTGTCTATCATGAGCGTTGTCACCCAAATCAGCCCAGTGCTCGAACAGGCGGCTGCAAATTTGCGTGCCAATCGATTCGTCACCTTCCGCAAGATTATCATTCCACTCGCCCTTCCTGGTATCCTGGTCGGATTCAATCTCGTCTTTGTGCTTTCGATCTCGGCATTTGTCACACCGCGTCTCATTGGCGGAAGCCGCGTTGCGATGACCGGAAGCCTCATCTATGAGCGCATGATGGCGGAGCTGAACTGGCCGTCCGGCGCAGCCATGGCCTTTATTCTGTTCGTGAGCGGACTAGGTTTTACTGCGGCTCTCAATGCCTTGGCTGCTTCACGCCTCATCATTGGGAGTCGACGTTATGCGCTCTGATCTATCGGACCGCGCGATGGCGATATCCGGCGCGTTCATCCGCGCAATTGTCTACGCGATGCTCGCCTTGCCAGCGATCTTGGTCATTGTGTCCTCGTTCACCAGCGGCGACACCATGAATTTCCCTCCCGCCGGCCTCTCGCTGCGTTGGTACCAGAAGGCGTGGCAGAATGATCTTTTCATGAGCGCGCTCTGGACGAGCACGTACGTAGCCGTGCTCGTAGCGATCTTCGCGCTGGCGATTGGCTTTGCCGGCGCATTCGCGATCAATCGATTTGCGTTTCCTGGAAAGGCCTTTGTCCAAGGACTTGCCTTCTCTCCGCTGATTGTTCCTGCCGTCGTACTCGGCATCGGATTGCTGCAACTATTCGCTTGGCTGGGTCTTACGCAGACGATCTATCCGTTGCTCCTGGGCCATCTGGTCCTTGCGATTCCGTACGTCGTCCGAACGATACTCGCGAGCCTTGCGTTGCACGATCGGGTGCTTGAAGAGGCGGCTATGAACCTGCACGCTACGCCGTTGCAGGTCGTTCGGCGCGTCACGCTGCCACTCATCCTGCCCGGCCTGCTGTCAGCCGCAATTTTCGCGTTTGTAACGTCCTTTGGCAACGCTACCGTCTCGGTGTTTCTCACCTACGGCGGCAATGTAACGTTACCAGTTCAGATATTCGCGTACGTCGATACCAGCTATGATCCGCTCGTGGCGGCTGTTTCGAGCATTATGATCCTGGTGACATTGGTCGTCATCTTGACAATCGAGCGGTTGATCGGCGCGGAACGACTAGCGTGATGAGGAGAAGAGATGCTGGCTTTGTCTCAAGAATATGACACCACCGCGTCTATGGAGAGTCAAAACACCGTGCAGGAAGCTGATGACTTTGTCGTGGAACTGCGCTCCGTTTCCAGGCACTACGGAGAAACCATTGCCGTAGCGAACGTTTCGCTCACTGCGCTCCGTGGCGAGCTGGTGTGCATACTTGGCCCGTCCGGTTGCGGTAAGACGACGACGCTGCGAATGATCGCCGGCTTTGTAGAGCCAGCTTCGGGGACGATCAGCATCAATAACGTCGATATGACACATCAACCGCCATACCGGCGGGACACCGGCATGGTGTTTCAGAACTACGCGTTGTTTCCCCATATGACGGTGGCTGAAAACATTGCGTTCGGCTTGGAAAACCTGAAATGGCCGCGCGCGGAGCGAGAAAACCGCGTTAAGGAGATGCTCAAGCTCGTCGAACTGCCGCATCTCGCCCAGCGACTTCCCAGCCAGCTTTCAGGCGGGCAGCAACAACGCGTCGCTCTAGCGCGAGCCCTGTCGATGCGCCCAGCGGTCCTGCTTCTTGATGAGCCATTCTCAAATCTGGACGCACAGCTGCGAGTTCGCATGAGGGAAGAACTGCGCGAGGTAATACGGGGAGTAAACGTCACCACCTTGTTTGTAACGCATGACCAGGAAGAGGCGCTGACGATGTCAGATCGCATCATGGTCATGAACGCCGGTCAAGTCGAGCAGATTGGCACGCCGGGGGAGATCTATGAGAACCCAGCAACTTCTTTCGTCGCGAGATTCATTGGCTGGTGCTCCTTGCTGGAAGGGACCGTAGGTGCTGATGGAGCTTTCACGTCAAGCGCCGGCTTGCGTCTGCCGGGCAATTGGAGCGTTGGACGCGGCACTGCGGTGATTCGGCCGGAACAGATTAAGCTCTCGAGTGATGGTGCTGTCGGACAATCAATGCCGGCCCGCGTAGTTCAATCGAACTATTACGGCGGGGCTACACGGCTCGTGCTGGACGTCAATGGTGAACAGCTCACCATGCTGGAGCGCTTCCCGTTTGGCCGACATCCGACGCCTGGCGATCTCCTGACCATCACGATTGATGCGCGGGACATGCGTGTGCTTCCGTCGTCGAATAGTTAGCTCTAAGGTGCGCCTTCGCAAGACGAAACCGCATGCATATAGCCTGATTGCGAAATGTATGAAGCGCGCAATAACCTCATCCGAAAGCTGGCAGAGCGTTGGTAATGCTAGAGCGTCAGCCGATCAAGTTGCGAGTACCCTGCAGGGGTAAAGTAGTTTGTGGATTCTGCGGGCGTTTAGGTGTCGACGATGCTGCGGCCAACGACCTCCCAGAGACCATTGACAGTACGTTCGGCGGCTTTTCGCAGATTTGCTTTGAGCTTGGCGAAGGCATTCTCGATTGGGCTGAGGTCGGGGCTGTAGGGTGGAAGATTGAGAAGCGTTGCGCCGGCGGCTTCGATCATCTTGCGGATACGCGGTCCTTTGTGGCTGGAGAGGTTGTCCATGACGACAATCGTGTCTTGTGCAAGCTCGGGGATCAGCACTTTTTCCACGTAGGTCTCGAAGGCATCACGGTTGATAGGGCCGTCGAGCACCCAGGGCGCGATGATGGCTCGCGTGGTTAGAGCGGCCACGCATGTTGTTGTTTTCCAGTGGTCGTGCGGAACGGCGGCTTGCAGACGTTCGCCGCGCGGCCATGTGTGTTCACGCCATGTTGGTCGATGCCCGGGTCTCATCGATGAGGACGAGGCGATCACGATCGAGCTTGCCTTGGCTCTCGCGCCAAGCTTGCCGCCGCATCAAGACATCCGGGCGATCCTGCTCCGTGGCATGGGCGGTCTTTTCTTGCGCGTGATGTTGTGGCGCTCGAAGAAGCGACGGATCGTCCCATAGCCGAAGGAAAGACCTTCTTTGTTTAGGCTGCCACGCAATTCCGCGATGGTGACGTCAGGAGTCGTATCTGGACGCAAGATCTCATTTAATCGACCACATCCTAGCGGCGCTTTGCGCTGGCCGGTCTGCAGGCTCTTTTGTAGCGTTACCTCGAACTCGCGCGTCCTTTCATCGAGCCCATGCTGCTTTCTCGGTCCCTGTGCCCGCTGTGGCCAAGGCAAGCAGCGTGGTGTCTCTGTTCGAGTGTGAGCGCTTGAGAGTCACTCGCGGACACCGACTTTACGAAGCGACCAGCACTGGGCCGCCGCTCTACCTCCGGCAGCGGCTCTTCCCGCTAATGCGGTTAGCGGAGCGCTGCTATGCGGAGAACCCGCTTCGTTGGAATGCGGCAAGGACGGCGCGCTGTACGCAGGATTTGATCGTGGGCGGGCGGCTGATTGCATTAATTCGAGGCTCAAGGATTGCTAGAGTTTTGTATCAATAGTTCGTGAAGGTCGAAGGGCTTGAAGCACAAGATCGCTCCCAGGAGACGGACTGCGCATGACCGACCAACTCCCCTCCGTCCCTGCCGGGCAGGACAGCTTCGGAGCTGCAGCTCTCAAGCGGGTGCACGATGCGGATCGATTCCATCAACGGTCCGGTCCAGTACGCCCCAACACGCGGTCTTTTCTCAAGAACACGATTCTGTCCGCAATTCCGCTGCCAGGGCTTGCGGCGATAGGGGAATTGCTTGAACCGATCGCTCTAAGAGAACGGATGGTGCTGCAAGAGCCGAGAAGGCACCCTGACTACGTCTATTTCATCGAGTCGGGCCTTGTCTCGCTGAGGATTGTCGCGGCAGGCGCCATTCTCGAGACCGCACTAATCGGACACACGGGGGCGGTCGGCGCTTCGCTCTTAGTTGGCGGGCATCTTGCAACGCATCAGTCCGTTGTACTCTTTCCCGGAGGCGCACACAGGATTCGTGTCGAGGATCTGCGACGCATAGCGCGCGAGCAGCCAGAACTCCGAGAACAACTTCTCCGTTACCTCCAAGCATTAACCGTGCATTGCGCGCAGGCGGGGCTGTGCGGCGTTCGGCATGATCGAGAGAAGCGGCTTGCATGCTGGCTTTGTCTGGCGAGTGATGCTCTCGATGCCGATGCACTTCCAGTCACGCACGATTATCTCTCTTCGGTCATGGGGTTGCGCCGAGCGGGGGTAACGGAGACGTTGATCCGTTTCGAACAGCAAGGATTGATTCAGAAGATGCGTGGCATGTTGCACATCGAGGAGCGCCAACGTCTCGAGCAAAAAGCGTGCAATTGCTACAAGCTCATTTCAGCCGGTTATGCGTCAACTGAATGCTCCGTTTCGACGTTCGATTCGATGAGCTAGCAACCGCATTTCATGAAAGTGCAACTCGCGACAGCTCATATGGTTGCGCGGGGCGATAGGCCATCGCTCGGTGTTACGAGTAGAGTTGATCACCCGTTTGCGAGTTTTTTATCGCACCCTCTAGGGCGCTTATTTTAGCGAAGCGAACTATTGCGAGACGTTTCCGGCCGCAATTTGGAAGGGGCGTCAGCGGTCCTGAATGCTCGCTGTTCCTTCGGAGGAGGCATTGAGGGGTGGCACTGGACGGCCCGGTGCAGCTTGCTTTGAAGAATGATCCACGCGCCTGGCCAAATGCTGGGATAATCGCGGGCGGCAGATTATCCTTGGCGCGTTTGAGCTTCTTATCATGTACGCGTCCGGTTGCGGACCCTGGTCAGGTGATCTTGAGCGGATGGCTGACCGCGCTTATGCGGCTTGAGCGACGTTCTGAGGTCGCCAATTCCAGGGTAAGAGTTCGTGGACGTGCTTGGCGGGATGATCGGGCAGCCAGGCCAGCACGTCGGCAATCCGAGCCTGCGGATTGTTGTCGTTGAGCTTGCAGGTAGCGATGAGGGTGTAGATCGCAGCCGCACGCCCTCATCGGACCCCGCGGAGGTCCAATTTGTTTGCCTCACGGTGACCGCCCGTAGGTCACACTCAGCGGCATTGTTAAAGGGCATGATGCTGTCGACGCCTCGTTTCCGGGTTAGCTTACCAAGGCCGGGATAGGGGCGTCTGGAGCATGAAACGGTGGCAGGCCGTCCTGTCCATGAGCTGCGAGCTCGCG
>Ga0214542_1012746_pt1 | contig 10602 bp, 6 predicted proteins | sample CNSS1metaG_FD_160096 | JGI IMG/M metagenome (GOLD analysis project Ga0214542, IMG submission 160096) | Root nodule microbial communities from cowpea collected in UCLA plant growth center, Los Angeles, California, USA - CNSS1 | ecosystem: Host-associated > Plants > Roots > Nodule | place: USA...
GGATTTTGAATTCCAATTCAATTTAGGGATTCCAGTTCTGTAACCTAATATTAAAATAATTAATTTTATTAAGTTAAGTGGGTTGGTGGGTCAGCTCACTCAAACCCGGCTCGAACCCGCATAGCCCGTGGGTTAAGTGAGCTCAACCCGTTTTGATCCATAACTACAAAAATTTTTGTTTTTTCAACCCGGCCCGGCTCGAACCCGTGGTGAGCCGGGTTGGCTCACGGGTTCGAGCTCACTTTGACATCTCTACTTGTAGGAATTTAGAATAAAATAATAATCTCAGGGCATTGGTGGACCCCATTTTGTTCCCCCCTTTGAAGGCAGACAACCTTTAATTTGTTCTACTCAATGCATATGTTATAAGTGAATAAAAACATTGGTGGAACTTTTTGAAATTTATCATGCGACTCAGTGAAATGTAAGCTGTAACCCAGGAAAGATTTTTTGGACAAATTAGTTGTAGGAATTATGAATAAAATAATAATCCCAGGGCATTGGTGGACCCCATCTTGTTCCCCCCTTTAAAGGCAGACAACCTTTAATTTGTTCCACTCAATGCATATGTTATAAGTGAATAAAAACATTGGTGGACCTTTTTGAAATTTATCATGCGACTCAGTGAAATGTAAGCTGTAACCCAGGATAGACTTTTTGGACGAATTATTTGTAAGAGTTTTGTCCAAATTATTTGTAGGAACTTTGAATAAAATAATAATCTCAGGGCATTGGTGGACCCCATCTTGTTCCCCCTTTGAAGGCAAACAACCTTTAATTTGTTTCACTCAATGCATATGTTATAAGTGAATAAAAACATTGGTGGACCTTTTTGAAATTTATCATGCGACTCAGTGAAATGTAAGCTGTAACCCAGGATAGACTTTTTGGACGAATTATTTGTAAGAGTTTTGGACAAATTATTTGTAGGAACTTTGAATAAAATAATAATCCCAGGGCATTGGTGGACCCCATCTTGTTCCCCCCTCTAAAAGCAGACAACCTTTAATTTATTCTACTCAATGCATATGTTATAAGTGAATAAAAACATTGGTGGACCTTTTTGAAATTTATCATGCGACTCAGTGAAATGTAAGTTGTAACCCAGGATAGACTTTTTGGACGAATTATTTGTAAGAGTTTTGGACAAATTATTTGTAGGAACTTTGAATAAAATAATAATCCCAGGGCATTGGTGAACCCCACATTGTTCCCCCTTTGAAGGCAGACAATATTTAATTTTCACTACTGAATACATATGTTATAAGTGAATAAAAACATTCGTGGACCTTGCTGAAATTTGACATGCGAACCAATGAAATGTAAGCTGTAACCCAAGATATATTTTTTGGATAAATTTGTTCTGACATATTTGAATCAAATAATCATGCCACCTGATTACTAGGCCCTAGTTGGTTCCCCCTTTGGAGACAGACAATATTTAATTTCTTTTCATAAATGTGTACTTGATAATTGACAACAAATATTGGTGCACCTTTTTCAAAACTGACGTCAAACCCAAACTCAAGTAATATGTAACCCAGTCCATAATTGTTGGACAAATTACTTGTAAGGTGTTTTAATAAATTTATTATCCAAGGGCCTTGCTGGACTCCACATTTTTTTATTTTGCTTCCATAAATGTAATGTAAACTAATTGACAACAAAGATTGGTGGACCATATTCAAAATGAAGTACACACTCACGGCCATGTAAAGTGTAACCTATCAAACAAATTTTGGACACACACATTGTAACAAATTTAAATTGTTTCAGTGGAGCAGCATTTGTCACACACAAATGTTTACTGAAAACAACACAAACAAATGAAATTGTCATTGACTACGAACCTGTCATTACCAATAACAAAAAATATCATTTTGTAAACAATAATAATTCCAAACTATTTCTTCAACCTCCTTATCCCATAACTCGCAAACGGAGTTCGAATAGAACGACTTTTGTAACGTGTGCGGGGTTGATGCTTCATTCGCGCATACATATTGCTTTCCTCCATTTCGTCACACATGTCATTGCTTTTATGAATTTCATCATCTTCCTCAACAGACTTGCCTCCCAAATCAAAACTATGATCATGTGTTTGAGAAGCACAACCATTTGTGTCATAACATGGATCATATTCCGTAGGCGGTTTTTTCCTCCTCTCCTTCATCTTTGTTTTTAGAAGATCAATTGATTGCTTAAGTTCCTCAATAACGGCTTCTTGTTCTAAAATTTCACGCATAAGCTCTTCCTTGTCTTGTGAAGAACACCCTCCTTCACTTCTCCTTTCAACCTTGCCAAATCCACACCCATATTCATGAAAACCTTCTTGGACAACTACATGTTTAAGCTCTTCTTCTGACACGGCAACGTCATGCAAAACCTGCCCTCATGAACAACATACAACCAAACCAAAAATAAATCATTCAATAAATTGATTGACTAATAAACACAATAAAATTATAAATTATAAACAAAGATCAAACTAACCGCTTTTTTCTTCAAACTACGACTAACTACGAAATCCCCAACTTTAACATCCATCCAATGCAATATTCGTGGAAATCGGCTGCTGGGAGTTCCTCCCTTTCTCTTCCAAATCAACAAATGCTCAAAAGCCCATAACTGTAACAAAATTTTAACAGCATTAACTAATAATTCAACATCATAATTAATAAAACAATCCATTAACGAATAATTTATTATACCTGTAACAAATAAACACAACCATCCACATGAAAGTATTTCGCATTTCCTTCGTCGCTCAACAACAATGAAGCAGTGTATAGACTCTCAACCAAGTACTCATACACAAGACTACCCCAATTATATTTTCCAAGACTTCCAAAGTCATCCACAATGTTGAACAATATCGGAAAAATTCTACCCCTGCGACTAGACAATAGAAACTCACATATTCCTATCAAAACATACAATCTACAAAAATCAACTACAGTTAAATCTCCATGATGTTGCATTAAGAATTCATAAACCATTTTGACATCAACGTTTTCATCATCAAAGTGTTTCCTACACTGACTCTCAACAAAACACTCATCCAAATCAAGTTTAGTTCCAACAACCCGTAACCCTAAACCTAAGCATACATCTAATAAAGAAAATCTAACAATTTCTTTATTAAGTGCAAAACCTCCTCTCCTCTCAACCCACACATTAACCAACTCATTCAGAAGATTTCTACTTATCTTCAAAGACTCTTTCAACTTCGGCATCCAAGCAAAGGGTGTTTGTTCTAGACAAATAATTTGTTGTTCTGTTAAGCTCTTATTCAAAGAACCAAGAAAATGCGTCCGACATGAATGTCTAAAATAAATCTGCATCCACCAAAGAAAAAATCAAGTCATTATTTAATACATATATTGAACAAACTTGTATGCCAATTTCCAAACTTATACCTTCGTCTCAGTTGTACAACCATCGTCTTCACTACCATCAGTCATGATTCCCAATTGAGATCTTCAGTTCACAAAAATGAATATAAATCAAATCATTCATGTATTCAAGTGCAATTATCAAATATAACAAAAAAAACTAGTACTCAGATATTAACCAACTGTTAATTCAATCCACAAAACAATAATATGTATGTAGCCCCAACAAATTGCTTTGATCATTGCACCGATTGCACAAATGAATAACCAATTGCAAAAGTAAATACACTTCAACACAAACTAAGCGTGCCAAAAACAAGTAGTTCAAAAGATAAACATGGTAACTAAGTAGCAGAAACCAACACTAATTGTACAACATAATTTTAACAAAACAAAACATCACAAATTGAACCACAGAAACAATAACATGGCATGAACAATGTTGACAGAATATGGACCTTGCTCCTGGATCGTGCTCAGCCCGCGAGAGACAGAGGAAGGCTCGAAAATGCGTGCTTCAGTGTGGTGGATAGAGAGTAGGGTCCAAGGATGAGGTTCAGTGGTCGACTGCGGCTTCAGGAACGTGCTCAGCCCGCGAGAGAGACAGGACAATCGCTCGAAAATCCGTGCTTAACTGTGATGGTTACAGAGTAGGGTGGAAGGATGCGTGCTTCACTGCTGGACTACGGCTTCGGCGATTGCCATTGGGCTCGACTTCTTGTTGTGATTGAAAGTGAGGGAAACATAGAGGGGAGGTTGACGTCTTGATGAAGATGAGTGCGTCAGTGAGTGAACAAGAAAACGGCAGGTGAGGATGAGCGGTGGGAGGAACGGTGGTGAGCGTCGAAATTGGGGAAAAGTTTAGGTTAGGTTATGAAATTGGGAGTGTGGAGGGGTTCGGGGATTGAGCAACGACAGCAGAAAAACTTGCGTCCAAGTGTTGGTGGGAGACGGAGCGGGAGAGGGAGAGGGAGAGGGAGAGGGATTCGGGTTAGGGTTTCTCGCTGGGAGGGGTTTTGGGGTTTCTGGACCGGTAGGTGGGAAAACGTGGAGAAGAGGTGTGTGTGGTGCGGGAAGGGTTATTTGGGGCTGTGTGTGTGGGCAGAAGGCCAGGAGAGGGGTCTGTGTGTGTGCGGGAAGAAGGCGCGCAGAGGGTTTGAGGGCGCTTTGGAGAAATGGAGAAGCGGTCGAGCGGTCGAGCGGTGTGGTGGAGCAGTGAAAGAGTTTTCAAAAACGAAAAAAGAAATGCGCGAACTGGTGTGTGGGAAATGTGGCAACGGGCTGTGACCACACGCGCTTGTGCGGAGAATGACGCTTCCTGATGCCAATTTAATTTTTCAATTAAAAATATAAAATTTTAAATCTAATTTTTGTTGCCATGTAAGGTGGTCATGAAAGTGGTAACTTTGGGGTGTCATTGTATCATTACTCCCACTTTTATGGTATAATAGGGCTCTCTGTTCTCTATCGTCTCCTATTTTCCTCTCTCTCGTCGTGACCAACACAAAAGCCAGAGTCAAGCGTTCCTACTTTAAGTGATGTTTTTGGTGATGGTGATGTTGGTGATGTTTTTTCTACAAATAATACTGAACATTATACTCACAAGTGGGAATTTGACTTTATCGAGGCTAAATTTTCGGTCTCCTTTTTTTATTTTTCTAATTCCGGTCAGGTAACCTACCTTCAATTTGTTTTTTTATAAATAACAAATATAAAATGAATAAAAGTATACATTGTAATTTTTAGATCTGTGATGATGCTAGACAAATTAAATTGAAAATAATTAATTGTAAACCAATTGAAAATAAAAAACTATAAATAAATAAGTAAGTATATATAATTTGGTTTCATAGGAAATTTAAATAATTTTAAATGTAAACTTTGAAATGAATTTAAATCTTTGTAGATGTTTATTTTTATTGTTGGTATAATAATTTTATTAAAATTTCGAAAGGATTGTAAAAAATAAAACAAATAAAATAAATATATAATTAGATATTTTGAAATAATTAAATGAAATTCGAGAATAAATTATAATTTATTTGAAAGAGTCAAGAAAATAATATATTTGGTTTCGTAACATCATTTAAAATTAAATTTTTGCATTTTTAGTTTGTTAAAAAGTAACAAATTAAATAATAGAAAATTGGAATAAAATTATTTGTGGTTTTACAAAAGACATTTATTCCTTAGTTTAAAAAGAAAAAAAATAATTTAGTTGGTATGTATGTAATAATAAATTAGTTTGTAAATGTTGAGAAAAAAAAAAGATTAGGTTTTTCTTATATGTGGTATGATTTTATGATTCATTAGTCTTTAATTTTGGGTTGTTAAATTGTTTTTGGAGAGTTGAATTTGCTTTTGCTTTCAAACCTTGATAAGATGATGTTGATGACGGCTTTTGGTTCCCACGTGAGTTTTCTTAAGTATCGGTCTCAATTCACTAACACAACGAACGCATTTAATGTATCTTATTTTCAATATGCCTTATTTGAATTTAGGGTCTTGCCAGTGTTCTTAGGAAACTGGTTAAGGATAATTAATATATATTGGATTCTACAAAACTACATAGATAAATATAATATTAAATAAAATATTACCTAATAACTATTAATGTAACTTTATTTTCTTTAAAAAACAAAAATACTCATAAATCTTGTACATGTGTATTTAATATTTTATCTAATATTCACAAATAAAAGTTAAAAACTAATTAAATAATAAAATAACTATATTCTAATGTTGCTAAAAATAAAATATAAGAAAGTTTAAATTAACAGAAAAAATAGTGTTAAACATTTAAAAATTAAAAAAAAATATAGAAAGTATAAATTAACAGAAAAACCAAAAAAAAAAAATCTAGTATTAAACATCTAAAAATGTTACAACAAAAAAAAACAATTAAAGTGTCAATTTAAGACTTAATTGATTTTTTTTCTTTTTAGTAGAGACCTTAAAAATTCCAAAGTTGTTGTTTTGTAACAGTAAGTTATTGTCTAAAAATTAAAAGGGTATTTTTGTCTTTATAAAATTTATTATGTGCATTTATACTATTTTAATTACTGTATTTAATTATTTCAGATTTCAATGTAAAAATGATAATACCAAAGCACATTTATTATTCCTTAACCAGTGCCCTTAGGACACTGGTTAGCATTCTCCTATATATATATATATATATATATATATATATATATATTACAATAACTAATTATTTAATTTAATAACTAATTATACAATTATATAAATATTTAATCTATATATAATATCGTAACATCCCATTTAATTAATAAACGTAATTAAAGGAATCGTTACACAGAAGAATACAGAAGCGCAGCCCTGAAGTTTAAACACCACTCCTTAAAAAAAACAAGGCACACGATGCCAAAAAGGAACAAGATATAAAGTTTAATAGAATCATATAGGAATTTAAAAGACAAACTAGTACATGGGCCATAGCCCTAAAGAAAAGAAAAGTCCAATAAAAACATGAAGTCCAGCACAAGTAGACTATGCAGCGGAATCATCCTTTCCTTGTTGACCTCGAGTACCGCTCGCATCTGCTCCCATCAATAAATTGATGATTATCGCAAAAGTAGAAGAACAACATACAAGCAATCAAACAAGCAAAGGGTAAGCTAGAGTAGAAAACAAATTATCATGCAGTCACATACTATTACCCAATCCAAGCAGTATTTATATATCATCCAAACATGTTATGACTTTCTCAAGCAATACATTAGATTCTGACTCGACTCATCCGGATACATATAATCTGGTCGGATTCAGCGGATGCTTGCGCTTGTGGTGAATACCTCTGCTCATCCCCGAGCTAAGTGTTACAAGTGTGACAATGTTTCAATCCCCCACACACAAGGTTAGCCCTTAATGAGTTTCAGGCCTCCTGCTACCCTCACCACAAGAGTCAGTCCGCTTTAAGTGAGACTAACTGACTCCTTAGAGTGTCAGGATGCAACCTTACCTTGAATCCTTACCAGACTATATAGATGGGGCACCAGACACCCACTAACATGAGCCATGAAATTACTTCCCGACCACTGAAGCACGACCCTGAAATCTCACCTAGAGATTTCAAGGAATTACGTACTGACCACAGACATAATCAAAAAACCAAGTAATAATTATCATGCATGTATTTATATTCTGTCAACCTTTATAACCAACCTCTTTCATATTCCAGTTCAAACCCATACCAACTCATCATACTTCAACCATGAATATAGAATTTCAACTCATCTCATTACCATGCCATTTTCATAACCAACCATTTCATGTTCATTACATGCCAAGAATTATTCAAGTTCGTCATTCACAACTCATACACCCTCCCACTCATGCATATTCATTTCCCTCATGCCATTATATAATAATCCAAACAAATGCAAGCCAAACATCCAAGAACAGGGAAAATATCAAACCAGAACGCACTACCGCCCAGCTCTTCGCTCAGGCTGAAGGGTCTCGCTCAAGCGAGAGGGTCTCTCACTCAGGCGAGCTCCCTTCGCCTAGGCGAGAGCTCGACACACAGAAATAGTGGCCTCTGTGCATTCTCGCTTAGGCGAGACACCCCTCGCCTGAGCGAGACGCTCGCTCGCTCAAAACTGAGCTGGTCACCTGAGTGACCACTCGCGTGAAAAGTTATGGGCGAGTCTCTGCTCATCTCGCCTAGGCAAGGCAAGCTCGCTTGGGTGAGATTATCAGATCTCGCCACTATTTTCCTGCAACAACCACACATACCAATCCAAACCAACATATTAAAACCATCTATGCATTCACAACATCACACCAACCATAGACTCGTAGAACAACAACAAAATAACAGGAAAAACGAAATACATGAGTAAGCCCTAGCTTCCCTTACCTAGAATAAGCTAGTATAGGACCTCGACACCAACCACGGACACAATAACTCTGGGAATAGGCTTAGAAGGCTGGAAAAACAATAGAACAGATCACAAGATGAGCTCGCTACAGAACCCTAGCTGTGAAAACACGAAAATATACTAAGGGGAAAGTGGTATGAGTCAGAGAGTAACTTACACGGGGCACGAATAAGCTTGAGCGGACTTGACAGAGGCTAGAGATCAAACTCTAGCAGAGGGTTGTGACTGCTCTAAGAGGGGATAAGAAATTTGTTTTCTGCAAAGTGAGTGGAAAGAAAGCGTTAGGGCAGACTAGGGTCTTTGACTCCTTATGGGCCAGCCCTAGGCCCAACCGAGTTGGGGCAGCCCCTTGAATTTAGGGTATAAAATAATAAGGAAAATTAGTGGGCTTTACAGATATAGATACTAATAATATGACTTCATACTATCAAATTAATGTTTTAAAATATTAATTTAGTTTTGTATAGTTTTAAAATATTTTGTATTTTGTATAAAATTCATTCTAGAAATTTATTTTTTAGGATGAAAAATTTTATTTGTTAAAAGAATATGAGATCCAAAAAATTATAATAATTAGAAAAATAAATAAATGAGATTAAATAAATATTTAAAGTAAAAGACCAAATGGTTTAATAATTATTTAATTAAAAGTATTTTAGATATATATCGCTAAATATTATGAGATATTGTTAAAAGATGTTAAATATTTTTAAGTGATTATTAACTATTTAAAAAGTATTTATTTAGAAAGTTATTATAAGAAACTTAATGGTTTATTATGTTAAAACATTATTTAAATGATGTTTTAGAATATAAAAGATAAGAGATTGTTTTGGAAGGATTTATAAAGTAATTATTACACTATAAATGAGTTATATATGATAATTATTTCTTAAATGAATTTATTAAAAAGATATATGATTTGTTACGTTGGTGAATATGGTTATATTTATATACATGAGATTTAAAAATATTCCTAAGAAATAGAAAAAGAAAGGTAGGAAAAGATGTATATGATATTTTAGAGTTATTAGAAAGACAACATAAAATCTCTCAAGAATATATAGGATTTCAAAGGTGAGACAAAAACTTACAAATATTTAAATGAGTGTCTTAATAGATTGAAGGAGAAGTTAAAGTAAATTCAAAGACATAGGAAGAAACTTTGAAGTTTGTGTACCAATTTCAGATTATGGATGTTAGTATGTTTGTGATTGTATGAGTTTTGATATGTATTATCATGTTTTGTGTTAATGATTAGACGAATGTGAATATATCTTCATGTGTGCTCCTAAATATATCATGAGGTCCCCATGAATGATATTGGATGATTGGTGTGATATATATGTGATATTAATGATTTTTTTATTGTAACCTTTGTTATATTAGCTTAGCATTTTGTTGTTGGTTCTATTTCCACATGTGATGATCGTGTAGGTTGCATTGAAGCTTATGAAGAAGTAGATTTAGATGCGTAACAAGGATAAATGAATTAAGTTTTTTTTTTTTTGTATTTCAAGGTTTCTTTGACCACAAAATTGTAAATTAGGGTCCGTTTTTTTTTTTTTTAATTTGGGTCAAGTCGTCATGGTTGAGGACGACATTAAGGGTGAAGTCGTCCTCCATCCGACCGGTTTCTCCCTTTTTTTTTAAAGCAATGTCGTCCTTATAGACAACGATTTATTTTTACTGAAAAGTGAAGTCGTCCTCCAACATAACGACTTCACTTTTTAGTTTTTTTTTTCCAAATTTTCAGTTTTTACTATTTTTCTTTTTTTTTAATTTTAGTTTTCATTATTTTTTATTTTATTTTTTTCAAAATTTATGGTTTTCAATATTTTTCCTTCTTTTTCAAATTTTTCATATTTCATTATTTTCCCTTTTTTATTTTAAAATTTTTCGGTTTTTATTATTTTTCCCTTTTTTTTCAAATTTTTCAGTTTTGATTATTATTTTTTTTTTAATTTTTCAGTTTTTGTTATTTTTCCTTTTTTTTCAAAATTTTCAATTATCATTATTTTTTAACATTGCAATTATCTTCCAATAAGTTTAAATTAAAAAATAATCAAAATTTAGTAATTAATTAAAAAAAACCTAAAAAATAAAGTCGTTATGTATGAGGACAATTTCATTTTTTTCCAACACACAAACAGTCCTCTATAAGGATGACATTGCCTTTTTTTTTAAAAAAAAAAAAGAGAAACTGGTTGGATGGAAGACGACTTCACACTATAACAACTTAACTCTATTTGACAAAAAAGAAATCAACGAACCTATATTTACAAAATTAACTTTAAAGAGAC
>Ga0214542_1012747_pt1 | contig 10602 bp, 4 predicted proteins | sample CNSS1metaG_FD_160096 | JGI IMG/M metagenome (GOLD analysis project Ga0214542, IMG submission 160096) | Root nodule microbial communities from cowpea collected in UCLA plant growth center, Los Angeles, California, USA - CNSS1 | ecosystem: Host-associated > Plants > Roots > Nodule | place: USA...
TCTGATGGTAGTCATCTTGACAACAGGAGAGAAAATTTCTGTGAAGTCAATTCCTTGTCTCTGTTGGAACCCTTTCACTACGAGTCTGGCCTTATATCGTTTGCTGCCATCTGGTTCTTCTTTTAACTGATAGACCCACCTGTTTTGCAAAACCTTCTTTCCTTCTGGAAGCTTGGTTAAAGACCATGTCTTATTCTTCTGAAGAGACTTTATCTCATCTTCCATTGCTAGCTCCTACTTAAGGTTTTGGGTTGAGAGTGGTGTCAGTGTCTTATGTGGTTAAGCTCAGATCTCATTGGTGTTGTTCTCCCGAGTGAAACCCCCTCTGTAAAACCTGACAAGTGGTATCAGAGTTGATGCTTAATACCGGCTCAGACGAGTGCAGTACCAGTATGGTCCTAGTATCGAAAGTCTTCCTGACAGTGTGGGTCAGGTAAGCGTGTCCCGTTAAGAAAAGAACGTCAGTACAGAAAAGGGCAGAAAAGGAGTACTCGTGGTTGGGTAGCTTCCGCTGGAGGGGGAGTGTACCAATGTGGTTGAAGGGACTCACCCTTGAGGGGGAGATTGTTAGGAATCCAAGTGTGAGTCTAAGTCCCACATTGACCAAAAATGAGAAAGTATAACACTATATAAGAATCAAGACCCATAAACCCATTGCCTTAAGGTTTTGGGTTGAGAGTGGTGTCAGTGTCTTATGTGGTTAGGCTCAGATCTCATTGGTGTTGTTCTCCCCAGTGAAACCGCCTCTGTAAAAGCTGACAATATTCATCTCCTTAGGTATCTAAAACACTGAAAGTGTCCGAGAAGTTTCCTTGTTGGAATGCGTCACCGAGAGAGACTCATGATTTCAATGAGAGTGTTTCACGTCTATTCTGCTGCGAGATTTTCAATCTCCATCGAAGGATCGATGATTGAAGACTTGACTGGGGATTTCTACCGTTCAAATCACGATTCAAACGATTCTCCATGAAGTGCCACTCATTAACATGTCATGGAATGAGCATCATGCTTTCTATAGTGAAAGGTTTCAAGACCTTGATGATCATATCCAAAATGTCACTGACCTTCTATCTATTGCCTATAATAGAGATAATCCAAGAAATGATTAAGTGAGGTGGCTCTTAGGTCATGCATTGCATTTGGTGTGTTGCATTCATACTTTTCCTACTTGTTGTCAGTTTTATTATAAGTTGCTTTTAGGTTTTAATCAATTGATTATATCGGTCTTTATCAGCTTCAGGTAATTTTTTTCTTTGCTTTTGTTGGTTGTATGTTATTCGTTGTCCCTGATAGTTTATCTATGTTGGTATAATGAATGGAAATTTTAGTATTTCCCTAAATACCTAATTAATTACCTTTATTTGATGGATCAAAAATGGGAGAAAAATTAAGCTACATATCATGAATTGATTAAGATAACTGGACCTGAATGGTTGGCACTGCTAAATGAATGAAACTGCATAAGTTGTAATGAAAGTTGGATCTAAAATTTGAAAGAAAACCACAATAGTGATACGATGAGCATGTGTGCATGTATACTTTTGCTTGTGTGTGCAATGTATATGTATTTTTATGGACAAAAGTTATTTCAGGTTTTCACAAGGGATCTTACTTCATCAGTTCAATTTGAAGTACAGTGAATTTTGGCTTCAACAAATCAGGGGAAGAATATTAACACAAGTGACATTGGTGCATGAATTTGATGAAACAAGTGCATGGGATCATGTGTGTTTGATGAGGATATGATAAGAACTTGTTGATGATCAAGTTTGTGGCCTGTTGTATCTGGATTTATCATGAAGATCTCGAAGCTTGAAGTTTGAATTGTATTTGTAGACTATATAACATAGTGTAGATGTCGTTTTGTCTTGTGTATGCCCTTCTCAATCTGTTAAAAAGGATTTTAACAGGTGAAAAGACTTGTTGAATATAGTTTTGGTATAAATGTATTCAATCAATTGAATTGTTATTCAATCGATTGATTTCACTTAAGTCAAGTGAAATCAACAGATTGTATAGACAAATAAACCTGTTGAATTCACTTATGACCAAGTTCTATAAGGTCTTTTTTCAAAGAGCGGAGAAACACTTGAGATTTTTTAGCGCAAAAAATAGTGGAACGAATTTGGAAAACTCTTTCTCTCTCTTACTACACAATGTGCAACTCATGATTGAAGATCTTTTGATCTTGGAGCAAAGTTTTGCTTGTTTGAAGCATTGAAGGATGTGTTTTGGTTGGCTAGGGAGAGTCTCCAACCAGGTTTGGATGTTCTTGTGCTTCTGTGTGTTTCCTGGTATGATTCCAAATTTGCAAGTGGGATCTTGCAATGTAGAGGTTAAGGTGCTTGTAGGATTCAAGGATCTTGGTGTTTTGCTTTATTCAAAAGTGTAATCTTTGAGGCATTTTGTAATTCTTTTGATATATTGCATGATCAGACTCAAGTTGTCTTGATAAACTAGATGTAGCTCAGTTTTGAGTGGACCTGTATAAAAATCTCAAGTGAAATCAAAAAATTATACGAACAAATCAACCTATTGAATTCACTTAACACCAAGCTTATAAGTTGTTTTTTCATAGAGTGCATAAACACTTGAGATTTTTGAGAGCAAAAAATAGTGGAACGAATTTGAAAACTCTCTCTCTCTCTATCTGATTATACAGTATGCAACTCATGATTGAAGATCTTTGGATCTTAGAGCAAAGTGTTGCTTGTTTGAAGCATTGAAGAACGTTTTTTGGTTAGCTAGAGAGAGCTTCCACCCACATTTGGATGTTCTTGTGCTTCTATGTGTTTCTTGGTGTGATTCTAGGTCTAGAAGTTGGATCTTGTAATGTAAGGGATAAGGTTCTTGTGAGATTCAAAGATCTTGGTGTTTTGCTTTATTCAAAAGTGTGGTCTTTGGGGGATTTTGTAATTCTTTTGATATAGTGCATAATCAGGCTCAGGTTATCCTGATAAACTACATGTAGCTTGATTTTGAGTGAACCAGTATAAAAATCTATGTGTTTATGTTTTTATCTTTCTTTCTCTCCTTTTTTTTTTAATATAAAGTTTAAAGAAATTTGTGTTTAATAGTCTTTTAATGGTTATTGTATGATTTGACATTATCTGAGACTATATCTCTATTTTGTTGATTGAAATTAATCTTGATAAGTTTTAAACATTGTTTCTGAGTTTATCTTTAAATTCATAAGTTTGCATAATTCTCAGTTTTCAATTGATTGTTTTTATATTTTGATCTGTTGAAATATAATGTTGTGTTATCTGTTTAATGAAATCAATTTGTTATCCCTATTTTTAATCGATTGGAAGTGTACATATCAGTAATAATTGCATTCTTTTTTCATGGTTGGTCTGATTCAATCAAAAAGGAGATTTAAGAAATTAAAAGTAATCAAAGTTTTCAAAAAGTCAATTCAACCCCCCTTCTTGGCTAATTACCCATTTCACTATTTACACAATTCACATTGTTGAACACTATATCACTTAGCACAAAGGCAAGATTTTTCAGTTAGTTAAAGTGTTGGGGACGGTAAGTTGGACAAGTCTAGGTCGTTGATATAAGAGAAAATGAGTAGAGCATAGCTTTCTTTTTCCTTGATGAGTGAATTTTTTAGGACCAAAATTTGTCTTGTTAGGGAGAATTTAAAAACCTAGAAAATGACATTTTAGAAGCGATAATGGTCTAAAAATAGTACCCACTTTCTTTTAGATGTGTTAGTTTGGTACCCGCTTTTAGAAATGTGCCAATCAAGTCCCAACGTTTTTAAACGTGTCTCAATTAGGTCCCTTTCAGACAAAAAATATTAGCGCCGATAACTTTATTCATGACTTTTACCACTAAATTTTAATATAAATATCAATACTTAATTTTATAAGTCATTTTAAATATCAATACCATTTATGGCGTTAATAATTTTTTTCTAAAAGGGACCTAATTGAGGCATATTTTCAAAAGTTGGGACTCAATTGACACATTTTTAAAAGCATGTACCAAACTAACAAATCCGAACGAAACTGGGTACCATCCGACTAATTAAAGCTTACTTTTAATATTAAAAGATTTTACTATAAATAGTTTTGTTATAAACGAATTTCATTATTTTAAAATACAAAATCTCTCTAAAAACCATTTTTCTAGAATTCTCTAATTTATCTCTAGGATTTTTCACCATTCGTTTGTTTGATTGAAGATATGAGAACATTAGAGTGGTTCTCGCGGTGAGCTCTTTAATTTAGATCAATTAGATTCATTTGGGTAAGTTAGTTTTTAACCCTTTTTCTCGTCTTTTTCATTTAATATTGGTTGCATGTGAGGTTTTTTCCTATTGGCATGTGCCTTTGTGATATTTCTTTTGAACCTTTGTTGACCAATGTCTTTATTGGCATGGTTGGATCGTCTTGATGTTGTCTTTAGGCTTAGAAAGGGGTACCCTGCGAGTTAAGAGGAGTTTTCGTTGTTTTGGGTCTTATGAGTTGCTTGGTCAAGTAAGAGAAACTAGTATATATTTCTTTTAAAAGATTATTTATTTATTTATTTATTCAGTAATTAAAGTTAATGGTAATATCTTGATAAAATTTTTGAAGTTATCTACCCACGTTTAAAATGTGAGGTTCCTATTATCATTTCTCTAGTTTAACTCACTCAGTATAATTCATCATTTCTCATCACAAAGAAATATATACTCATAAATAACTTATAAGAGTGGACTTGATTTCTTGAAACTATGCATTTTTTCTTAAAGAATTTAAATAATTAAAATGAGGTTGTTGTTATCTCCAATTTAAGGATCTAGAAAAAGAGGTAAAGAGCAGTAGATATAATTTTTAAAAGATGATACTCGATTATTTATTATTAAAAAGTTGAATTGTAAATAGTTTTCTAATAATTGAGATTCATTTTATAAAGCACTCTATCTTTATAAAACTTCCTTTAGAACATCCTCTAACTTTTCTCTAGATTTCTAAATTAACTGTTCATTTGATGGACAATCAAGAACCACTAGTGGAGTCATTATAGAGAAAAAAAATGAATTTTATTTATTCATAAGTTAAATGTGTAAAAAGTATTCCTATAACTTACTGTATTTTTTATATTTTAATTTTACATAAAAAATTATTTTATTTTATAAGATTATTTATTTATGTATTCAATAAGTTAAACTAATGGTAATACCTTGTAAACACTATGAAGTTATTTACTCAGATTTAAAATGTGAGATTTGTATTATCATTTCTCTTTTTGAACTCACTCATTATATTCTATCATTTCTCATTAGAAAGAAATAGATACACACAAACAACTTATAAGAGTGGACTTGATTTCTTAAAACTACACATTTTTTAAAAAAAATTTAAACAATTAAAACGAGGTTGCTACTATCTCCAATTTAAGGATCTAGAAAAACGGGTAAAGATCAGTATATATATTTTTTTTAAAGATGATGCTCAATTATTTTATTATTAGAAAGTTGAACTATAAATAGTTTTTTAATAACTAAGTCTCATTTTATAAAAACACTCTATCTTTCTAAAACTTCCTTTAGAACCTCCTCTAACTTCTCTCAAGTTTTTGACTCAACCGTTCATTTGATGAACAATTAAGAACCACCAATGGAGCCACCTCAGAAAAATTTTCATATATTCTCAATCAGAAAAAAAAAACAGGCTAAATTCACTTTTGCCATATTTTTTTGATACATTTTAACGTTTAGAGGTGAAGTTGGTTGTGATGACCATGTATGTGCCTCAAATTAGCTCAAAGTGAATCTATGTTGAATTATGTTCTTAGTGATATGCTTTGTTCTTTGATATGATGTTTGTAGGTAGTTGTAGTATCTTGTCTGATATAGAGCTCTAGCAGCATTCCATAAAGAAGAGTATGTTCTACAACAGGTAAATGAAACTAGCTTTAAATTTAATAATATTGATGATTGATGAAATTGAATTTTATGGTGATGATTTGTGATGAATTGGTTGTGTGAAATCTATTTTAAAATGTTGATTTTATATGTATGAAGTGAATGATTGAATTTATGCTTGAAATGTTATTAAATTATTGACATTAATGGCATCTATGAATTGGATGTGTGACCAGATTGGACTTGTCTGAGGTTGTAGTATGAGTAAAACTTTATCTGTTTTCAACTAAAAATGAGTGAAAATCCTTGTCGAGTTAGTTAGAAGACAATCATATCAGAATTGACCTACAAAGTTATAAAGACTCATTGGGCGAGCATACGACTCGCTAAGGAAGAATCCAAAATTTGCAAGTCAAAAAGCTCCAACACTTTGACTCGATAGGCAATTTAATCCTCGCTAGGTGAGCTTACTTAATGCGGTGACAGGGGGTATATTCACTAGCCAAAGCCTGGCTATGCAAGTATGAAAATGCTGAAAACCTAAAAGCAAGGTGTGTGCTCACATAGAGAAAGATACCTAGTTGTGAGAGTCAAAGATTTTTTTTATTTGTACAATTGATAAGAGATATAATGTACTATATAAGAATTTACCTTGTTATGCACGTAGGAGGGGTGTTGCTTAACCATTATAGTTATAGCCCCTAAGAGGTAGGGATGAGTTATGAAAAATGTATGGCCTTAAAATCTACTTAGTACACTAGTCCTCCGAAGGTTGTGTCAGATATTTATCTGTTTGTGAATTGACTTGAATGTGATGTGTGATTTGTAGTATGATGTAAATTTATTCTAGCTTATTATGTGTCATTTGTAGTGGTGTTGGTATCCACATGTTATGACTATGTAATTCATGATAGTAGATGATAATGCAAGGTCTAGAAAGAGTAGCTTTAATGCTTTCATGGAAGGAAAATTGATAGTATAGATGTAGAGAGCAATGTGATGTACTAGTTTACTCCTTGTAATCTTTTGAAATATTGTTGAATATGTTTTTCATATGGAGGATTGTACATTATCTTATAGACTTTGTAAACTATATATGTGCATTTGATATAATAATGTAATAGCCTTTTGACAATGTTTGGATGCTATAATTTCCTCGTTACCTAAAATTATGCACCATAAAAATAATGCCTCCAAATATTCAAGGAAAACATCACTGCTATTAACTCCAAGTCATGAGTAAGGTAATTCTTCTCATGAATCTTTAGTTGCCTTGAAGCATAGGCCACAATTTTCTTCTCTTGCATAAGAACACAACCTAGTCATGATATGATCTTCAGGGGTCTTCTGATTTAATTAAATATAGGAAATAATGATTTATATAATAATATTTAAATGTAATATTAATGGGTATTAAAGAGCACTTGTTGATAATTAATGTGGAATTTAGAGGGTCTTGCGTAATTCATTCTATAATAAGATCCAATTTGTAATATAATGAGATACATATGAATTTGATAGCAAATTAAAATTTCTCTTTGAGAACTTTTTGGAGTTCTGCGTTATAATAACCCAATTTTGGCCTTATTAGGGTAACTTGTAATGATCAACCTCATGACTTATCACTCACCTTCTCATGTTTCTTGAGTGGGGCGTCAATAGGGTTGGCTCACCACAAGTTGGGTTAAAAATTAGTCAACTCAACCCGGCTCGACCCACCACGCGTTGGTGGGTTAGTGGGTTAGCTCACTTACAAATTTTTTTATTATTTATTTTATATATATATTTCATTATAATGAAAATGAATTGACTCTATTTATTTTTAATAATAGTGGAATCAAAGTGTTCACCTAATTTTTGAAATATTATTATAAATATAGTAGTTAAAGATTAAAGAATCAACATATATAACTTGGCAAACAAATAAATTAAACATTCAAACTATTAAAATATTATTGAGCAACATTCTAACATTTGAAAATATGAAATTGTGAACCTATATAATTAGAAATAATAAATAATTATAATAAAAACGAGATCTTCTATTGTATGTAGAGTCAGGTTAAAGACTTAATCCACCTTCAACCCGGCTAGAACTCGTTTAAACTGTGGGTTAAAGTGAGTCGGGTTTTGTTCAAACCACTATAGAAAAAAATGACTAATATTGGGGCACTGGTCAACCTCATATTGAGTTCTAGAAAACTTTGTTCACATTTATCCATTCACACAAATGATTGGTCTTTACAAGTTAATTGCGTCAAAGAGGCCACAATCTTTGAAAATCCTTTTATAAACCTCCTATAATATCTTGGTAGTCTAACAAAGTTTCTGATCTATGTCACCGTATTAGGACGTTCTCATTTTAGTCATGCCCCTACCTTTGCAAGATCTACTAATATACCTTGAGTTGAGATGACATACCCTAGAAACTGCACTTTTTCATCAAAACTTACATTTTGACAGTTTAGCATATAAATACCTCTCTTTAAAGTGCCAACATTGTCCTCAAATGTTCTTCATGTTCTTTAGAGGTTTTGGAGTATATAAGAATGTCATCTATGAAGATGACAAACTTATCTAAGAAAGGCCTAAAGATTCTATTGATATTGTCCATGAGTAGCGTAGGAGCATTGGTCAGTCCAAACGGTATCACCACATATTCATAGTGCTCGAATTTGGACCGAAAGGTCATTTTCTGCACCTCTTCAGCCTTTACCAAGATTTAACGGTATCCAAATCTCATATCAATCTTTGAAAACATTGCACCTAACAATTGGTCTATTAAATCATCTATCCTTGGCAAAGGATAATTGCTTTTTTATGATAAGCTTGTTGAGCTGGTTTTAGTCGACATACAACTTTGAGCTTCAATCCTTCTCCATTACTATTAGAATCAATGCTCCCCAAGGCGACACACTTGGTTAGATAATTTTTTTTTCGTGTAACTCCTATATCTACTTCTTCAGCTCAACCAACTTTACTAGAGTCATTTTATATGGAGAGCTATTGATACTAGTGCAGCTTCAGGCACTATATTTGATATAAACTTTTTATGGTCTTCATCCTTTTCCTCCATACACGTGAGTATAACAAAACATTGAGTTCCTCCCTTTAACTCACTAGAAACTTGTTGAGTTGACAACAAAGACAACTTTGGCTCCTCAGGAAACACCACCTTCTTTTGGTTGCAATCAATAAGAATGTGATTGATAGACAATAAATCCATTCTTAGGATTATAGCAAACTCTTGCGGAGGTAGTCATATCAAGTTGACTTTGAATATATGTCCCTCTACCATAACATGAAACTCATAGCGAACCTTTGAGGTAGACACTTAACTAGAGGCTAGAGTTGTCACTACAACATCAAATTGTAACTCTTTCATTGTCATTCCAACTCTTCAACACAACTGCTTAACACAAAAGAGTGTGTTGCTTCATAATCAAACAACACTCTTAAACTCTTATCATCTATGGAACAAACACCAAGAATTAAATTACTTGATCTTACAACTTCCACTCCAGACAAAGCATGAATTATTCTAGTTGCCTAAGGGTGATTGCCTCCTTTGATTCCTTATTGTTGTTGTTGTGGTGGTTTGACAACCATTGTAGCCCCTTGTTGTTGAAGCAATCTTTAGAAATATGTCATTTTCTTCTGCAGACATAACACATCAAAGTACTCAAGAACTATGGACAATCTCTCCTCAAATGAGGTCCATCACATTGATAACATTGCACTCCTTTTGTTTTTGAGGTCCATTGGGGCTTCTTCTTTTCTCTTTCTCTCTCTCTCTCTCTCTCTCTCTCTCTCTCTCTCTCTCTCTCTCTCTCTCTCTCTCTTTTGGCTTACTCACATAAGGACCTCTCACTTGTAGCCTTAGCATCCGACTCTCCTCCTTTAGCTTCTCTATCTTAGCCTTTTGCACTAAAGTTGAAAACTCTCTAATTGTCTTACGCAAGCGTAAAGTAAAGTAAAAATGCAATGGATTGGTTTAGACATCAAGCAAGTAGGGAGATCATTTACTTGATCTCCTACTTGAGACCATTATTAAACTTCCTACATCTTCATACCTCATGGGAGGATAGTTGATAGTATAAATGTAGAGAGTAGTGAGATGTACCAGTTTACTCCTTGTTAACATGTTGTTTACATGAAGGACTGTATATTATAGTATAGACTTTATAACTATATCTGTGCATTTGATATAATAATGTAATAGCCACTAGTACAGTAAGGGCTTTTGCCCCGGTTATTTTCCACATTTTGCCTCGGGTCTGGAACCGAGGCATATTGGGGCAAGGCCAAGGCCTCGGTTATCACCCGAAGCCATAGACCCAGTTTTATGCCTCGGTTGTTTTGAAACCGGTGCCATAGACCCAGCTTTCTGCCTCGGGTCAGTTAGAACAGAGGCCATAGGTGATAAATATTTTTTTTAATTCAAATTTTTGCAGGCTTTTTGGCCTCGGTTATGGTTAGAACCGAGGCCCTATGTGAGTTTTTTGCCTCGATCTTGGTAAGAACCGAGGCATATTCCCCTACTTTTTTTTAAAATAAATTTCCTATTTTATATATATTCCCACATTCATATAATTTTCAGACCTGCATATAGTTTTCAGACAGCAACACAACCATAACAGAATATTTTCTCAAACATCCATAATCCAAAAACATTTAAAAGATAATTGAAATGTACACAATCGAAATACATATATCCTAATCAATACTATTGTACATTT
>Ga0214542_1012748_pt1 | contig 10601 bp, 12 predicted proteins | sample CNSS1metaG_FD_160096 | JGI IMG/M metagenome (GOLD analysis project Ga0214542, IMG submission 160096) | Root nodule microbial communities from cowpea collected in UCLA plant growth center, Los Angeles, California, USA - CNSS1 | ecosystem: Host-associated > Plants > Roots > Nodule | place: USA...
CGCCGGGATCTGGCGCTACGCTATGCCGATGGCTCCGCGCCAGCTCCCGTCGCTACCACCGCCCAACTGGGCAAATCCAATGGCTTGAGCGAACTCAGAACTGGATAAAATCTGGGGGCAAGGTCACTGCGACCAATGTACTTCGCGAAGGTCATGTATTGGGAGGACATGTGTCCTCGATACATCTGGGCGTCGCCAAAGTATCGAAGCATCCTCGAGCCCTTCCGCGCCGCGGTCGACCCGGCGGTCTGGAACAAGAGTTCGATGGCTTCACAGGCAAGACGTGCGCCGGTCTGCAGCATTCCCCAGAGTCGCAAGTTTTCTTCCGCGGAGGCTTGCAAACCCGTCTTCGCCCATCGCTGGCAGTAGTCCATGTGCTTACGCAAACCCTGTAGCAGCACGCCTTCGGCCGCGTCAGTCAACGCTATGGCGCGCCCATAGTTGACCTGGAAATCAGTCTCGAAGGCGCGCTTGATGAAAGGTGGAACAAACGTGTTTTGCGAGAACAGGATATCGCGATATTCATCGATCGCCGCGCGCGCGGCACCGATGATAGGGGATGTCAGGGCCGCGTGATAAGGACCCATGAGAACGCCGAGATACATGGGGTTGCCATGCAATCGCGTTCCGGGTGTGCCATCGGAGAGATCCTGCTTCACACCGAGCGCGTCGAAGAACGCGGCCATGTGCTCGGGCACGAAGACGTTGTCCAACTTGACGCTGTTCGAGCCGGAGCCGCGCATGCCCAAGGTGCGGTCTCCACCCCAATCGCCCAGAATTGTGTATTGCCCACGCGGCACAACGAAGTTCAGGATTCGTGGTGGGAACGAAGTTTGAAGCAACGTTGCGCCCAGGAAGTGCGTGCTGTGCGGTATTCCCGACGAATATGGCCACACACCATTGATGATATAGCCGCCCTCGACCGGCAGGCACGTGCCCCCGGGGGCAGCCCGGTGCGGTGACGCGAAATGTCCGGATGCACCGAAGATTTCGATCTGTGCAGTTTCCGACCAGTGCGAGGCTATGACGGGCGCGTGAGAGGCGGCCAACGTCAAGCACCACCCTGCGGACGGATGACCGCGCGATATCTCCACCATGACGCGAAAAAATGTTTCGTAATCGAACTCGTAGCCACCAAACATCTTGGGCTGCAAGATCCGATAGAATCCAGCATCGATGAACTTCTGCTGGATTTCGTCCGAAAAATGTCCCCGCTCATCGGTCTCGTCTTGCGATTCCCGCAGCAGCGTTCTCATCGAGGCCGCGCGGTCGACCAGATCCTGCGGAGTGAGGTGAGGTTCCGGTGCCGGCAGGTTCTTGCGCATGGCCTGAACGTTCATTTCAATCTCCTGATATTTTCCGTTGATCGCGTTGCAGCTAACCGGCGATCGGCATTTATGCCGGCGAACTCACAATCATTCTCTTGTGGCGCTCGAGCACCCGCGGCGCAGTTTCGTCCAGCATCAGGCAAAGCAAGCCGGCACAAATACAAAGCGTAGCAGCGATCCACATGGAGCTGGACGGACCGAACACGTCGGAAGCGATCCCGGCGAGGGCCGGGCCCGCGAAGCCGCCCGCGAGCTCGCCTACCCCCATGATGAAGCCGAGCGCAGTAGCAACATGGGTCGGCGGGATTGTCTCGGACGGCACAGTGGCCATGAACAACGAGAAGCTGCCAATGGCGAGATACCCGACACCCATGAACAACACCATCAAAGGCAAAGGTCCGTCGAACATGACGGTTGTCACCGGGGCAATCACGCCAACGAAGCCTGACAAGATGAGAATCGGACGGCGGCCAAATCGATCCGACAGCGCCGGTACGATGATCGAAGACGCGGCCGTTGCGATACCGGTCGCGGCCAGGGCAACGCTCATCGCGCTGAGCGACAGACCGCGGGCCTGCACCAGGTAGATCGGGAGGAACGTTATCTGAATCAGGAGCCAAGCCACCATCAGGCAGCTCACGATCGCGCAAACCCAGATGTTGCGATGTTTCAGCATCGTCGAAAGCGGGATCGTGTTGCGCGCTGCCGCAGTCGATATCGGAGCGGCACCCGGCGAAGGTTCACGGATAAATGCGACAATCAGGGCCGCCACCACGAAGCCAGGCACCGCCGCAATGTAGAAAGCGCTTCTCCAGCCGTAGATCTGCGCAATTGCGACGAGCAGCAGAGGAGCGGCAAAATTACTTAGCAGCGCGCTGAAGAAATTCTGCAGAACGCCCATGTTGAAGCCGCGACGGTGCTCCGACGATTCCGCAGCCATGATCGACTGCGCGATCGGAAGTACAGGTCCTTCCGCAAATCCCATGACGAGGCGCGCGGCAAGCAACGTCAGAAACGAATTGGCAAGACCGGATCCTACCGAGCACATCGAGAAGATCACTATCGCCCAGACCAGGAGCGTTTTACGATTTTGAAAATAGTCCGAAAGAGTGCCGACGGCATAACCGGCGATTGCCCAGGTCAACGCCAGGCCAGCCGAGAGGACACCCAGCTGGGTGTTGTTCAGTTGGAGCTCAGGCATCAGAAACGGAGATAGAAAATTCAACGCAAGACGGTCGAAAAATACGAAGCCAAACGCGGCCCCCATCAAGACGACAACGAGATTTTCATAACTAAGGATGCGATTCCTGCTCATGACCCCTCCCTATTGTTTCCCGTTATGGTCGTTTGCGGCCGCGTTCTAGGCGCATTGCGCCGGCGCGGCTCCTGATATTTCTTGAGGCGCCAGCCCATTGCGCCGGCTCTCGTACAGCCGCCGCATCTTCGCGAACTCGACGACCTGCTCGGCCACGAATGCAAGCTGCTGCGCTATGATCGGATCACTGCACGCACCATCTGCGGAGAATGGCCTCTGCGCGGTGTTGATCACCGCTGAAAATGGAGTCGGCCAACCGCGCAACGCGTGAACGATGGTCCGCAGAGTTCCCAGCGTAGCCCCCATGGCTTGAGCTCCGCCCGCGCATACGATGGCGCCGACAGCGCGTCCGGCAAGATAGCTGCGCGCGTCCGCACGGAGATCCTCGGTGTAGTCTATTGCGTTCTTGACCAGGCCGGAGATCGAGCCATGATAGCTTGGGGTGGCTATGATGACGCCATCTGCGGTGCGCAGCGCTTCGACCAGCGAGGTCGCACGCTCCGTACGTTCAATGCTGTCGTAGTGAGGGAGATTCAACGATTGCCCGGCGAAGATCTTGGTTTTCGCACCGAGCCGCGCGGCTTCCGTCAAAGCCAGGCGGAGCGCCTTCTCCGAGGTTGATCCGTCGCGCAACGTTCCGCCGATCCCGACGACGAGCGGAGACCAGTCCTTCATCGCAGCGGCCCACTTTCCTGCGCAGCACGATCATCCGAGGTGCAAGGCATCTCAAGCGAATGCTGGCCAATTCGGATATGCGAGCACCCTCGCCCGGCATCGAATAATGCCATGCGCGTCTCTCCCCATCATCGGGCGCCGTGATTGCGTCTGGCGCCTCTTCGTGAGGTGAAGGTAGGACGAGCCGGGTGGCTAAGCCTGCACAAACCGGACCGGTTTGCAGGAAACTGACACAAACTGCCGGCTTCGCTTACAGGAAACGAGCCAGCGTTCAGATCGGAAATGCAGATCGTGGAGTTCTTAGTTCATTGCCCGTCGATAAGCGCCCGGCGACAAGCCGGTCATCCGACGGAACGTGTTGGTGAAATGTTGCTGGTGCGCAAACCCGCATTGCCTTGCAACTTCTGCGAGGCCAATGTTTGGATCCGTCAGGAGCCGTTTCGCATGATGAATTCGTACTCCCACAACATAGCGGTGAGGAGAGACGCCCAGCGAAGACTTGAACAAGCGTATGAAATACTCGGGACTTACGCCGCAGATCGCAGCCAAATCGTCCAGCTTGATGCAATTTGCGATATTAGCTTCGACAAAATCACGAATCGAGCGGACGCTACGTGTACTCAGCTGGCGTTCCACAGCACACGGCGCTTTCCGCTCCCGTGCATTGAGGACGACAAGGCGATTGGCTATTGCATGCGAAATCGAATCGGCCAGGAGGGAACACGAGGTATCACCCTCACGCACCATTTCCTCCACCACTGCCAGGAGATTGCTGGTTAGGGGCTCCGGCTCACCCAACAAAGGCAAGAGGCCAAAATCGGAGTTCTGCGCTCTATCTTCGGAGCCGAAAAACAGTTCAGGACGCAGGTACACATGGATCGAATTCAATGGCGTATTTAGCGTCACCTCACAGTCGCGGCGCGGTGGTAGGAAAAAGATCCCCTTCTCCTGCAAGTGCCTTGAAACAACACGCCCATCGATCCGATAGGTAACATCGACTGGTCCACTAGCTGCAGTCACCAGCAGGGCGTTGGCATTGGCTTCGAAGCGGGCCCTGAACGGCTCTTCCCGCTGAACCGATGCGAACATGGTCGACCAGCCGAGCCCCGCACTGGATGCCTCGCGTTTCACGGCGAACTGTCGCAGCACGGAATGGACCTCGCCTCCGTCGAAAGGCCGCACGGTACGCTCATTTTGCGCTGCGGCTGACGATGGTGGATCGGAGCGTTTCTGCATCGGCCCGACTGCTTATCGGTTGACGCTGCGACGGTACCGACCGGGCGTTTGACCCGTCAGCCTGCGGAAGGCACGCGTCAAATGTTCCTGATGGGAGAAGCCACAGCGTAGTGCTATCTCAGCGAGGCCTTCCTGGTCTTGCTCGATCAATCGCTTGGCCCGTTCGACGCGTGCCGCGATCACATATTGGTATGGTGACTTGCCGGTCGTTGCCGCAAAAGCTCGAACGAACGACTTTGTGCCCATGCCGCACGCGCTGGCCATCGCAGCAAGGGTGATCTCACCCTCAAGATTGGCTTCTATGAAATCCTGAAGGCGCCTAAGCTCGTAGTCCGGCAGCCCAGCGGTCTGAACCTGCCACGGCTCGCTACTTCTGCTGATCGCGGAGACCCTGTTCGCAAGTGCCCGCGCTATCGGATCGATGAAGAGATCTGAATTCGAGACGTTCTCGCAAAGCGCCTGCTCAACCGCCTGCGCCAGATGCTGTAGAACCACATCCCGCTCAACCAGCAGCGGTGTGACCTCATTGATACGTTCGCGTCCAACTAAGGTTGCGCGGAGATAAATATGCAGCGTATCCAGCGCCCCATGCAGTCCCACCTTGCACGCATGACCTGCCGGTAGAAAGAAGGCGCTTCCCCTTGGAATGCAACGCGAAGTGACGTGCCCGCCGGATTCGAAGGTCGTCTGCACGGGGCCGCTGCGGTGCAACACAATGAGGTCGTCAGCGATCGCTTCGAACTGCCCCTCGAAGGGATTCTCCCTTTGGATCGACGCGTAAATCGAAGACCATCCATGCCCCTCACTCGTTGCACGGATGTCGGCCCCAAACCGCTGCAGAACGCCGTGGGTATCAGAGCCTCTAAACTCGCGCTTGGCTTCCATCTCGTGCTCGGCGTGTAGTCAGCTGACGGGCCCGCTGCAGCGCAATATGCGCGGCGTGATGATGAAGAATAATGCACTACAACCACGATGCTCTGAGCACGCCAGCGCCTTCGTTGGTCTGACCGGCCTCCGCAAGGGAGAGGTAAAGGACTGCAGTTCTGTCGCCAAGATATTCGGCAGGTCGTCGATGCTGATGAGGACCTTGTCTTCGTAAGAAGCGAAGTCGTGTCTTGGCACCATGCAGCGACGCGAAGGACACGAAACATCACATCCCACGATACGGAGCTGGTCGTTGATCGTCGCTATCTTTGGCGACTGTTTGGCCGGCTCGCTCGGCGCAGTGACAGAGTTCAACCTCAGTGCAAAGCACCGGGCGGCGGCACGCCCCAACGCATCAGCACCATCTCGCTCCCGGCTTCCCTGTTGCGGATCGCGGACGCCGGATAGTCCGGGAAGACGCCGGGCATCGGTTGCAAGTTGCCCACGTAGCCGTTTGCCACACGTCGCATAATCGATTGATGTGCTGCAAAAGTTGAACTTCTCCAATTTTTGGGCTAAGCACCTTCGCGGTCCAATGCTTGCGCAACGACTGAGCTGGATTACGGACGAATTGGTAGTGACACTACCGCGAGCGTTAGCCCGCGCATTTTCCTCAGCTAGCGGCACACCTACAACGAAGAGGACCCAAAGTGGAAATCAGACTGGACGATCCGACGGCGCCGTACGTCGCCGACCTGTTGGCACATCATCTGGAAGAGCTACAGAGCGTCATGGGCGAGCACGCGCAAGCGTTGGACGCGAGCGGTCTTTCAGCTGCAGTAACGTTCTGGACCGCTTGGCAGGGAGAGGTGCTGGTTGGATTCGGTGCCCTCAAGCAACTGACCGACACTCTTGGAGAGGTGAAGTCGATGCGCGCTGCGCCCGCTGCACGGGGAACCGGGGTTGGGCGTACCATTCTGCGACACATCATAGCTGAAGCTCGAAAGAGAGGCTATCATCGCCTCAGCTTGGAGACCGGTACCGCCCCCCTCCATGCTCCTGCTATCGCGCTCTACCGAAGCGCCGGCTTCGTCTCCTGTGAACCGTTCGCCGACTACCGGGAGAGCCCACACAACCAGTTCCTAAGCCTCAACCTTTCCAACTAGGCACCCTCGGTTCTCGAGTCGCGACGAGCGACCGAAGGCGCTCCTTGCAACCTATGGAACGCAGAGCGATCGGAGATTTGTGGACCACGGAGAGCACCAGGCGAACGAGACACCTGGTTGCCCTCGGTAGCGCCGACGATCAGTCTTTGGTGAACGCGACAACCAGAACGTCGCGATAGGCGACTGACTTTTTCTTTTCGACAATCTGGATCGGACTCACGCCGTGCTTGGTGATGTTGTCGTCACCGATCACGATATCGCCCGGCAGTTCCAGGGTGATGCGTGTCAGTTCCTTCTCGTTCGTATCCGTTACCACCGTTTCGCCGCCCTCGACGTTGCATCTCCGTATCATGAATGAGCAGATGTAGTCGACGCCGTCACGGTGTAGCCCCTCGGGGCTCGGCTCCCCGGCCCCCTCGGTTGCCACGATGCGGTAAGGGTGTAGCTTGATATTCCAGTTTTCATGACCGGATGCCGCGCTGTAGCTATTTCCCATCCAGCACATCAGCCCCTGAAAGAACGTGTTCTTCAGAAATCGGTCTTCGATCGGCTCGAAATGCCGCTGGAAACCTCCGTTAAGCTTGTTGATCAACGCCGATTGCTCATAGGGAGCGTGAGGAAGCAGAGTTAGCCCGCCGCCCTTCGCATTGTAGGAAAGCTGACTATAGCGCCGAAAGCGATAGGTCCCGCCGTCTCGCATGTACTCATCGAGCAGAAGGTCATCCCAGCACCTTGCGAATTCGTGCCAGCTTTGCGGATCGTAAAACTCCCAGTCTTCGAAGTTTTTTGGGCCGCGTTCTGCCCAGTAACCAGTGCTGACTAGCGCGTCGACAAGTGAGGTGCCTGCCTTTTCGGCCTTCATAGAAGTTGACATCAGGCGATACTTTCCATTGAGGGGAGAACGTCGGGGCTCTGGGGAATTTCATCAAAGTAATTCCGCAAGAGGTCAGCTCGCGAACGTGCGCCGCGCTCACGAGCCTTCTCGATTTCCCAGGCATCACGGTCGGTGATGTAAAGAGGCCGGTCAGCCCGGATTGAGCTTGGCAGACATGATTGGTGATCGATGTCGAAGCGAACGTTACCTGTCACTCGTTGAGTGAGCGACAAAATTCCCGCCTCCGCGGCGGCCTTTACGTCCGACTTCCATCTTCCTTCCACGGCCTCGAGCGTCCAGCTCCTCTCCAAGGCTTGCTTCAAGATAATGGAATTTGCGGACAAGGTTGCCGTTTCAAGGTGGCGAAGCGCCTGCATCAAAATGAATGCCGCTGGCGCCTCGCGAACCTCCAGGACCTTCTCGCCCTCGTCCAGGTGCTCCAGTCCGAGGAACCGGCCATAGCCGTATGAGCCGACCACCGCGTTCAGATGAGCAATGGCGTCGGCGAATCCCATCTTTTGCCCATTGATCCGCGCGAGTTCCCCCTCCTCGATGCTGAGGGAGATCGAGCAAGCTGGAAGATCGTGCTGGCGGCGAGACCAAGTGAAAGCTTCTTCCGGAAGCGCAAAGCCCTCGGGGTTGTCGAGAGGGCCCGATTCAAACTCCCGGCACCAGATGTTCGCGTCGCCGCTAAGTTTTCGACCGGTGTAATAGGTCAGGCCGTACCGCGCCAACGCCCGTGCCTTGTCTTCGCGGGAAAGAGCGCTGTATTCGTAGGGGCTGCCAAAGAGCCCCGAAAAGTCTTCCGAGGCGATCGCCGTGTTCAAGCGACGCAAGCTGTTCTGAGACTGGTTCGCGGTATGCAGCACGGCCGCTGCATTGCGCTCCTGAGCGACCCGGACCGCCCGTTGCGCGATCAATGGACGGGCGAGCGACGAACTCACCGGGAATATGTCGAGATATTTAGCGTGAGCTTTGAGCGCAGGCTTGACGTAGCGCTCTGCAAACTCGACCTTGCCATCTTCGATCAGAAGTTCTGCGCCAAATCTCCTCGCAGCTCTTTGCAGCGTCGCAACTTCGATCCCCTCGCCCAGGTCAATGCAAAGCGCGGTCACGCTCGTAAAGCCTGCCTCGAACAAGAAGGACAAAAGATACGAACTATCCAGCCCGCCGCTGAACAACGTTACGACTGGCGTGCTCTTGTCAGCGATGGAGAGCAGGTCGTCGAAACATCGAATCTTTCGAATTGTCATATGTGTTCCACTTTCGTCTTGCCCCCCCTATGTAGCTGCGAAAACGGGGTGTTCTGGCATAGAACGTCGTCGGTCGCGTGCGATCATACTAAAGGGGCAAACCTCGTTCAGACCAAAGCTGAGAGCTCTTGGGCGCATACGGTACATTCAGAAGCCCCTGTCTCCGTTCGATGAAGATCTGAGTCATGATGCGCCACCTCCTCACAGACGCTTGCGAAATGGGAAAGTTGGATACTGCAACCTTGCTTGGTCCGAGCGAAGTGTCGGTCGGGCGATGGGGCGCACGGAGCTGCACCAGGAGTGCCGCTGCGTCCGGCACCGTCACGCTGAACGGAAAGGCCGGATCTCATGTCGGCTTGGCCTGCGAAACCGCCGTCTTGCCCTGCGATATCGGCACGACGTGCAAACCCACTCCCACCAGCACGACAGCGGCCGACACTAGGAGCCGCGCGCTCAGATTCTCCCCCAGCAACAGCGCTGCGAGCGCGACACCAAACACAGGGATGAGCAGCGCGATGGGGGAAATGGCGGCCAAACCGATGGCGGCGATAGCTCGTCCCCACAAAGCCTGTGCTACTCCGAACGACGCGACGGTCACGTATGCCACAGGCAGCCAGCTGGCGGGCGGCGCTTGCGTAAATGTCGCAACCACTGACGGAGCTTCAGGCATTAGCAGATCACGCGCGAGCCACACGGCCGGGAGACAGATCAGAGCACTCGCGCACTGCAAGCGGATGACACTCTCCGCCGTTCGCTTTATGGTCATGTTGGCAACGGCCCAGCCCGCAGCCGAAATCAGGCATACGGAACTCGCAAGCCAGGGCGCTTTGCTGCTGCCGGTCGCCAGTACGCCGGTGAGCCCAGCCACGCCCAAGATGCTTCCAACAATCGTCGTGGTCCGCACCGGCTCACCCAATATCACGCAGCCGAGAGCCAAAGACATGAAGACTTGGAATTGCAGCAGCAGCGCGGCCAGGCCGGGCGACAGACCGAGCTGGATCGACACCGTCGATAGCAGGTATTGGCCGATGCCTGAGCCCATGGCGTAGATGAGCAGCGTGGACGTCGTCACCCGCGGCCAACCGACGAAAGGGAGCAGCATCGCAACGAGAGCGAAGCGCAAGGCCGTCAGGAGATACGGATCGAAGTAATCAAGAGCAAGTCGAACCGCGACGAAATTACCGCCAAACAAGGCAGCAGCGAATATCGCGGCTACATATGCCCCCCTCCTTACAGACATGCCTGCAGGTCCCGCGATCGCAACGGCGCGGACGAATCGGCGAGCACATATCCACGGTGATTGTCCTTTGCCCCTCCATCGGGAGGCAAGCGCAAATTGGTAAAACCTGCGTACCGCATGCAAGCGCCTGCGAGCGTAAGCGTCCGGCAACCGAACATTTGACCATTTCCTATCTGAGTGAAACTTGAGAGGATCGATCGCCCTTTTCGGACGACGGCCTGCCTTTCCACTCTTGCTCGCGCTTTAGCAAAATTCGACGCTTTCGATTTCGCATCCCAGCACTCCTCATGACTAGCATGAGCCCCTGGTTCTTGAATATGAGCGCCGCGCATCATGGAGACGTTTTGGCCACAATCGTCGTCTTATTGGCAAAGTCCAGCGCACGTCCTCCTGTATATTTTTAAGGCATATGGAGATGACGCCGATGAGTCGGTTGCTGCAACTTCGATTTGTCCTGTTTCTCATCTCGGCGACGATCCTCACCGTTCAGATGCCGATCGTTCTGATCCTCGGAGGACTTGCAGGAAAGTATCGTCCGGGAAAGCCCGTGGCGCAACTACCAGGACTGGTTGCCGCCAGGCGCTTGGGCGATCAGTCTCAGCGACCGGAAGCAACGCGGGCACGGCTCGGCGCCAGGTCAGGATAAGAAT
>Ga0214542_1012749_pt1 | contig 10599 bp, 4 predicted proteins | sample CNSS1metaG_FD_160096 | JGI IMG/M metagenome (GOLD analysis project Ga0214542, IMG submission 160096) | Root nodule microbial communities from cowpea collected in UCLA plant growth center, Los Angeles, California, USA - CNSS1 | ecosystem: Host-associated > Plants > Roots > Nodule | place: USA...
AAAAAAAAAAAAGTAACCATGAGAGGGTTCCAAGGGATGGTAGGAAGAAGCTGGTAGAATTTTTCAGTTAAAGCAGTGTCATCAAGCACCCAATTATCACTGTCACACTCAATGATTGTTGAGTCAAAGTCAAAAATGACCATAATCTCAGCCATTTTAAGTGCAGCAGAACAAATGTTTGAGATATACTGTGAGGTCATGCAGTGAGTGAGAGGGTATTTATAGGGAAAGAAGGTTAGAGGTTGCACGAAAGCATGATAATAGAGGCATTATTGTTAGATAAGATATTATTGCAGTCACTTTCTCTACACTTTTTCACATTTTCTTTTGTTGGGGCAAGTAATTTAGAGAAGATAATGGTGCATGACATAGATATGTTAGTACCAACCTATAATGCACATACACATGTATCAGACGTGACATGTATCTGATACTTCAATTCGTTAATTTTGAAAATTATAGAATATGTGATATATATAGATATTGAAAAATATACAAATTTGTTTTAAATCATGAGAGAGGTATATGATTATTTTTGTGTGAATCCAAATAAAAAATCAAATATATTAAATATTTTTAACATAAAAATTTATAAATTATTGTCATCATATAAATATTATTAGTTTATATATTAGATACTTAATTGATAAGTATCGATAAAAGGTAAAATATACTAAAATATTGGATACGATTATTTATCGAACAGAAATACGTGAAACAAATTGAAGTATCGGTGCATTATAGATACCAACTAACTTCATCGATTATAATCATTCTATGAAACCACAAATTGATGTTTAGATTGTGTTTCTTGAATTAATTAAACTAGTGTCATCCATTTTTGGGTAAAGACACAGGTTATAATCTTGGTTTTACTATTCTCAGGTTTTATATGTTGTGCTTTGTCCTTTTATTTTTAAAATTGACTTTTATTTCTTACACCTCCACAATTTCTTTGTGGATCCCACAATTTTCAAAATGACCATTTTCATATATGTGGAAGTGATTTCTGGATTATATGTTTCAAAAACTTTATGGAAAAAACTTTTCCAAAATTTTCAGAATGAAATTTGAAAATAAAATTTCTAAAATGCACTAAATACATTTTGGAATAAGTTTTTCAGAACAGAATTTTCAAAATAAAATTTCTGAAATAAGTTTTTTATAATAGGATTTTCGAAATAAAATTACAAGAATGTATATAATGTTTTTGGAATGAATTTATGAAACGTCTCCACGATATTGTTTTGAAAAAAGCTTTTCAAAATAAAAAAATGCATTCTTCAAAGTTTTACAGAATGAATTTTTTTTATGCATTTTTTCTTTTTTTTATTCCTATGCAGCAACGGTGATGATGGAAGTGCCAACGGTAATGGTGTAGATAAGGGTGTTTGAGGCTTTTTCTATTATTATTGGGTGCCGTTAGTAATTGTGGGAGTGCAAAAAGCAATAGCCTTAAAATTTTATGCATGTTCATCCTATTTGTAGCATCTTTTGGTTTATAAAACATACCTTTAGCATATTTGTTAGTTAAATTTATGACTTTTCAATAACAACACTAATGCATGTTTAATTTTCATTTATCATTTATCTTTCTTTTAAGTGATATTTGAACATTAAAATAAATGAAACTTAAGTAAAGTGATGGGAATGAAATAAAGATTAAAATAATGAGATGAAAAATAAGTTAAAGAAAAAGCTGATGTCTATCATCAATAGACTTAATTATATTTTTATCTTAAGATTATACAATCTTGTAGAAATTGTTAACAGACATTTTATTTTAAAAAATTTACCACCTGATTTGAAAATATGGTGAATTTTTCTGAAGCAATGGCTCCACTTAATACCAAAGTGACATGATAATGAAACACTTTTCTGACAAATTTGAATTCATAGTAAACATGTATCTAAAGTTGCAGTTTTGTGACAGTTCAAAGAGTGGTCACATTAATATTTCATTTAGCATTTTAAGAAAGACTTCACTCCAAGACAAATTAAAACTTGTCTCTTTTGCATATTAATTGGTAAAAGACTAAAATATGTTGATTGTAGTAAAATATTTTCCATGAAAAACGGTGCCTAGCCCATCAAAATAAAACAGAGTACAAATTCTCTATCGATTCTCTACTCATTTTTTTACTTTTGTCCTCTGCCAAACATTAATACGCAATATGCAAGAAGATGAGCAAACCAATGTTTGTATTTGATAGGTGTCCATCTAGGACCATTTCCAACATTAGGAAACTTCAGTGAAGGTTTAATTAAGGTTGTTAATAATCAAAATCGAATTATGATACATTATGGAAGTTACTAAACCATGAAACTATGGTCGAACTGGTAGAACTTTTGGCAAAGCCTCATGAGCAGAGACTGACAGAGTCTGAAGCTTGCAATCAGAGGAAATGAAGAGAGAACTTTGCTCCATTGATACTTTATTGATCAATTGCAGCAAAACTTGTTCAAGTTCTTCTCCATCACTCCACCCATGAATCTCAGCCTTAACAAGTGAAGGGTCTTTGCATATCAAATCCCACACCGGAAAGTTCTTCCTTGGCATCATAAAGTCCTTCTCTTTCAGCCTCAAACTTGGGCAATAGTCTCCAACACCATCTCCAAGATAGATGAACCTCTTATTCTCCTCTGATATTGAATCTTGGATTCTCTCTATCACTAAACCCTGCAATCATTCAGATAACATAACATTTTTCAATCATTCATACTAGAACCTTCTCAATAGGTATAAGAAGCTTCAACCAAACATTTCATAATTTTTTATTTATTTGGCACTATTGGTGGGGCCTTGGTCAAAACTAATCCTTATTTTGTATTTCAATCAAATCCTGTGGGCTCATACCAGAGAGAAAAACAGAATGGCATGGTTGGTTGATTAAGAAAATTTTTGGTATTTCTTTAAGGCCAAGAAATCAGGAGACAGCACTCCCTAGTTAGCACTTATCAACATGATTAAAAACAGAAAATAATACTTTCCCAGAAACTAGAGCCAGTCAACATCAAACTTGAAAACAATATCTGCAAATGTGTATAGTTGTCAACTGTTCAAACAAGTAGCAGTTTTGAGTTTTTAAACAAGGTTTTTCAAACTCAGTAAAATTTCAATTCTCACCATGATTTTGATTACGGGTCCACATTATTTAAAAAATAAAAGTCATCTTTTAGCAAAGAAAAATAAGGTAGTGGATGAAAAATGACATTTATATTTACCTTACACATGTTTGGAGGACACAAACTGCAGCCATGAGAAGCTTTGTTGAAATCGTGGTAAGGTAGAATCCTTAACCTTCCTTCTTCATTCACATAACTGGGGTTAGTATTGATCTCTGAGAAATATTCCCTTATTCCTAAGTGCTTCAAAATTGACTCAATGAAAAACAAGTTTGCATCACTCACAATCCTCAAATCACACCTGAAAAAACAAATGCCACCATAAATTTAATCCACAAAAATCACATAAAAATAAAAACGGGAAACAGAATTTGGTCTTGGGAAAATACATGCATAGTTACTATTACTCACCCTGAAGCATGAGCTGCTTTAACAGCGGGTATTACCCTGGGGTGCAGGGGAATCTTATGCAGAACCTCTTCAATGTCCTTAATGGTTTTACCATGTGAGTGAAGCTCCATCATCATCTTGTCCTATACACGGAATATTTAACTGTTATTGGTCGAATTTACGCATTAAAGGATAATGTATGTTAATCTTTATGCAAATCTTTTTAACCAAAGTTGGAAAATGAAACTTTCTTGACAAAAAAATACTTAGCAAAAGGCATGTAAACTCTGTTCATCATGAAAAAGAAGTGAACACGAGACACCAAAGGCTTACCATGACAGTGTTCCAAGGCATTGTGGGGATGAGTTGGTTGAACAAATCTGTGAAACCCAACTCGTCGATGACCCAGTTGTCGCTGTCGACATCCACAATGGTCTTGTCAAAGTCGAAAACAACCACAATTTCAGACATGTTTGTTCTGGGGAATGGAGAAAATCTGAATGGCCCAGAAGAAGAAATCTTCCTCTCAATAACAAGGCTCACTCTGGGTATCTCGCAGTGCTCTCAAGATCTGTTCTTGGCTTCGGTTGCACTTAGAAAGAGAACGAAAGAGGGTATTTGTAGTGAATGTGGGTTAAGGCTAAACCCTAAAATCCCAAAATCGGGAATCTTTGATTCCAAAGGAATATTACGTTGCATATTGATGGTTCCTGGAAGAGAAGAAGGTGACCACGCAAATTTCAAACGGATCGTTTTAGCATAAGAGAAATTTCTAGTGGTGGCATTTCAAATTCAATATAAGCCGTTGATTCGGACGAATATTAGGTGGGTCAAAAGATCCGAGGGTAGAGATTGAGAATAAACGTGGGAATAAGGGAATATTCTCTTAGGGTATTGATGCATTTTACGTAACTCTATGAGAGGCGCTACTCCACCAACAAGTTTTACAGGTGCAGTTCATAAGAATATTCTGGGTATAATCTATTCCAGAAACCCAATGTAAATTTATTTCATTAAGATTTGATTTATTGTCATGTCATAAATACTATATTAAATAAAGTAGTAAAATGTATGGGTTCATTAAATGTCTATTGTGAGCTTCTGTAGAATTGTAATTGTTTTTAGTCCATATTTAATTTGGACTAACAACATGATTAGTAAAAAAGACATAGTAATTACTTTATTAAAAAAATAAAACTGTGTTAATTTATTTACCTCTTATAAAATTATTTTTTCTAAAAAAATAGTTTATAAAATTATCTAAAATAATTTATAATTTCACAAACATTATTCGTGAACTGTAGATAAATGTATAAACAAACTCCATTACGTGTGCCACAAATCGCCTCTTTTGACCACCGTTGATTCTTGAAGAAGGATAGTTAAAATAGGAAAATGAAGACTCCAATGAAAATTCAATAAATCAATAGAAAGAAAACAAAGAGAGAAAGGAGAAAGGTGTCATGATATTAATCCTTGACTGAAGTTTGAAGCAAAACATTAATTGTAAAGTTAAAAGGGGAAAAAAACTATTTATTTTGAAATTGAACTTTCATAATATATATATATATATATATATATATATATATATATATATATATATATATATATATATATATACTAGTTAAAATATAATAATAATCTAAAAAATATTAAGAGTAAGAGTAGGGAGATGATATCATTAAAACTAATATAAATAGAAAATTGATTAATGGATTTTTACTTTATAAAAACTACTTTAAAGATATTTATTTTATCTTTCTTTTTATCCTTTTTAAAATTATCATCTATTTGTTAATTCATTTAAAAATTTGATTATATTATGAGTCAACTTTTTTATTCGGATAAATGATGTGTTTTGTATGTGGAGAAAATTTGTTTGTATAAGATTGAAAATAAATATTTATGTGAGTGATTATTAGAATGTGTTCGAATAAAGACCTTAAATAGAAATTAATTATTTTGATGTGTTATTGATATTTATTGTGTGGATGAATTTAAGTTAAGGTATGATGAGTTGAAAAGTTTTTTTTAAAACATATATGTATGCTTATTGTTGTGTTGTTATGATAAATGCATATCATTAAATGATCATGTACATTATTGGATAGGAATTATTTGAAAAATGTACTAGATTTTTTGCTTCTAGTTCTTAAATAAGTTAACTTTGTAAGAAAGTTGAAAGTGATTTTTTTTTTTAGTAAAGACTTTATGTAGTATTTATAATTTACATTTCTTTGAAAAATATGTTTTATTAAAAAAATATTTAAAAAATTTTAATTCGTGAAAATTGTAAATATATTTCATATAGAAATTATCTATAAATATAAATGTGAAATGTTTAGCAGAGGTATTGTAACTCCAAATTAAATGTTACATAAAACACGTGTTCTTACTAACAAATTCTTACTACATACAATCCATATAATTTTTATTATTTTATTATTATTTATGAATAATTAATAAAAATATATATATATATATATATATATAGCGTTATAAAAATAATGTTAAAATTATCTAACCATTATTTTAAAAACGTTATTTAATTATTTTAATATAGAAACAATATTCAATTAATAAAATATTTTGTATTTATTAAAAGATAAAATAGTCAATTAAAAAATTATTAAATTTATTTTTATATAACGAAAGATATTTGATTTTATCTTGAAGCTATTTATTAAAAATATTTATAAATAAGTTTCAACAAATGTTTTTCCTTAAAATCTTATAGGAAAAAAAAGGTTTTTATTAAATTATTTATATATAATTCATTTAAAAATAGAAAAATAATATAATTTATTTGCAGTTAAAATAAAAAATTAAAAAATCTAAGCAATATTTAAAAAAAAAATCAAAAGTAAAAAATTATTTTGTATTTATTAAAAGATAAATATTTCAATTAACGACATAGTTATTTAATTTTATTTTGTTGCTATTTACAAAAATAGTATTTAAATTATAAATAAATTTTAACAGATATTTTTCGTTAAAAAAATTTAGGAATCATGCGACACATTTTTATTTTCAAACTTTAAAAATAACTAATATAATTGTTTTAATTGAAGGACATTATTTTTATATGTGAAATATAAACAAAATCTTAACACAATTAGATAGAAAGTCTATATTTATTTATTTATTTATTTTTAAAATTTAAAGATGAAATTATATCAAAAGTTTAAGAACACAGGAATTTGACTACAAAGTTTGGAACCTAAACTTATATTTAACCCAATACTTAACAAGTAAACACCCAAACCTGAGGTTAATAATTAATTAAGCATCCTTTATGAATCTCCAAACAGAAAAAAACCAAAGATTTCTGGTCAATCATGATTCTAGTCAAAGAAGGTAAAACAATGTTCAGAGCATAAAAAAAATCCCAAAGATGTTTCAGAAAACAGGTATTGGTATTTGACAGAAATTATTGTGGTCCACACTTAGACCAGTTCCAACATTAACAACTTTTTAGTGTAGTTTTTGGTGAAGGTTAATCAAAGGAAAAACGAAAAAACAAAAAACCTTAAAGTTATTATGATACATTTTTCTCAAACACTAAAACTAAGAACTGTCTATGGCCGAACTGGTAGAACTTTGGGCAAAGCCTCCATAGCAGAAACTGACAGAGTCTGAAGCTTGCAATCAGAGGAAATGAAGGGAGAATTCTGGTCCGTTGATATTTTGTTGATCAAGTACACCAAAACTTGCTCAAGTTCTTCTCCATCACTCCACCCATGAATCTCAGCCTTAACAAGTGAAGGGTCTTTGCATATCAAGTCCCACACCGGAAAGTTCTTCCTTGGCATCATAAAGTCCTTCTCTTTCAGCCTCAAACTTGGGCAATAGTCTCCAACGCCATCTCCAAGATAGATGAACCTCTTATTCTCTTCTGATATTGAATCTTGGATCCTCTCTATCACTAAACCCTGCAATCATTCAGATAAAATAACATTTTTCAATCCCTTCAACACAACATTACATAGTTTTTTATTCATTGGTGGGACCTAGGTCAAAATTATTCATTATTTTATATATGATATATCAGAGAAAAATTTTGGAATTCTTTAAGGACAAGAAATGAGGAGACACATTCATTCCAGTGTTATAGGATCAGTTCATGACTCATGAACACATTGAGTCACGTTAGCAGCCATCTTTTTATGATTAAAAATAGAAACAATACTGTCCCATAAGCTATAGCCAGTTGAGATCAACTTGAAAACAATATCCAAAAACGTGAACTGTTGCCAACTGATATAAACATTTAAGGAAAAACGAAAGTTTCAATTTTCAGCGTGATTTTGACAAAAAATCAAACAGGTGGGGTGGCTGAGAAAAACAAATATTTCATCGTAGAAAAACAAGTTTTCTGTATTTACCTTGCACATGTTTGGAGGGCACAAACTGCAGCCATGGGAAGCTTTGTTGAAGTCATGGTAAGGCAGAATCCTTAACCTTCCTTCTTCGTTCACATACCCGGGGTTCGTATTGATTTCTGAGAAATACTCTCTGATTCCCAAATGCTTCAAAATAGTCTCAATGAAAAACGTGTTTGCATCACTCACAATCCTCAAATCACATCTGAAAAAAACCAATGTCACAGCAAAGTTAATCCACAAATCATATAAATAAGAAGAACATTAACATATTTCTGTATAAGAGATGCATAGTTACGTACCCTGAATCATGAGCTGCTTTAATCGCAGGTATCACTCTTGGGTGCAAGGGAATCTTCTGCAGAACCTCTTCAATGTCGTTAATGGTTTTACCCTTTGAATGAAGCTCCATCATCATTGTGTCCTTTAAAAACCAAACCAAAACAGAGTATAAACACGCAAATCTGAAAACGTCTGAAACTTAATGAAACAAAATGTGAGAACAAAAGGGCTTACCATGAGAGTGTTCCAAGGCATGGTGGGAAGAAGCTGGTTGAACAAATCGGTGAAACCCAATTCGTCGATGACCCAGTTGTCGCTGTCGACATCGACAATGGTCTTGTCAAAGTCGAAAACAACCACGATTCCAGACATAATCTCTGTTCTGGGAATGGGAAAGAAAAATAAAAAAACCTTTTTTTTTTCAAAAATAAGGCTCTTTTGGGTGTGTATGAATTGCTCTCAAGATCAGTGGTTCTTGGCTTGGTTTTGATTGGGAAGAGAAAAAGGGTATTTATAGAGTGAAAAGAAGAAGAAAAAAAGGAATCTTTGATTCCGAAGGAATATTATTGGGATACTTCGTGGTAGCAAATATGGAGGCTGAAAATTAAGAACTCAAATATTGCCGTTTTTATTTACCTCACATAAAATCTTTCGGTGCGTCACATTTAGAATTCGATGTGGACCGTTAGATGAAATTGTATAGATAGCGAATGGATCGGAGGGTGTAGATTGATTGGGCCTGAGAGGAAAACACGGGAATAAAGGGAATATTCGAGAAGGAATTGGATGCACTGACTGTGAAATCCACGTAAAATGCATTGCGCGAGAATATTCTGGGCATAGTTCTATTTAGAAAAGGTTAATTTTGTCAATTTCTTTTTTTTTTCTGTTTTGAATTAATCAATATTAGATTTTAGAATCTATATTTACCTGTATATAGATAAAATTTATAATGATTAATACCTTTATCATATATAGATTATACAATGATAGAAATTTAAGCTAATGCTAAGTGAATATTTTTAATAGATAAACTGTATTTTAGATTTATGATAAACTATTTAGAATGTGATGAAATATTTTTAATCCATGATGTCTTTTGAAAAATTGCGGAAAATTACTTCGAGATTAAATATGATAAAAATAAATTGAAAGAGATAATCAATTCAGAAAATAAGTATTAAGATGAAAATAAAAATAAAAGTGAGATTTTAGAGGATGGAGAAAGGACTTTTTTTTTTAATCTTGTTTTTAGATTAAATTAAAAAGGAATAGAAAAATAAATCAATCTTTGATCTTCTAGGAAAGACATGTGATTTAATAAGATTTAAAAAAAATTAAAAGAAAAATATAATTTTTAACATTTACAAAAATATGTAAATTAATGACAGTTAGAATAATTCTTAAAAATTAATCAAATAAAAAGTTAATTATAATTATATGAAAAATTGATTACAACTATATTTAATGAACTGTGATAATTATATACTGTGATAGTTATATACTTAATTTAAATTTAAAAAAGTATGAATATATATTGGTAAAGAAAACAAACTCTAACTAAACTATATCCGAAAGAATTTTATATGTCTTACAGTAAGATCTTTAATCTCTTTAGAAAAATAATTTTAAAAGATAATTTATTTTGATAAATACATTAAAATAGATTACAACAAAATAAGTTGTTTGGATATAAATTTTAAAAAATTATTTGGTATTATAATACTTTGAATTATTAACAATTGTTTGATTAAATAATTTAATATTAATATTAATTTGAATCATTTATTAAAAAAATAATAAATTTGGATTATCTTAATTAAAGAAACATTTAAAAAGTAAATCAATTTAAATTTTATATATTTAATTTTTTTTTGTCATAAAATTACTTATCCAAACAAAGATTATGATTTTTTTTAGCATACTTTGTTTTATTAAATCTCTTGCTATGTTACTACTTTTGGAGTTCCTCTTAACATATTAATGATATTTATTTGATGTTCAAATATATTATCAATATTTGCTCAACTAATGATAATTTAAATCAAATACTCTTCTATTGACTTCCCAAATTAATCTAAAAGATATAGTTTTCGTTTTCTTAAGTTAACATAAAATAAATAAATATTTTGTAAACAATCCGTTATTATTTTGGAAAAAAACAAAGTAATTATTGTTTTTCTTTTCTTTTGAATAGTTGGAATAATAGCTTTATTTTGCAAATTGAAAGAATGGTTAAAAGAATGATTATATAGCTCAGATATTAAAGTTTACAATAATACTTAACATAATTTTATTTGAAAAATATTAACTTAATTCCTAATTAAATGATTATCTTATATATATATATATATATATATATATATATATATATATATATATATATATATATATATATATATTTTTTTTATTATTTTAT
>Ga0214542_1012755_pt1 | contig 10590 bp, 10 predicted proteins | sample CNSS1metaG_FD_160096 | JGI IMG/M metagenome (GOLD analysis project Ga0214542, IMG submission 160096) | Root nodule microbial communities from cowpea collected in UCLA plant growth center, Los Angeles, California, USA - CNSS1 | ecosystem: Host-associated > Plants > Roots > Nodule | place: USA...
GTGTGATAAACAATAGGAAATTTTCAATGTTGAATGCAGTAAACTTTCTCATTCCAAAAATTGAAAGAAAGAAAAATACTTATGATCATGTTACCGTGGATTAGTGTCTCAGACTTCCTCAGTAAGAAAAGTTCATGAAGAGTAAGAGAGGATGATCAAAGCTTTGAAAGCTAGTTACAACCAGAAAATGAAATAGACAAACGAATATCAAAGACTTGAAGAAAACAGATAGTTTTGTTTTAAAAGTTGGATTAACACTAATTATCTGAAATTGAGAGAGTTGTTAAATGAATGCAATAATTTATTCATTCTTATTAGAGTGCCAAACACAGTATCATTTTATTCGTTTAGAGAGTGTCATTCTCTTGACCCACTTTTAACTAAGAACACGTTGAATATAAATCAAATTATATTATTACATTTTAAACCAATATTTATTCAATGTAGATGGTCTAAAGGGATCAGAATATGTATATACAGTGAGAACTCAACAAATACATAGACAGTAAATTTATGGTATGAATATGATTAAGGCATATATATAGTAGAATGCAATTTGTCACCAATTTCTGTCTCTGAAAATACTACTTACGTTTATAAGGGTGAAGCATAGACCATAAGTACAGAGCATGTATCTCTACCCTTGTTTGGAATTACGTATTCTGTTCTTGTTTTTAAATTAATAAAAGTAAAGTCTAACTACTTTTTTCATATGGCTATCAACGGTGTTCACACGCGGAAAGGAAAAATTGTAACTAATAAACATGAAGCACAGAGAAAATGCTTGAAATAAAATGATTTTTTTCTCATTGCAAAAAAAAAAAAAAAACAATACTGTGATTTTTTCAATCTGTTCCCTATTTCTTGAGAAAGGGAGTTCTTTACAGGTCGAGAAGATTCCTAGTGTACAAAAATGTCAGTTCTACGCTAAGTCAATCTCCTGAAATGTGAGATTTATCATCCATTCAAGCAAGAAATTATATGGTTGAAGAGATCTTCCCTGCAAGGAATTGTGAGACCACCCATGGAGTGCTCATATCCAAACTCTTCTTCAGCTTGACTCAACAAGTCTTGGAATGAGGGTTGGTTCAAGTATGATACAGGGATCATCAACCTCTTCATTTTCTCTCCAACATACACCGCTAGGTAGCCTTTTGGTGCATTCACTGCTTTTGAAGACGCTTCACTGACTGCAAATATTGTTTTCTTGCTACCAGGTAAACGAAAACCCATTGTTGTGTTGACTCTGTTCGAGACTTGGGAAGAGAATAGATTGAGAGAACTCTTGAATATAAGCTGTGTAATTCTAAATGGTTTGTGTTGGCCTATATGCTTGCAGCCATGTATATATATATAGATAAAAGGATAAGAAACCTCCTCATACATAAATTATTGGTTAGCGAAGGATATGAGATTGGACTAATGGGAGCAGATGAAAGACATGGCATATGGTGTTGTCTTCAAGAACTTATCTTAATAATCAATGTTACATGTATTTATGGAAAGTAAAGTCTAATGGGAACATGTTGTATGTCACTTATTGAAGGTGGTGGGGGAGGGAATATTCAATTTTTCTAATTTCATGTTCTGTTGCTTAGAATTTGGCACGTAGCAAAAAAAATGTGGTTCTCTTCTTAAGCCTCTACTGATATTAGTTGGTACGTGGTAGATGTATATCAACATTGTATTCTTATTTAAAGAAACATGTGAGGATGTCCTAGCATGCCTACTCTTGTCTGTCATTGATGTAGCTAGATCACAATAAATGAACACGAATTAGCTTTCACCTTCGACGATGTGTTTAATGTCTGCACTCCCAGTCATCCATAAAAGAGGTCTCCAAAATAGTACCATGTGATCTCGTATACTTCCACAGACCCATCATGGTCTTGTAAAAAATCACTCATTGTATAAATAAATTGAAGTTCATGTGTTCCCATTAGCGAGTGTACAAACACTATTTCTTGCATCCTCAAGCAAAACAAGTCATTGCCATAGTGAAACATAACAATTCAAATATTTCTTTCTCTCAAAACTCCTTTGACATCACTCAACATGTTTGTTTCTGGAGCAACAAGAAACGTTTTGCATTCCATGTATTATGAGAAGCAATCCTTTTCTGCTGCCAAAGCAACTCACAATGGCCTTGAAATCTGTTCATAGTATTCCAGAGACGATGCTGATTTTGAAACACTCTAGGAACTAAGTTTTATGATGAAACATAGCTACTGCAAATTGTGTAGAAAATTTAAAACGAGGAATATACTTTGGGGCTAAATTGTTTTCTCTTTATATTATTTTTGTTTCTTACTTCCTTTACTACATTCAAAACATTTTAAATATTGAAAAGTAACTCTTAGAATGCTATAAGTCAATAAGAATTACATGAATACTACTAAATACTCTTAAAAGCGATTTAATAAACACTCAATCTCCACTAAGCATTTACGATGCCACATTATTCAACATTCTCCCATTAATGTGTTCTTCTTAAACTCTGTAAGTTTGAAGGTGAAATCTTTGATGAAAATATCAGTAAGTTGATCACTGGACTTGCAAAACTCAAAGTTTACCTCTTCTTTAACACTTGAACACTGTGACTAATGGAGCACTGTAATTAACAAACCAAAAACTAAAAAGGAGATGCTTGAGCAGTTGAGTTCATTCTCATTGCAGAAAAAAAAAATGACAGACTCTGATTTTGATGATCTGATGGTTTTTCATTTCCCAAATTCTCAAGAAAGAGACAACTTTACAAGTTGAGAATATTCCTATTTTACAAAATTGTTACTACTATAATCTATGTCAGCCTCAAAAATATGAGATTTATTGTGCATTCAAACAAGAAGTTATATGTTGGAAGACATCTTCGCTGCAAGGAATTGTGAGGCCACCCATGGGATGATCATATCCAAACTCTTCCTCTGCTTGACACAGCAGGTCTTGGAATAGAGGCTGGTTTAAGTGTGATACAGGAATCACAAACCGTTTCATATTCTCTCCCACATATACTGCAAGATAGCCCTTTGGCGCGTCCACCACTTTTGAAGATGCTTGATTTCTGGCGGATAAAGTCTTTCTGATACCTGGTAAACGGAAACCCATCGTTGTATTAACCGTGTGAGAAATATGAGAACAAAAGGGTTTTAAGAAATTCTTGAAACTAAGGTTTTGAATTTTGAATGCTTTAGGATGTGAATGATCTGAGTTGGTTCTAAACGTGTGCAGTCATGAATTATATATAGAGATAAAAGGATATCTGAGAATCAACTCGATAGATGAATTATTGGCTCAAGAGGGATGTGAGATTGGAATAATGGGGCCAAATCATAGACAAGTCATATGGTGTTGTCTTCGAACTATAACATATGTCTCTAGAAGAGAAAGATGTATTGTGTTTAGTATGTTACACTTATTAAGGGCAGTGTGCAAATTTCATGGTTTGTTGTTAGACTTTGGCGTCCACAGAAGTTTTGGCTCACAGTGTCTCATCACACATTCAATGTTGGTCGCCACCACTGTTTCAGATCTGTCTGAGACCTCAACATTTACAGGTTGCTTATTTCACCCTGCTATTAGTTGGTACATAATAGGTATATATCAACAACATTAAAGTCTTAATTAAAGAAACATGTGAGATGTCTACTACATGTCTATTAATGATGTAGCTAGAGCCAAATCAGTGAACAAGAATTAGGTTTCAGCTTTGGTGATGTATCTAACTTCATGTGGACTGACACATTCTTAGAAGGTAGAATGTGGGGTATGGCATGAACTCTCATTAATCCATGAATGAGGTCTCAAAGACAATACCATGTGATCATCTGTCCCTCCTTGGACCCCATCATGGCCTTGCCAAAAATCCTTCACAGAGTTCTCATTAGAAACTATATATACACTATTGTTTTGCGTCCCTAAGCAACCAAGTCATTTGCATTCAGAAGCATCAGAATCCAATATTTCATCCTCACACAAGTCTATCATCACTCAGCATATTATTTTGTTTGTGAGAGCAACAAAAACAATGGGTTTCCGCATGCCAGGTATTGTTAGACAGGGATCATTTTCAGCATCCAAAGCAACTTGCAAGGGACTTGAAGTCCCAAAAGGCTATCTTGCAGTCTATGTTGGAGTTAACATGAGACGGTTTGTGATTCCAATATCATACTTGAACCAATCATCATTTCAAGATTTACTAAGCAAAGCTGAACAAGAGTTTGGATATGATCATCCAACGGGTGGCCTCACTATTCCATGCAATGAGGATGAGTTTCTAAACCTCACTTCTCGCTTGAAGGAGCTGTTGTAAATCAAGCTTTGATAGAAACTAGGATAGATTACTTGAGGCAATTTGTACAGAAGGAACTTTCATTTTTTTGTGAATATTTTCCATTTTTTCATCCCTGTATAATCCAAGTAAAGTTGGAAATTCTGACTTGGATGAGAACATTAGGACTAGGCATTTCAATAGACATTGTTTGTTGCTTTAGCCAAATCTCAACCAATTTTAATACATACAACATTATCATTTTATGTTAAGCTTGGATAGTTTTACTCCTTTTCTCCTATCTCTTTTATGCTCATTTATGTTTTTTAGCACCCATTTTCTAAGGTATACAAACCGCTTGATTGAAGACTGTGTAAGTTTTCACAATCACAAAAAAATGCTGTCTGTATTGTTTTTTTTTTTTTTTTTTTTTTTTTTTTTATCTTTTTTTTTTTTTTTTTTTTTTTTTTTTTAATTTTAAAAAAAAATGTTTTTTTTTTTTTTTTTTTTTTTTTTTTTGCTTTCTCTTGTTTAAATATATATACATAGATAAAACCGAAAGTTTTATAGACTCAAAACTAGTTAAGGTAAAGAGGAAACCTAAATTTGGGGTCCATAAACTGAGAAGAGCATATACATATATATCTGTAGAAAGGAAAGCGTGCCAAACATTTGATATTATGTCCAATAGACTTAGAATACTCAAATGACAAAGAATCTCACTATTATTGCAAAGATAAGTTTGGTTTGGGATTTTACAGTTAGTTATATGAAGAAGAAATAGGAAAGTTTCAATGCTTAATGCAGTAAACTTTTTTCTCTTCAAAAACTCATCCCTGGCTTGACTCAACGACTCTTGATTACATAGATTACAAGAATCAAAAGCCTCTTACTTTTCTCTCCAACATAGATTACAAAAATTCCTTTTAAATATGCTTGGTTGTGCTCTTCGGATATTGAAACCCATTGTTATATAAGGAGTTTATATGCTTCGACCTAAAGAGATGGTGGAACTCCACATAAAATCAATTTACAGTAAATAATGAGTATAATTTTATCTTAAAAATCGGTTATATTAGATTGAGTTAATTTTAAAATTTAAACTCAAAGTGAATCGAAAGGCAATTAAAAATGAGTATTATTCACAATAAAGTTCTTTTATCGCTGAAGTATGATTCGAAACCTTAGTCTCTCATAGATCAAATCAGTTTTATAACATTTTCTATCTTCACAATTACAAAGAGATTATTATTACTTAATCTGCAACCATACTATCTATAAAATAAATTTTTTTTTTATATTCAAAAATATTTTTTTATAACAAATTTCAATTATAATATAAGTCATGTATAATTAAGATTATTTATCTATTACAAATTTTGATTATACAAAGTAAATGTTTAGTTTATTCCAAGCTAAATGTTTATTAGTAAATCAAATTCTATCAAAGTGTTCATTCTAATCTAAGTTCAATATCTAGATCCTAAGTGAGTGGAACAATATGTTGAGGTGATAATTATATAAAATTAAAGGGGTAAAATAAAATATTTTCATATGTTCAATAATAATTTTAATAAAACAAATTATTTGTTCATTCTCGTATACCGCAAGTTCACATTGTTACCCTCACAAATGATTCTTTATTTTTTTTTTCAATGCCAAGGCTCACATTTTTAATGTTTCTTTATTATTCTTTTTTTTTTTCAATGATGCTTTGACATACATTATATTTATTTGATATTGTCATAAAAAGTTTATAAAAAAATAATGACAGTGAAGGAAGGATAGTTAAAAAGATAATAATTTGTGTGAAAGTATTATCAGTGATTTTTCAAACCTGTAACACAGAAAACTTTCATGCTGCAAAGTGGTTTTCCATGGCTGCTTCTTCCCTTATCTTCATCAGTTATCTCTCCTTTAACTTTTCACACACTATCATATCCTTCAAACCTCAAAACCTCAAGCCACAAGTTTCCATTTCTTCTGCAAAGTTGATGTTTTACTTGCTGGACGAGTCTTGGAAGAAAATCTTGGAAGGTTGCCCTTGAACAAGAACCGATAGTCTTAAGCTCCAGGCAAAGAATCTATGACCAATGACTTGCACCTGCTTGGTTAGGCTTGTAGTATGTTTCTTTGTTGATTATTGAATGAATCTTGGAAGCTTTCTTGGTTGGCTTTTGGTGCAAAAGATGTGGAAGCTTTCGGGAAGAAAAGGATCAAGATCTTGGTTGGATCTTATATATTTACATTAATTATGTTTTATATTTATAGCAATGTGTCAGTAACTATTAATTAATATTAGTCTTTAGTGTTATGAATGGATAAATTGGGTAAACATTATAACAAACTGAACCTTCATTAATGTAATTATAAATTGGATCATCGCTACCTTAATTATAATCGTTATTCAATACTTCATATTCACATATTGTGTCTTGTAGAGTTATTGTTAATTTTGTTAGAGTGTGATAAACAATAAGGTGGTTATAAATTTGTTGGAGTGTGATAAAGGAATTAGTCTGAACCATACATTAATGTATGTAACATGTACAACATTGGGTGAAAAAAATTAATGGATATGAGTTATTGATGTGGGTAAGTCAGAAAGAAGTTATTGACTTCATTCTCTTGCTGAAATAAATGACAGACTCTGATTTTGTCAATCCGATGGTTTTTCATTTTCTATATTCTCAAGAAAGAAACAGCTTTACAAGTTGAGAATGTTCCTATTTTACAAAAATGGTACTACTAATGTATGTCAGCCTAAAAAGATGAGATTTATTGTGCACTCAAAGAAGAAGTTATATGTTGGAAGACATCTTCACTGCAAGGAATTGTGAGCCCTCCCATGGGATGATCATATCCAAACTCTTCCTCAGCTTGACTCAGCAAGTCCTGGAATGAAGGTTGGTTCAAGTGTGATATAGGGATCACAAATCGTTTCATTTTCTCTCCAACATAGACTGCAAGGTATCCCTTTGGTGCATCCACCACTTTTGAAGATGCTTGATTTGCTGCAGATGGTGCCTTTCTGATACCAGGTAAACGAAATCCCATTGTTGTATTGACCGTGTGAGAAATATGAGAACGAAAGGGTTTGAGAAATTCTTGAAAATAAGCTTTTTAATTTTCAAAGCTTTACGATGTGAATGATCTGTGTTGGTCCTAAACGTGTGCAGCCATGAATTATATATAGAGATGAAAGGATATGTGAGAAAGAACTTGATAGATAAATTATTGGTTCAGGAGGGGTATGGGATTGGAATAGTGGGGCCAAATCAGCGACAAGTTATATGGTGTTGTCTTCAAGGACTTATTTTAAGAATAAGCTTAACATGTTAGTATGTTACACTTATTAAGGGCAATGTGGGCCAGAATCTTCATTTATGCAAATTTCATGCTTTGTTGTTCAAGTTTAGTGTCCACAAAAGAGTTGTGGGTTTTAATAGTCTCTCATGATCACACATTCAATGTTGCTTCCCTTATAGCCACTGTTTCATAGTTATCTGAAACCTCAACATTTACAGGTTGCTTATTTCACCCTGATAGGTACATATCAATAACACTATAGTCTTATTTAAATAAACATGTGAGATGTCTACAATATGTCTACAAGATGTCTACTATTGGTGAAGTTGGAGCTCCAATAAGTGAACAAGAATTAGGTTTCACCTTTGGTGGTGATGTATCTAACTTCATGTGGATTGTATTTTTTTTAGAAGGTAGAATGTGGGGTATGGCCTGCACCCTCATTAATCCATGAATGAGGTTTCTAGACAATACCATGTGATCATCTGTCCCACCTTGGACTCCATCATGGCCTTGCTAAAAATTATTCAGAGTTCTCTTTAGGGACTATATATACACTATTGTTTTGAATCATCAAGCAACCCAACTCATTTGCATTCTGAAGCATCAGAATTCCAATATTTCACACAAGTTTGACATCTCTCAGCATATTATTTGTTTGTGAGAGCGACAAAAGCAATGGGTTTCCGCATCCCAGGTATTGTTAGACAGGGATCATTTTCAGCATCCAAAGCAACTCGCAAGGGACTTGAAGTCCCTAAAGGCTATCTTGCAGTCTATGTTGGAGTTAACATGAGACGGTTTGTGATTGCATTATCACACTTGAACCAACCCTCATTTCAACATTTACTAAGCAAAGTTGAAGAAGAGTTTGGATATGATCATCCAACGGGTGGCCTCAGAATTCCATGCAACGAGGATGAGTTTCTAAGCCTCACTTCTCGCTTGAATGAGCTGCTGTAAATCAAGCTTTCATAGAAACTAGGATAGATTACTTGAGGCAATTCTGTACAGAAGGAACATTCTTTTTTTATGAATATTTTCCATGTTTTTCATCCCTGTATAATCCTAGAAAAGCTGTGAATTCTATACGAATGAAGATTTTAGGACTACACATTTCCATAGACACTTCTTTTCTTTTGCCAAATCTCAATGAATTCTAATATATACCACATTACCATGTTCAGACCAGACTCTTTTGCTCCTTTCTTTTATCTCTTTTATGCTCTGTTGTGGGTTTTGGCACACATGATATATGTTCATCTACACAGACATATAAATATAAACACTAACAACAAACTCCACAATCCACTTAATTATAGGCTATGTAAGTTTCACAAAAAGTTGGATGGATATTCCTCTGTATTTATTTCTGTCCCTCATGTTTGAATACCCTATACCTAAATAAAACCTAAATTTATTTAAATTCAGAACTAGTTGAGGTAAAGAGGAAACTCTGATTTGGATGCCATAAGAAGAGAAGAGCCCATATTGACACAAGGATATTTTGGACATATCTCTAAGAACGAAAGCGTCACAAAACATTTTATGTCATGTCCAGCAGAAATAAAATACTAAAATGACAAAAGGGTAGTTTTTTAACATAGGTTGATTAAACCCTATCAGTAGCAAGTGTTGACTGCAGTGAGTAATTTGTTTTAGGATTTTCTATATATCCTGACATTTGACAATCATATGAAGAATAAATGTGTGATACACAACAGGAAATTTTCAATGTTGAATGCAGTAACGTTCTCAATTCCAAAAATTGAAAGAAAGAAAATATACTTATGATCATTTTACCGTGGATTAGTGTCTCAGACTTCCTCAGTAATTTATAATTGTATCATCTAAATAAAGATCACCCAATATTTCGTCCTTATGAAATTAGGAACAACAAAACATTCTACTTGATTATATTTTCCCACTGTCATTAGTTTTAGAAATTTTCTAAAATCTGAAGAAACTCTCACCTAGCAGAACACTACCAATCTAAACAAAAAATAACTACATCAGGAAAGAAGTATCTTCGAAAAGTTTTCGATGTTATTAGTTAACAGATCATATAGCATGGAAAGAGACATTTTTATCTGTATGTGTCAAAGTGATTGTCACCTAAACACTAAATATGTCAACTTGGCCTTTTTAATTACATTATTTGAAACCCATTTGGAAAGGGATATTTTTAATTACATTAGATGATACCAAATTAGAGAAGAACTGAATTGCTTGATGATTTACAATTTAAAAATCATTTTGCAATTTGCTGTAACCATAATCATTATTTTCTGCCTTGTTCAATCTAAAGTTGGCCCTGTGAATAATTTCTAATGGCATTCTTAAGGAATTTGGATATAAAGTTTTAGATGGTCTTAAGGATCAGAATCTGTATATACAGTGAGAACTCAACAAAATACATACAGTAAATTATGGTATGATTAGGGCATATACATAGCTGAATGTAATTTGTCACCAAATTCTGTCTCAAGAAATACTACTTATGTAATTGAAGGTGGAGCATAGACCATAAGTACAGAGCATGTATCTACGCTTGTTAGGAAATGGCGTGTTTCAGTTCTTGTTTTTAAATTGATAAAAGTGAGGTCTATCTATTTTTTCTTGCTGCTATCAACGGTGTTCGCTCAAGGAGAAGGAAACATTGTAACTAACAAACATGAAACACAGAAAATGCTTGATCAATTGTATTTTTTCTCATTGCACATAAAAAACAATACTGTGATTTTTTCAATCTTTTCCCTATTTCTTGAGAAAGGGAGTTGTTTACAAGTTGAGAAGATTCCTAGTGTACAAAAATGTCACTTCTACTCTAAGTCAATCTCCTGAAATGTGAGATTTATCATCCATTCAAGCAAGAAGTTATATGTTGGAAGACATCTTCGGTGCAAGGAATTGTGAGGCCACCCATGGGATGATCATATCCAAACTCTTCCTCTGCTTTACTCAACAAGTCTTGGAATAGAGGTTGGTTCAAGTGTGATACAGGAATCACAAAT
>Ga0214542_1012757_pt1 | contig 10590 bp, 4 predicted proteins | sample CNSS1metaG_FD_160096 | JGI IMG/M metagenome (GOLD analysis project Ga0214542, IMG submission 160096) | Root nodule microbial communities from cowpea collected in UCLA plant growth center, Los Angeles, California, USA - CNSS1 | ecosystem: Host-associated > Plants > Roots > Nodule | place: USA...
TTCATTTACATAGACGCAACACCTTGAATGAATTCAATAGAATGAATAAGGTGGTTGGTGGCTACGTAGCAGGGGAAGGTCTATTATCAAAGGAAAATTCCTTGGTGTGTGCAACGGTAACAATTTCATGGAGGGTTGTGTTGGTGGTGGGGTCATTGGTGTGACCCATTTCCACTTCGTGCTGCGAGTACGAAGGAGAAGGGGAATCCATGTCCCACGGCTGAGTGTGGTCGCCGTCGAAGTTCGAACGCCGTGGAGAGGTGGGGAAGCTGTCCATTTCAGAACGGTAGTAGCGCAGGAGGTGCATCGGAGACATGTGGTGGCTCGGGGTGGTGGGTCTGCTCGACATCGGTGTCCCCGACAAGGACAAGGGTCCCACACGGTTCTGTCTTATCTGCTTCTTCGCGGTCTGGTGCCACTTCCGCAGTGCCTCTGCAACTCTCTCGTTGAATATCGTTGGCTTCATTGTTGAACCCATCTGTTGTATTGTATATACATTAATTGTAATTAATTATTATGAAAAGAGAGCACAGGAGGAACAGGGTTTTATTACTACCTGTGTCACTAGAGCATAAAGAGGAAGAGTAACGTAGCTGCACAGGATTTGAATAAGTACCCTGACAAATCCGATTAACTTAATTATAATCAATGTTTTAATTAATATAGCTAGTTAGAGTCATGATGAAAGGTGACGATGATACCAACCCCATTGCAATTCTGATCACAACATCCTCGGTATGTGCGTGGAAACAAGATTTAATCCCAAATTGAAGCTGTGATTTAAACAATGGTGATTATTTAGTTTTTTATCGAACGTAATTGTTTTTTGTTTTAATAATCTACGATGACTTACCGCAGACCATGAGAAGAAAGCTAGCTGAAAAGCATTCTGTTTGGGTGTGGGGACAAAAATAAGAAAGAGTCAACTCATAATATATATAAATTAATTATGATTATGTGATATAATTAAGCAACATAAGTAGTACCTGAAAGAGAACAAAGTTAATAAGGTAAAGAATAAGAGCAGGTCGGTTAAACCAGAACAAATAATCCCCTGGCTGGACCAATGGCACTCCCTTTAGAATCTCTCCTCTTTGTTGAATTCTCAGACCCATCTCAGTTATGATCACTTGCAACTTGGTTCCAACTAACAGAATTATCTACATTTTTATGCACATTACAGGGTTCAAATTATGGATATGTATCACCATCGATCACTTGGACCAAATAATTAATGAAAGTTTGAGTTGAATGTGCTCACAATCAAAGGAATAAATGGCAGCCACAAATAAGAGTACGAGCCTGTCCATGCAGATACACATCACAGTAAATAATAATAATAATAATAATAAGTCAAATGCGTTTGTAGCACGTAATTGCTTAATTACCATGAGTGTTCAAGAGGAGAAAAAGCACCGCGAAGAACCAGAATGGAGGACTGAAATTTTTTAAAACATAAGTTAAATCATAATATATATGTAAAATTTCTTAATTTCTTGACCTATCAAACTTTATAGAAAGATGACAAGATGCACAAAACCTGATTCCAACAACGACTTTGAAATCCTCGTCCAGTGATCGTTTAATGTATTTCCGAAAATCAAATTTGGAGTGACTTTGAGGAGCCAAATGTGCCTGAAAAAAAATCAAAGTAAAATTCCAAGTCATTTATTACGAAAAATGTAGAATGGTTTGAAATTGTTGAAATGATAATTAATTTCTAATACTTTTTTTTTCTAGGAAATTCAGAGAAGGAAAAACCAAAATAGTAACGTGTAATCGATGGTGTTCTGATGAAAGAAAATGGCAAATGAAACTACGAAGAAGGAGACATTTGATTACCATGATAAATCCATGTCTTAAGGTCAAGTAATCCACTTTAGGTACTGATCTCACAAATTGCCTAAAGAAACAAACCTGAAATCATCCAATCTCAGCAAAATTAATGAATAATCACACACAAGTTAAACACTCAATGCAAAGTGGTCCTAATGCAAGAATACTCAGATTTTTCAGATAAAGAAAAGGTCCTATTCAGAAAGTCATGAACAAAGGACCACTGCAAAGTCTAAATCCGCGTTCCGATTATCTTATGGAACTTTATTTCTGAACAGTTTCATATTATTTGATTACATATTCAGTGTATATCAGTCTTCTCCAATTTTCTCTATATGTAGAAAGTGTGTGTATATGAATATGAAAATGCAGTGATCTTTCACATTAGTTTCTAAGATTCTAAAATTTAAAATTTATAGATGTCAAAGCGGGTCCATCATTTCGTCAAGAAAAAGACGAGCTGGATTGTAATTTTCAATTCGTCAGCCTACTATAATCTGGCTCGCCTAACCCGCTAGTTTAGCGGGTTAAAACAGCCAACTCATCTTGATCCGCCACCCCATTTTAGTATCTGGCTTTTATATCTTCATTTAGCTTCATATTTATTTAGTGTCATCACAAAATGAAAAGAGAATTAAAAAATAAAAATAAACAAATAAATTGCTTGGTACAAAGTCAGAGTTCATAAATAAAGTTTAGAAAAAAAATTATATTATATTAAATGGGTGGGGTTAAATTCAGCTTATATCAAGTTATGAAAATAAATATAATAGATTTGGCTTACAATCCACATGAGGACAGGGTTTTTGGTCCAGAAACTCAAATGTCTCCTTCCAAACGATGTTTCTCTGGCAAATCTAAATCGTTCAGGATCTGAAATATCACACAATCAGAACAATAATTCTGTGTTATATGTTACATGTTAAAAAAAATATTGATAATGTGAGTAAATTATTATAAATTCTTATGCATTTTGTTAATTTGTGAATACAAAAAATATTCATGCAGAAAAGAACTAACCATGTGAAAATTGGTACTCTGGTGTCTTGGTTTCCTCTTCCCATCTTTTCCACCTCTTCATCTATATTGAAATAAAATTCAAACAAGTAAAAGGGTAATTATGTTTTTGCAAAAGAAAACTAAAATTATTAAAAAAAAAATTGTTTTTGATATTATTACCTTTGCTCTTCCTAGAGCCATGGTGGTAATGCAATAAAGGACATGAAAAACAGTTAGCACAAAGATAAATATATGGAGTTGATGGATGCCATCGGATGACACAAACGGGACTTTACCCTGAAACATTTTGCATTATTACATAAAATAAACAATATTAGTATATCAACAAACAAAATGTTAGTTATGTTAATCAAACATATTCAGTTTTTATGAGTAATTTCTTCAGAAAAAAGGGAAATTTGGATGAAAGAAAAAAAAGACTAGCTATTGTAGACCAATAATGATACTAAAACTAGATTGAGAATAATAATAATAGGGTTTTCCATGTTGGAACAAGACATTGTTTTTTTTCTTTTTTCATGGACCATGTTTAATAGGTTTCATGGTGGTAAAATATATTCTTATTATTACAAGACAAGAAAACACAAGTCATGCAATACATAACTTGTTGGAAGTCCCAATATTGACTAGAGATAAGACTAATTCATAATATATAAGTGGTGCAATTTTCATCTTATAAACTGGTTTTGTAAGATTGAGTTAGATTTAAAACTCATTTCTAATATGGTATCAGAACCAAGTTAGAGTCTCACACACTACGTTCTAAATCACACTTTCATTTCCTTTTCCTTTTTTAACTTCTCTTTTCGTGCAGAAACTTCAACTTTTCAACTCATAATAATATTCCGGTCTTTTTCCAAATAAAATCGTCAGTAGAAGATGAGAATAAATTAAGACAGCATTTTTTTCTTAAAAAAATCAAAGATTCAGATTTGCATGACATGTGCTGCAACATTTTCCTCTGCATTATATACACTAATGTCATTCATTCAGAAAGGCAAAAAATTCTTTGTTATTTGGATAATATATGTGGTGGAGCTAAGCCTGATTTTTTTGTTTTCACAATTTGGTTCTATCAGATATTCCTATGCATGAAGACTTTTAACATATTGGCCCCCCAAGACATTATATTATCTCTGACTTGTGTGACACAACCATAGAAGAAATACACAACCACGATACGTATATATCACTGTCGTACATTTTAATGTAGAAAACGACTTCTTCAAAAACAATTAAGAAACCGTGACATTATTGAATTGACATAACTGTCTTTAATTGTTTCTCTGTCCCATATTACAAGTCTTTATTTTTAATATTTAAAAAAAAAGTATACTAAATATTATTATATTGTTACTTTTTTTTAAGCATATTAGTTATCTGTCAGTACACTCATCTTCTTAAATAAAAATTACCGAACAAGTAATATAGTCATTAAGTCTCTCTCTCTATATATTAATAAAAGTTTATGAATATATATATATATATATATATATATATATATATATATATATATATATATATATATATATAAAAAATATATTTTTTATATATATATATATATATATATAAAAAAAATTATATCTATATATATATATAAAAAAAAATTTATATATATATATATATATATATATATATATATATATATATATATATATATATAAAGCTATAACACATGTATTATCGATCATTACATATGTTGGCATAGTAAAACGTTTCTATCAGTATATAGATTTAATGTCTACACTAATAATTTATTTTTTGTTCAGAAAAAGTCTGAACCTTATTCCTTATTTTCTTTCACTGATTTGGAAAAACAGAAAAATAAGAATGCTCATTAAAGTATATGCTACTTGATCATAGGACTCAACAACTGGTATCACTCTCTATTAAACTGTCTGTTAGAAGAGAACAATCTTCTTAACATATTTATTAAATATCATTATTAGTAACTTAAAAAAGAGTGTATGACACTAATGTGTAGCAAAAATCTTAAAAAGTTAACTTTAAATTTCAGTGAATCTTACAAAACTGAGTAAAAATCCTTGAATGATTTGGTATTATTTTAAGATCTAGAATTGAAGACTAAAATTCATCCTTCCACAATTATTTATAGAAAAATATTTTTTTAATAACTAAATTTTAACAATTTTTACTTAGAATTTAAGGTGGTATATTTTAATTGAATCTTAATTACTGCAAACTAGAGAAAAATTGTGAAGAAAAATATATGGTAGAAATTGCTTGAGAACTGAGAAGAATAACAAGATCCTACCAACCTCGCCACACTTGTCGCTTCCTCCTCCGGCCAAAACACGGCGTGGAGTTACCTCGTTTGAACCATTGAACGCCGCCAACAACCTGCGGCTGTTGGTTCCGTGTTCTGATTCTTCAGTATCTGTGTTTTCGTGGCTACAAGGGTGCCATGTTGATGCAACTTTCTCTGATATACATATTCTTGATATCAGACCTTGTCCAACCGTCAAAAGCAACGATAAGAACCCCAATAACATAAGCTCTGCAACAACCCAACAAAGTTTTCATTTATCAACTAATCATTAAGATTTTCTCATTGTTAACAGTTTAAACCTGATTTGATCTTTTCCAGTGACTCGTACAGCGCTCTTTTGTGCTTCTTCTTCAACCACTGCTTGCATGCCAGTATTGTGTTAATCATCAGATTAACATATAAATGTAGTGTGCAAACAAAAAAACGGTTGAAAATTGTTCATACCTTTCCGATGAGGTGGATGATGTGTTCGATGATTATAGATATTAAGATCAAAACAAAACAGACAGTGGAGACGGCCCATGTGGGTGTTTCCTCCAAGTTTCTTCCTCCACCTCCACCTGCCATGGATGATTAGTTCTTCTTTTTTCTTTTTTGCAGAAAAAGGTTGAAGAGAAGAGTTTTAAAGAGAAAGAAAAATTGGAGTTATGAAAAGGGTACTCTGTGTTTAACTTCTTTTAATGATTGAAGTGTGGTTTGGGACAAATGGTGGTTATGGCTTCTTTGTTATATATGCTTTCTAAAAGAGAAAGAAGAGAATTTATTCATAACAGCTTTCTACTTCTCTTTTTTTAAGCAAACACCAATAACTTTAAGGCTCTTGCTCTTGACTTTGACGTATAAATTCTTTATAGGATTTAAATATATTAGAAAAGACCAACCCCTTCAAAAGAAACTACTTAGTCACAAAAATGTTTCTAATTTTAAATTAATTTATGTTTCCATTCTTTTAGTAAAATATTGTATTCTTGATGTTTATTTATATTGTATTCAAATATAAATTGTTATATAGATTACTTACAATTCTTACTCGTATAAGTGAAATATTTTATGATATTTGGAACTAAAACAATTTATTGTAAATAATAAGAATAGAAAAATGTGAGCTATATATATTGAGAACATATTTAAAATCAAATAATAAGAGAAAACAGACTTAATTGCTTTATATTAAATGTGGATGATGACTTTTAAGTTTAATAAATAGTAACATATTTTATCAGAAATTACTCCTTCTATAAAGATTTAGGTAGTATTTGACTAACATTTTGGTTTTACTTTTATGAATGGAGAAGTGGGGACAAATTAATATATTTTTCAAAAAGCTTTAAAAATTTATTAATAAAAAGAAAAGAAAAATGGGTTTTAAGTGAAAGGGAATAACTTTTGCTGTCTTTTTTCCCTTGGTGTCTCTCCATTCCCTCACCTCACTGAAATTGTAGGATTCTATTAAAGGGCCAACAGCCCTTGAAGTGTTAAAAAGTTTGTTGTAATTTGGGATGAACAACAAATTATGGACAACCATAAATATTGCCAAATATTAGGATTGGTCACAAAAATAATCTTTATAATTGACTCATTATTCATGGATTATCGAAAACGAATCCTATACAGTTAGTCACATCTTCAATCATTGAAATAATTTTCAATTAGTTTTAATGATTTTTTTAGAGAAAAGTTTATCAGAAACAATAACTCAACTCAAAATTTACAGCATCTCCGATCCAAAAATTATAGAATCGTTGGAAGTTTCACACCGACAAGAGATAAGATCAATTCACAATATAAGTAGATACAATCCTCACCTTACAAGCCGGTTTTGTGGGATTAGGTTAGGTTTAAAACTTACTTCTAACATAGTATCAGAGCCGGGTTAGAGTATATCTAGTAACCCTAACTCAATTGGCCTTATCTATAGTTGATGTGAGACTTCTAACACACCCCCTAATTTATTGTTAGCTGGTGTTGAATTTTCTTATTCTTACTCACATATCCTCACTTTTTGAATTTCCAACTATTATTTTAAATTACTTATTTCATGAACTACGTACCTTCTAGCATTGTAACTACTTAAATCAATGAATATATAATTTATAATGTACGATAAAACTAAATATAGATTTAGTTTTTCATAACTAATAAATATTAATAAATGTTACAAGTAATGTTATTTTCTCACATAAAGCGTGTTCTTCTCTATTTGAAACCCCACCCCTCTTCTATCCAATATCCCTCGTTGTTATACGTTTTTATTTTCAAAGTTATTATTCAATATTAGGTATGTCTTCTTGGGTAAAGAAAATTACAATGACAATAAAAAAGTTAATATACTAAAATAGAAAAGGCATATTATGTTCATATTTATTTATTTGTCACATATTATACTTTATTGTTTGGTCTAATCTATATAATATATGGACAATATTATTTTTAAAATTAAATTTTGACAATTTTTCTTATAATTTGAAGTGATATTTTTTAAGTAGTTTTAAAATGTAAAAAAAAAATTGAGAAAATCAAAAATGAAAAATCACTTAAAAACGTCATTTCATGTTATAAAAGAAAATTATCAAAATTTAATTGTCAAAAAATATTTTTTATAATATATACATGTCACTAGTATTCATTATTTACTTTAACCGTAACTATATCTTATTGTTTACTTGTGATAACTATTATATAAACAATTGAAGTGATTTAAAAAATATAATTTGATATTACTAAACTTTTCTCCCAAAATTTAGATGATAAATATGTATGTATAACTCCACCTTTGCTAATTAATAACCAATCTTTAATAAAAGTTTGACATTTATTATAATTTTGCACATTTAACATGTTATATTTCGACACCTAAATTTTTATATTTATTTGACATTATTTTTTATTATCATTCTTTTTTTATAAATATAAAATAAATTTATATTTATTAAGATTATTTTATATATCAAATGAGTTGTCAAATTGGTTGTAATTGTGTGTAACAATTTTTTTTTTCCTTGTTATAAATGTTGTTTGAGTTGTAAGCATTTATGTGGCAAAAGTGTAGTTTACTTTTTGCAACAAGATCAAACTTTTAGCAGTAAATATTGACAATTCTTCCAAGCAAAAATGTCAGCTTTACATATCCAACTCATGCAAAAACCTCAATTGAACTTCCAATAATTACTTTGATATATAACAATATATTAATATATTAATGTTGACCTAACAAAAAGTGAGCTATGTGGTAAGGACCATAGATGAATTTGTCACATCTAATGCACTTTTACATTATCTTCTAATTATTAGTTACTTTGTGAAGGAAACTTTGCAATCATATCAATAAATGTTGAAATTTTTTAAAAGCTTGTGGTATTAAGTAAAGGATCATAAATGACTTCATTAAGGTGAAACTTTCTTCCAATGATTCCCTTAGACTTGAAGTACTTGGTTGTAAAATTTAATGGATCATTTACATAAACCTTTTAATAATCGATTAATTACCCTTTGGTCAAATGTTTGAGTTAAGCATCTAAAACTTTAGTGCTCAAAGACAAGGCCAAAATAGTTTATACTTTGACTTTACTAATAGTTGTTTAAAATATATCCACTAATATTATTTTTTTAAATGTTGATCAACCTAGACAAAAAAAAAAAGTTATTCTATTATTTCAAGGATAGTTGGTCTAATATTATTTTTTTTAAATGTTTATAAATTTAGACAAAAAAAAATTATTCTATTATTTCAATTCACTGGACCAAACTAGGCAATAAATATTTACTCCATATGAATATTTTTAGGGATATATTAGTCTACTTCGTGGTTGACTTCTAAAAGAGATTGGTGTAGGGATATATTAACTCGTTTTTATTAGTTTTTCATAATTTTTTTTCTTTTTTTATCATTTTAAATGTACATTTTTTTTAAAATATACCCAATCATGTAAATATTTTTTTGGAGTCTTTAATTAATTAATAAATTATTTTAATGAAAAAGTTAGAGACTATTATTTTTAGATATTATATTATTTTATTATAATCAATAATTAAAATTTAATATTTATAAATATTAATAGTTTAAATTACAATATCATTATAATTTTGTATCATTTAAATAATACAATACAGAAAAATTTAGTCATTTAAATAATAATTTTATTTTTATTATAACAAATTAATCCAATTGAACAAATTAAAAATATTATAACCTATTTAAATTAGTGATGATTCCTTACATCAAGTCTCGGTGTAAACTTCCACATCTATATAGTAATAATTACAAGGCTTAAATGGTCTTTTGGTCCTAGTTTAGGACGACTTTTTTCAGTTTGATCCTACTTTTGCAAATGTTTTCAGTTTGGTCCTACCTTTCGTAATTTGTTTTCAATCGACTCCTTTTCGTTAACTCTGTCTAAATCGTTAACGGAATAGTGCCAGCATGGTGATTTTTTGTGACGTGGATACTGTTCAGTGACATGTCCGTTTACACTGTCATAGCCCAGATTTTAAATTGAAATTTAGGGTTTGTGTTCATTGTGGTTTAGGGTTCCATTAAAGTTCAGCTGAAAACGAATGTCTCGTGGGGCATCTTCATCTTCTTGCAATAGTTGGGTTCACAGAACATGCAATTCCTGCCATGGTGGTTATAGGGTTTCAGGCTCACCCCCAATTTGTGATTGCGGAGACATTGCAGTGGTGCGCACAACTAGAACTACAAAGAACTTGGGTAAACAATTGTGGGGCTGTGCGAACTTTAAGGTTTGTTTCCCAGTGTTCGGCTTTGGGTGTTTCTTTTAGTTTCAGTCTTTCACTTTCATCTTCATGGTTTTTTTTTGTTGCAGAAATGTGGTGAAGATGTGTTGGGATGCATAATATTCCATGGAATGCATAAACAAAACCCTAATCATTAACAATAAACCCAATCAAATCTGACCAAAAATAACACCCTAAAGCACGACGTACCTCGACGATGAAAACGTTTTCCCCTCCGCAACGATTGTCCAAAGATGAGCAACGAACTGAGAAGACAAAAATTGATCTGAAAGGCCAGATTCCAGAATTTCAAAGAGCATGACAAAATCCCTCAATTCGACCCCAAATGCACAATTCGACTTAAACAACCCTAAACCCAATTTAATCCAACTTAAACCCTAAAATCAATCCCCAATTTCAATTAAATGGTCAGCACAGTGCAAACGGACACATCACTGAACAATATCCACGTCACACAAAATCACCACGCTGGCACTGTTCCGTTAACGATTTAGACGGAGTTAACAAGAAGGAGTCGATTGGAAACAAATCACGAAAGGTAGGACCAAATTGAAAACATTTTCAAAAGTAGGATCAAACTGAAAAAAGTCGTCCTAAACTAGGACCAAAAGACCATTTAAGCCTAATTACAAAGACGACGGTAAATGGCCCGGGATTTATTGGTTGTTCATCTATTTAATTGCAAAAAA
>Ga0214542_1012761_pt1 | contig 10586 bp, 4 predicted proteins | sample CNSS1metaG_FD_160096 | JGI IMG/M metagenome (GOLD analysis project Ga0214542, IMG submission 160096) | Root nodule microbial communities from cowpea collected in UCLA plant growth center, Los Angeles, California, USA - CNSS1 | ecosystem: Host-associated > Plants > Roots > Nodule | place: USA...
TATATATATATATATACTTTTTCTGGTTGAATCTTAAATCATTCTAAATTTTAATATAAAAGTACTATTTCATTAGTGTTAAACAACTGTAAAGAAAAAAAAGTGTTTGTTTATCATCAGCCATGTTTCAATTGTTTGAATGATAATAAAGGAAATGTTGTTTTAATAAATATTTTTCGTTAATTCAACAACTTAATATCAATTAAAATAAATAAATTTTTAATTATATAAATATTTCATGTATATTTTTTTATATATATATATATATATATATATATATATATATATATTTTTTTTTTTTTTACATTTTATAAATTAGCGTAAACACAAGTGCTATTACGTATGTGTGTACGCATTTTTTACATATACATGATATAATATATTAGTAAGTAATGATATTGTAATATTATTAATAATGTTATTAAGTTAGTATATAAAATAAAATTATATTTATTAGAAATAAAATAAAATATATAGACGATTGATAAATAGAAAAAAAAAGAAGAGAATAAGCAGATATAGACAATTTTATACAAAATTTATAAAAATAACAGTCAATTTTTAAAAATTTAATAAATAATTATATTTTAAAAGGTAAAATTGAAATTTTGAGATGTAAACACAAAAAAATAAATCATATATATATATATATATATATATATATATATATATATATATATATATATACACACACATATACACACACACGAACAATGATTTATGTAAACACACTCTATCAAAGTAAAAATAGCATTAAAATTTCTAAAAACTAAACTAAAATTGGAATAAAACTTTTATTAAATATCACATCTTTAATAATTTTATATAAAAAATAATTATACTAATCCAATCGTTATGTTTTAATTTCAGATCATCAGTTATTAAAATTGACCAATAAGAAAATGATCAAATGACTTATATTTTAATATACATTGAAGAGTATATCAATTCTGATCTATATAAAATTGAACAATAATAATAAATATTATCAAATGATTTACATTGTAGTATACTTTGAAAGCTGTATGTATTATATCGATTTAGATTTATGTAAATGAGATACAGAAAGAATGTTATATTAAAATGTATGTGAATAGAACTTTTAATAATCATGGTTTGGGAAAAATTTATCCCCTTCTCTTATAAGTATATATATTTGAGGATCGTCCCTTTCCTTTATGTCCACATTTTGACACCTCTTCAATTTAACTTTTCCTCTCACCCTTAAGCATGTCATGTCATTTCATCACTTCCATGAATTTGATATCTATTGAGCTATAGGAGTGAATGATGATCGAGAACAGTGACAATGGCAGCCAGCAGAAAATGCAAGTGACAGTGGATACTCCAAAACTAATATTCATCAACAACTACACACTGTTGTTTTCTGTTGGCGTTGAATCGGATATGCATATGTCCCCTCTGCAAAGTGGACATACCCTGTGCACAATATCATTCAAGTTAGAAACATTTTAAGTCCCTTTATTTCGATATACTTCTTAATACTTATCCCTTACATTCCATTATATGTGCACAAAAACTGTGGAGCTCATTTATCTATGCATAGATACAATACAGCAGTAAATTGGCACGATTAAATGGAAAGTAGTTTGTACAACTTTGAAGCTTTAATTTACCAATATAGTGATCCAGAAAACTCAGATTCAAATTTTCTCATACCTTTGAATCTGCTTCAGCCACTTGTCTATACATGTTCTATGAAATTCATGATGGCATGGCAGTACTCTCATGTTGTCTCCATCCTCATACTCCACAAGGCATATATAGCATCTGTGAAACAAAAAAAAGGATAAGCAGAGTTGAAAAACGTAAAATACCTCTATAGTATGTAATACTTGCAGATACTGTAAAAGTGACAAGTTGCACACACTAGGCCTCAAAATGCCAGGTACAATATCATTGTACCAAGTAGTATTTTCTTACTGTCAATGTTAAACTTCTAACGTGCAAAAATCTACACTGTGACCGAAACCAGTGGCCTTCTGACACAAGTCTTCATTTCCTTCTTTCTTATTTTGGGAAAGTTCATTAAATTAATTGTTTTGTTTTGGATAATTGTTACGCAAATTATTATTTTTGTGTTCTCTTACGTTATGTTGTAAATAATAATAAACAGGATCTATAAATACCAAAACCAAAATTACCAATACAAAAGGGAATAAAAGCAGAAATGGAAAACTCAAAGACTTACTGAGCACCATCGTCTTGATGCTTGTGCAACTTCTCATATAACTTGACAGGCAAGGAATCAACAACATCATTCGGTGCAGGAACAGATCCAATACAAGATACAGATGACCGGGAAGATAAAACAACAGATTGCTGGTGAATTTCATCCAGAACCTAATTCAAACATGTTCAAAAGATTCGAATTGTATAAGTATATAATCAGTGATCATTAGAAATTTAAGTAATTAAACAGCACAATAAAATTACCTCAAATAAGGCTTCAGCAAGCATAACAATTCTTGATATGCTAGCTCTGGCACCGGTATCATCATTTGAATTAGTGTGTCGATTATTCATTCGGCATGTACAATGACCATTTCTATGTTGGCCAGACAAGATACATGATCTATCATGTCCAGAAAGATTTTCAAACCGGCTACCCAACCGCTGAAGAGCACGAACCTAAATAATATTACATGCAAATAAGTAAAGGAAATATGTCAGGTATGGATACTTCTAAATAAGTTGCCTTTTTCTTTTTGCTTGTTTAAAGATTTATGATTTAATCAACCTCATCACTTTGACGCGTTTGTCTTCTTTTGTTTTAACAAAAAGACTGAATTTTGCTGGTTAGTTCTGTTACTATATTATCAAATCACAAGTAGTTACTCAAAGTTCAAAATCCACAAACCTGGGACCGCATTCTTCTTCTCCGTTCAAGGAAATTGGACCTATGCTCCAGAAGATCCTGATACCTACCTTCTCTCAATCGTGAAGTCTCAACCTCATAGTCTTGGATACCAAACATGGAGTTAGACATGCTAGATGTAGAAGAATTAACGGTCGTATGATCAGATGATGACACTCTTGAATCTCCCTCCACTGATTGCCTGTCAATATCCTGGCTATGGTGGCTAGCATCTCTCAGTTCTCTTTCCTGTTGCAAAGGGAAAAAGGTGAGGTCTGAAAATGTTGTTCTACCAAGAACTCTGTCATGAAGTCTTCCAACACTTAAAGTTCGGTTAAAATGAACATTCTGTTCAACTGATTGCCGATTAATATTTCCAATGTCAATAATATCCGTCTCTGTTTGAATTCTTGGAGAAAATAAGTTCACACCCAGCCCTTCTCTTGTGGGAACTAAATCTGTGGGATTTCTCTGCAAGTTTCCAAGTGTATCTGATGTAAGGACACTTAAATTATTAGTAGCATCTTCATGATATTGTGCATGTATTTGATTGAAAAAAGATGCATGAAGCATGTTATTGCTTTCTTGTGCTTCTCTTCTGTTAATCGAACTTCCAGGAGATCTAGGGTGGAGATTACACTCATCTTCCTTGTCAATTAAGGAGAGACTTGCAGAAGAAACAGGACAAGGCCATGATGACCCCAAACTGGTGGTTCTGCTAAGTCTAAAGCTTACACTACCTGGAATGAGGCTAAGCTGAGAAAGGAAATGACTTGTAGGGTTCAAGGAATGGGTTGAATAATTATGGCTAGAGCTGCTAACACTTCTGGATGAGGTGTTTGGGATGCTTGTTTCTCCCCATTCATGAAGGTCAATGTCAGAAGGCATACAAGTTATTTCACTAGCTTTAACCTTTGTAAATGACTCTGTTTTCACCTGATACGAATTTGTTAAATTGCCATTAGTACATGTAAGATCACTGCCATTTACTTTATTCTGATCACAAACCTACAGCAAGAATTACAATTATGGTGAGACAGTTAACGAGCACCATAAAACTATGTCCTAAACAACCAAAACTGCTGTCAACATTCAATTCAAGATGGGTTATTCTGGAAATAAGATTTTGAATAGAAAAAACCGAACCATTCCAAGTATTACTTCCAAGACATGTTCAAAGCTTTAATTAAGACAGGTCTTGACTCTTCTTAAAAATCATGATAACTCTTGCAAATTATTTGCAGACCAGATGCGATGCTCCACGAGAATTAGTTCACCTAATTCCTATTTTCTTTTCTATGAATGGATAAAAAGGACGCTCAATAATAGATTTTATCATTAAGGTATAGAAACAACAATAATTCCATAGCCTCAGAAAAAAACTAGTTACCAACTACTTTATATTAAAAACAGTGAAATTGAAGGTCTCGTTTTAAGTCAAATAACAACGACATTAACACAACTATAATTTTAACATTGCAAAATAAAAACCAGTATACCACCACTCCATGCATAGTAAAAGCTTCTTACATCAAATAGCATCAACAACATTAATACTAATAATTTAACAACGTAAAAACAAGAATAGTACACCACCACCCGATGCACAGAAAAACATTTTGCATACTCAAAAAACAGATAAAACGCATGAAAGTTTCGAAACGACGGTTATTCTACATCTAATCCACGTAGCATTGAACTTGAACAGAACCGGAAAGTAAGTAGCTTCTGAATCCTTATGTTTGATCACAGTAAAAAACCTCCATTTCACAATCCAAATAGCCTCAAACCATATCGGTTAGGAGCTTATAGTAGGTAGAAAGGTTGAGGGGGACGATAAACAAGAAGAAATGAAAACAAATGAACAAAGGCAAGTGAGAAAAAAAAACAAAAAAGTAAGAAAAGAGCATAGACAATATTGAGTTACCTGGTCTGCATTATCACTGTCGTGAGAACCAGAAGTAGTTCCAAGACAATAAGATTGAAAAACTCTAAGGCCCTTAGATCGACCCTTCCTTAAACTCGCCGACGGCGAAGAAGAAGTGGCTTTGCTTCCATTGGAACCCATGAACCCAACAACAAGTGTCCCCTTTTTCAGTAACCCAGTTCACCAATTCACAAACCCAGAACTCAAAATGCCTTCTTTCTTGAGACTCCAACGTGGTCAGATCTACACAGAGGTAAAACTAAACTTGCATTGGTATCTAAGACTATTTAGGTTTGAAGAGAAAAACGGTAGAGAGAAAACGAAAGGGTAGAGGTTACATTTTTAGGTGGTGATGGGAGTAGCTGGGTGAATGAGACAAAGCAACTCACTTGCTGTTGCGGAGAGAGGATGAGGCTTTTATTCTAAGAAAGTGTTTGTTTTTGTTTATTAAACCGTGATGAGATGACAGAGTTTTCTCTGCAACTGTTCTGTGATTTGAATTAATTGTGCATTGGTCATTGCATAAAATTAGAATTCCCAACAAGGTTTTCTCTAAAGTCGAGGTCCCTTATGGGACCAAACAATTGCTCATGGATGGTTTCGAAACTCGGAGTCAAGTGTCTTTATGAATGATTATGAATGATCATTTCATATTGGAAGGTTGGTGTGGAAATAAAATCAATAAAAAAGATAAATTATAGATATATAAATTGTGACAAATGTCATTTTACTTTATAAGTGGTAGGTTTATTACACAAAAAATCTCTGTCTAAATATAGAGTAAAAGTGAAGGGAAAGTTGTTGGGTTTGAATGAAAATACACTGTTAATATAAAAAGTTACATATTTTTAATTAATTAAAATTTATTTATTTATATGGTTTTTAACTAGTGAAAGTTATGTTTTATTAATTCGATCCTTAATCTTAGATACTATGTGGTTATATATGATGAAAATATATCACAAAAAATAAATAATCTATAATATAATAATTTATTTCATATAACTTTTTCTCAAATTTTTACGATCATGTATATTTTTATTATATTTATAGGTTTATTTGATTGACATTCTAATTTCGATAACTCCTTTTTATTTATCATATATGTTATTTCAAAATGATGTGAAATTGTGATCCATGTTTTAGTTATTTCGATTTTTTAATTTAATTATATATTAAAAAGATTTAATTATGTTTTTCTTTTTATTTTCGTATAAAAATCTCATATTGATCTCACAAATTTTCTTTTGTCTTAATAAGGTCTTTACTTTTTAAAATGTGATGAAATTTTGTCATTTCAATTTTTGTTTTATTAACATTATTAATTCATGTGTTATATATCAGTTCATAAATTTTTTTATTCTTCTATTTTAGTTTTTGAATTTATCACATGTCAAGTATGATGTGATAATTTTTTTATTTTAGTTTTTGAATTTGTCACATGTTAAAGATGGTATGATGTCACAGTGACATGTATCATTCTAATGTCAATTATCATGTGCAAAATTTAAATTTAAAATTTCATCCATATTTTTTTTAAATAAAATAATTTTATTCTTTTCTAAATTAAAATCAAATTTAATTAATATATAAATGTTATACCAGTATTTTTATTAAAGTGAACTTATAACTAAATTCATGGTACATTAGAGGTACATTCATGGGATAAAAAAAATGATTAATTAGTAAATTTTTAAAAATTGTACAAGAAGTAATAGACAGTTCCTTACTTTTTCAGTTATTGAGTCCCATTTATTAGACTATTTTTTTTTTCTTCAAGCCAACCACCTATTACAACAAATAAGGGTTGTTTTTTATGACATATATTAAAGATCATGATACATAAAAGGTACATCCTATTGGATGACAAAAAGATATTTGAAAATTTTAAAAAATTGTAAGAAAAGTAACATGCAACTCCCCCTTATTTACTTATTGTGCCTCATTTATTGGCCCATTTTTTTCTACACGCTAGCCACCTAGTGCAAGAACTTATGGTTGATTTTTCTAACTTATAATAAAATCCGTGGTACATAAGAAGTACATCCTGTTGGATGAAAAAAAAATTGATTAGTAAATTTAAAAAATTGTACGCAAAATATTTTTTCATTGAGGTCAACTTAATTGCCTATCTTATTTCGTCTATTTTTTTTCTTCAAGTCTGCCACCTAATGCAAGACACTAGGGTTCATTTCTCTAACTTATAATAAAATTCGTGGTGCATAAGAAGTACATCTCGTTGGATGAAAAAAAATATTGATTGTTAAATTTAGAAAAATTGTACGCAAAGTAACACACAATTCTCCACATATTTTTTCATTGGGGTCAACTTAATTGCTTATCTTATTTGGCGTATTGTTTTCTTCTAGGCAGCCACCCAGTGCAAGCAATAAGAGTTGGTTTTTGTAACTTATAATTAAATTCATGTTATATTAGAGGTACATCCTATTGGATAATAAAAAAAGATTGATTAGTAAATTATTAAAAATTGTACAAGAAGTAATAGACAGTTCCTTAGTTTTTTACTTATTGAGTCCCATTTATTGGCCTATTTTTTTCTTCAAGTTAGCCACATATTACAAGAAATAAGGATTGATTTTTGTGACATAAGTTAAAATTCATGGTACATAAAAGTACAGCTCATTGGATGACAAAAAAAAAAATTTAAAAATTTGAATGAGAAGTAACATGCAACTCCCCTTATTTACTTATTGTGCCCCATTTATGGGCCTATTTTTTTCCTCAAGCCAACCGCCTAGTGCAAGCAACAAGGTTGATTCCTTTAACTTATAATAAAATTCGTGGTACATAAAAAGTACATCATCCCATTGGAAGAAAAAAAAGATTGTTTACTAAATTTTAGAAAATTGTACGAAAACTAACACACAACTCTCCACATATATTTTCATTGGGGTCAACTTATTTGCTTATTTTATTTGGCCTATTTTTTTTCTTCAAAGCAGCCACCTAGTGCAAGCAATAAGGGTTGGTTTCTATAACTTATAATTAAATAAATGGTACATTAGAGGTACATCCCATTGGATAATAAAAAATGATTGATTAGTAAATTTTTAAAAATTGTACAAGAAGTAATAGACAACTCTTTACTTTTTTACTTATTGAGTCTCATTTATTGGCCTATTTTTTTCTTCGTTAGCCACTTATTACAAGAAATAAGGGTTGATTTTTGTGACATATATTAAAATTCATGGTACATACATCCTGTTGGATGACAAAAAAAGATGTTAGAAAATTTTAAAAAATGGTACGAGAAGTAATATGCAACTACCCCTTATTTACTTATTGTGTTCCATTTATTAATCTATTTTTTTTTCTTCAAGCCAGTCACCTAGTGCAAGAAATAAGGGTTGATTTTTGTGACATATATTAAATTCATGGTACATAAAAGGTACATCCCATTGGATGACAACAAAAGATATTAGAAAATTTAACAAAATTGTGCGATAAGTTACATGCATGTACCCACTTATTTACTTATTGTGACACATTTATTGACCTTTTTTTTTTCTTCAAGTCAGCCAGCCACCTAGTGCAAGCAACAAAGATTGATTTCTCTAACTTATAATAAAATTTATGGAACACAAGAACTACATCTCGTTGGATGAAAACAAAAGATTGATTACTAAATTTAAAAAAATTGTACGCAAAGTAACACACAACTCTCCACATTTTTTTTTCATTGGGTCAATTTATTTGCCTATCTTATTTGGCCTATTTTTATCTTCAAGTCAGCCACATTGTGCAAGCAATAAGTTGATTTTTGTAACTTATAATTAAATTCATGGTACATTAGAGGTACATTCCATTGGATAATAAAAAATATTGATTAGTAAATTTTTAAAAATTGTTCAAGAAGTAATAGACAGCTCCTTATTGTTTATTGTTTTTGGTTTAAATAGACAACATACCTAAATGGAAAATATTTCTTCTAACAAATCAACATCAGAACAACAAAGACAAAGATGGAGAATAAATGTTGCTAATAGAAGACGTATTGAACAATCTAAAAGAAAGAAAAATAATCTTGAAAACACAACCAACATTGTCCAAATGCCAATCAGAGCTCTTCGATTGAGAATGACATTTATTCGACAAATGGCTCGGTTAGTAACTAATGCAATTAGCATCACATTTTTCCTCATCATTACTGTATGTCATTGGCCGATAATGTCCTTCTGAGTATCCTCACATTCTTTTTTGTTATTTCCCATAAACTATATATTTTATTTAAATAAAATTTAACTTATTTTATAAATATTAGGTTATGGTTTGGTCTCACAAAGGTTTGCAGGATATAATGATAATGAAGCAGGACCAAGTAATACACACATTAGTGACACTCAATATGGTCAGTCATTACTGATATCCAATAAGTGTAGTTTTAAAAGTTTAGTTCCCAATCTTGCAATAGTTGACATTTTATTCATAGAATACAAAATTTTTAAACCAATGGAACACTTGGAAGGATGAATATTCACTCTCATTGGTTAGGCTAATAGACAACAAGGTAATCAAATTAATTCATTTCAACTATAATATGTCATGTTTACATATATCAGTACAACTATATTGTACATCATGTTTACATATATTGTTATTCAATTGTAGATTCATCATTTGGAAATTTATTCTATTGGTTGGGGATCCACTGTGATAACTGATAAAACACAACTTTCAAATTTAATCAAATGAGAATTACTTTCTCAAAAGACATGCAGGTATTATGCACATTTAAAATTATTTACTTTCTTCCATTATTCTTCTATCATACCACACATAATCTTTATTCTTTTTTTTAACTTCTTTCCATTACCAAATAATAACAAAAATCATTAGCAATCCATACTCGCTACAACAACAATCTTTGTGTTTATCAAAATATATGCATCAATGAGGTTATTACTATTTCTTCAATATTTGTAAACCATTACATATACATTTAATGTCTCATAAATAAATAACATAATATATTTATAGACACCTACTAAAATAATTTGTATATTTATAGACAATTACCATCAGTGGCAGATCTTGACCAAAAGTATTGGAGGGGTCAAAGTAATATAATTTTGAGATTATTAGATTCGATTATTAGTATAATGATTCAAAAAATGGCTTTTCTAACTTAACAATTTGACCTTTAGTATAATATTTCAAAATATATGAAGTAGGGTCTATCTTGCTTTCATCAATACTTTCTTTTTTATCACTTTTAAAAAATGAATTTATTCTTTTATTCTTTATCAATATACCTTCTTTGTAAATAATATTAAAAAATAATTTTTCATAATCCAATACAAAATTGAGACACGTAATTATAAAATAAATATTACAGTCAAGTCACAATTAAAAATTGGTTATGAAAAAACCCATAATACATTATTTTTTTCTATATTCATAAAAAATGAATATACAAAAAATTCATGAGATAAAAAGTAATGTTTTTATTATCGAGACAAGAGACAAGAAAGGAATAAGATAAATGAGAAATGAGAGCAAAAATAATGAATTTGTGTCTTCAAAAACAAGAAAAGATATGATAGTGAGAAATGATTATAATTTGTGAAAAACTAAAAAGACGATGAGAAGGAAAATAAAAATTATCTTAATAAATATTTGGTTTAATTACTCTTTTGATTCATGTTTTCGTTTAAAAATATTAAGTTGGTCCTTCAGTTATTTGTTTCAATTTGGTTCCGATTTTTGAGAAACGGATGCAATTTTGTCTTTTACGATAAATTTCGTTAAATTTCTTGAAAC
>Ga0214542_1012763_pt1 | contig 10585 bp, 4 predicted proteins | sample CNSS1metaG_FD_160096 | JGI IMG/M metagenome (GOLD analysis project Ga0214542, IMG submission 160096) | Root nodule microbial communities from cowpea collected in UCLA plant growth center, Los Angeles, California, USA - CNSS1 | ecosystem: Host-associated > Plants > Roots > Nodule | place: USA...
TAAGAGCTTTGTACTCTTCTTTTCATAGTGGAACTTTGTTCATTATCGTCCCGTGGTTTTTCCTCTTACATTCAACAGAGGTTTTCCACGTAAATCCTTGTGTGTTATTTCTCTTGCTCTTTTATTTACTTCTCTTTAATTTCCAATTGTCACGATCCTGCGCTTCCGCATGCTACGATACCATAACATAATTTAATATAAATAATATTATTAAATAATAATAATATATTAATTTTAACTATAAGATAAAATTATAATTTTATATTTTCATTTATTAAAACTGTTTTTTATCTATCACATTAATCAAATCTTTCATCAATTTTATTTTCAAATCTAATTCATTGTCACTCTAAATCTTTTAAAATGAAGAACATAAACTTCATCTTCAAATTCATCCAAATCAATCCACTCCTTCTCTCTCAAATCATCCTTCCAAAATAACACACCCTAAAAAATGAAGTTGAAAGACAATTGTGTGACTTTTGTTTAAAAATGAAATCACCATGTAATGTAAAGTCATGAGATAGTAACATGAATTCAACTTGACATATATTCTAAAATTGTTGTGAGATGGTCACACAAATTCGACTCTACATATAGTAGCAAAAATACAGATATCGTTGTGTTTGTATTTTTGCATTATTTAATTTTTATAAAAATTTGAATTAAGATTAATAAAAAATATATAATTAATTTTTAAAATAATTGTTAAGTGTAAAATTAGAAAAATAAAAAATATATATAAAATAAGTTTTTAAAATAATTATTTATAAAATAATTAATTTTAAAAATAATAATTACAGAAAAAACGTGCGTATACAAAAGAGAGTATGTTATTATTATAAATTTTAAAGTTGTTATAGAGTGTTATGATGACTTTAATTTTATTCCACTTCATTAAAAATATTATTAATAAATAAAAATTAAAAACTTCTAATAATATTTTACAAATATATAATAATATTTTACTATTTAAATATTAATTTATTAATTAAAAATAAAAATTTAATATTTTTAATTTAAAAGATTATGTTTTTTTTTTAATTTCATAATTCAAAAGATTCTTTTTTTTTAATTTAAAATTATGTTTTATTAGTTAAATAATAAATAAAGAAAATATTTTATTTTTCAATTACTAAATTAAAATTAAATAATAAAATATTATGATATATTTTTAAAATATTTTCATTTTTATTTATTAATCAAAATATTAAAAAATATTTATATTACCGATCATTATTATCTTAATAATCAAAATTTTATTCTTAATAAGTTATTAATTATTAATATATTACCATTTAAATAATAAAATATCATTATATATTTTTAAAATACTATTAAATTTTTATTCATTAATAAAAATGTAACAAAATTGAAATTATCAAATTGTACGATGACTTTAGAATAAACATAAAATTGAAGTCAGGTAACATCTCACAACTTTATCTTTATTTTAAAATCCTATATGGTACGACTTCATTCTTGAAATCATCAAATTCTCTCAAGATTTTACTTTTAAAGTTGTATCACCGTTACACAACTTTACTCATTCTGATAATTTTTTAAAAATCTAACAACATTGGTAATTTTTGTTATTTATTAATCTAAAATGATTCCTTTATATCACTATTAAATGAGTCTCTAAAGAAATGTTCACATATTATATGATTCTAGTGTTTTCTACATATTTAACTTATTTGAAGTGAGATGATTATACTTTAAATGTAATAGTTATGAATAATAATAAAAAATTAGTGATTGATATTTTAAATAATACGAAATTTCAACTTATATGGTTAATTATATAACAATAAAAAAATAGATACTTGGAAATTCCTTGGAATATTTTCGTCGTGCATTTCCCACTATCACATGGCAGTTTCAACTTCTTATTTTTCTGAAAAAACGTATTCTTTACTTTACTATTTTAAGAACAACATCGCTGTCACAGAAGATAAGAATATTCAGTGTCAAATAAGACAACTTTTTGCATCGATGTTGTAATAACATTAATTAGTATTTTATGACATTGCAACATGCAAATATTGAAGAATGATGGGAGAGAATAAATAATAATGGTTTGGTTGATCAATTCAACGTTCACGGGCAAATTAACCTCTCAAATTTCCTTCACAAGAAACCAAATTTTCGTAATTGAAAAAAAAAATGTTTTTATCTCTTAAATTTTAATTAATTTTGAAATTAGTCCATTTCAAAATTTTGGATCAGTCTAGTCCTTCATCTTTCGAAATACGTAAATTCAGTCTTTTTAATCAAATTTTATTAAGTTTATTTGACATTTCAAGCACGTTTCATAATAATATTTGACTTAACATTAAAGTAAAAATGTGTCAAACAGTATAAACAACTCAAATACAATTATAAAATGCATACGAAACATCAAATAAACCTAACAAATCTTGATTAAAGGGACTAAATCCACGTATTTCGAGAGATGAATGACTAAATTAATCTAAAATTTTAAAATGAACTAATTTCAAGATTCACTGAAAATTAAAGGACAAAAACATATTTAACTTTTAAAAAAATAATGCATGTGGTGTTTGATTTGACTAAATAGGAGACTGTAGAGATAAACATGGAACTATGATAAAAGTTATATATTTATTTTTATAAATACTTTAAGAGTTAATTGAGTTTTAAATTTTTTATAAAATGAAGAATTTTAAATTGATTTAAAAAAAAAAAAAACGTGTTCGAAACTTTTTAATTTAATAATTGTAGTTTCATTTTACTCATAGGGATTCACTTCTCACCTTCTTACATTATCATTTTTAAGATTTAACTCATTTTCATATAAAAATAAAATATGGTACAATTAAGTTTGAAGTATCATAAATTCAATCTTTAAAAAAAATATTAAATATTTATAATTGTTATATTTTTTTAATTAAATTTATGTCATTAATTGTGTGAAATGTCTGTTGTAACATCTCATTTAATAGTTTTTAGGCTACTAAACAAAATATCATATCATGATTTAGCAAAGCATATAGTCAAAAATAACCATACATGCGTTTAATACAGTCATCCCAAGTAACCGTATAGGTTGCCAACTATGAGTGTATCCTATGATAAGGAAAATATACATATACATCCAAAATAGCCATATTCCAAAGCATAAACAAAACTAATATCCAGCATTCGTGGCCGTGGTCAATTCCGGTCCGAGAGGGGAGTATCTTCACCTAGATCCTTCTCTGCTCACACCAATTCATAAGTGATCATTGCAACAGAGAACAAACACACAAAGAGATCTAGAACAGACAAGAAGGGTAAGCTAACTAAAAGAAGGAAAATCATATAGTTCAATTATAGTTATGATCAAGTATTTTCACATTCATCCAAATTATTAAGCCACTATAACACCACACAGTTACATGACTCTAGACTCAATATTCAGATTATGTAAGCGACATTGGATCTCTTGGTGGCTTGCACCTGTGAAGGTTCCCAAACTCTACAGAGTTTTGGGCTCAAGGGGTTATCACCCAACCACTCCCAAGGTAAGTCCACTTTGAGTCTATGACTAATCGGGTCCATAGACTAGGACCTCCTGCTACTCCTCACGACATAATCCATTATACTCTACTTGAGTCTTAATGGTTATTGCAGCGTCAGGATACCAACCAAATTTGAGTCCTTATATCCTTACATACACTAAATACTTCCCTTAGAATTTCCCTTGAAATCCTAGTTCAACCACTTGTTTTCACAATCCAATTCCATGCAATTTCGCCATATATCCATACATATACTACCAGTTGTAATAATAATACAAGCATAGCATGAACAACATCACATTATTTCATTTATTAAAGCTTTATTTACCCAAACAGAGAAAACAACATAATTATGCAGTAGCACTCGCTCAAGCTAGAGAATCTCGCCTATGCTAGAGGGTTGCCTCACTTAGGCGAGCCACTCTCGCCTGGGCGAGACCCCAAACAGAGGGCAATTTGAAATCTAGGCGAATTCTCGCTCAGGCTGAGCTGTTTCGCTTAGACGAGAGTGTATCTTGCTCAAGCGACGCTAGCTCGTCTAGGCGAGGTTTCGTGCAGGAACAATGGTAGGTCTTCAAGCATTCTCGCTCAGGCAAGAGCTGCTCGCCTAGGCGAAAATACCAGAATTCCAATTTGTTCCCACATGCAGAATCCATGAATTTCATGCCAACAACCCCAATTCAGCACAATTTGGTGATCCAAACATCGAATAAACACAGATTCATGCAATTAAAGGCATCATGGATAATTCTATACGAAATTTTTAAGCAAAACAGTCAGCTTCCCTTACCTCTAGAAATCACTCACTAGCAAGAACCCTTTTCAATAGGGAGCACCTCAAAAGCACAACCTAGGGAGCTGAAATACAAGTTCACAAGGTGAGAATATGATCCTAATTCGACTTAGCAAGAATGGAGCTCCAAAATTTGAAATTGAAGAGAATTGAGAAACTGGAGTTAACTTACATGGATGTGGAGGAGATTGTGGGAAAAGTTTCTGCCCTGGTTCCAGGTTGGTTTGCTGCATCAGAATTGGAGAGTGTATTAGATTGGCAGCTCAAATTCTCTGGCTTAGAGAGAGGGTAGAGAAAACAGAAATGGAAAAGTGGAGTGAAAAGTGTTGTTTTGTTAGAGTAGCTGTATAAAGAGAGTAAAGGAAGGGAAAGAAGAAAAAGAAAGGGAAAAAAAAGGAAAAAGTGGGGTCTCACATCTATTCCCCACATTTTGTGTAAGACATACATCAAACATCTTTACCAAAAACTAACAATTGGTAAAAAGTAAAACTTACCTTTTCTTTGTCTAATTCCCACTAAATCATCAAAATTTATTACATTTACAATAACACGTACCAACCTGGAACCTCCAATATTTTCTCATGCTTAATAATATTTTATCTATGTGATTAATAAATATTTATTTAAATAATATTCATTGCATTTACAACACCTCATAAAATTGGGTTGTTTTAGTAACATAGGTATGTAGAAGAAAGAATAAACTATAGTTCTTCCTTTATCAAATAATCAAATTGTCTTCTATGTAACCAAACTTTGAGAATCAATTTTTGAGTTTGAGTCTCACTTGAGTGATCAACATATCTTTTGAGTAAGATATAAAAATAAAAAATATCTTTTCTAGATTCATAGAGTGAAATATTTAAAAAAAAATTATTTTATAATATATAATTGTTGTAACTTTAAATGATACAATGTTCATACTCTAATCTTAGAATACATTAATGAATGTCTAAAGTAGATTTATTTAAATGAATTTATTTTTAAATAATTTAAAGAAATGAAGAGTTTATTCTCTTATGATTTAAAATTAATTTATATATAAGCTAATTTATAGTAATTTGCTACATAACTTTACTTTCAAAAACTAATTTAAGTTTTTTATTCGTTTACTTATTTCTTAGAAGTACTTACAAAGAACTTTACTCAAGCATCTCTATATCATACTAACATGTTTTTTAATACATTGATTGAAATTTTAATCAGATTTATTTGTACAAAAGTCTAATTAGGCGAGACAAACTCGTTTTATCGTTGATTTTACTATGGTTTATTTTTTAACTAATTTTTTTTAAATTATTAAATTATATGTTAGAGAGTAAAATACAACTGCGACTGAAAACGTGAATGATAAAAAAATAAAAGCAACTTAGAGATTTGTTATTTTTTTTATTGATTTTTTCAGTAAAGTTAGGTTACATTTGACATACAATGATGATTAAATTCCATTCAACCACTATTAATTGCACGATTCCATTCCATAGATTATTTTATGGAATAATATTTATAATTGAACATACTAAAAGTAAATTCAAATAGATGTATAGAATTTTTTTTTCTTTTTAGTCATGAACGACATTTGCCAACACTTGTTCTTTCGTGAAATTCATAACTTGTCATTGAGAAATCTTAGCTGGGATTATATACGTTCCTAGAAATTATAATTTTTCAGTAAAAAAAACAAATTATAAAAAATGTTGATCATATATTAGTTTTATTCTTTCATGAATTTTTCAAGTAAAAGGGTTTTACAATGCAAGTGAATTAACCATGTATGCAAGCAATTTTTAATTAGTTCTGCTGATTTTATTCCTGTAATCGTCACTTAGTTCAAGTGAAGAAGATTCAGTGCAATGTGTTGGAGAAGATGCATGTTTTTAGTCGCATCTCACTATTGATAGATATCGATATGATTATTTATATAATAATAAAAATAAATTAAATAAAATTAAAATATGAAGATATAATCTTTTATAATATAAAGCTAACATATTTAATAGATGAATATTTAATATATAAAATAAATAAATTAAAAATAATGATATTTGATGATAAAATGCAACAATTACGTTTCAAATAATAATATGAAAAACATAAAAATTGTATAATTATAAAAAAAATATTTTTATTAAATTATGTTTTGAAAATAAAATAAATAAGATCTTATGAACGAAGTATAGGGTAACGACATATGGGACAAGTGTAACTAATCTTGAACCACTTTACAATACACTGATGATGAAAATAGTGATCACAAGGAGTCGAGGATAACTCGTGTGTGAAACGCAAATCTTCCATGCAAATGCTGCAGTTCTCAGTTTTTGTTTTCAAAGAAGATGAAGTTGTGAATGTGTTGAGAGAATCAATGACTTCTTCAGATTGTGGAATCATTGTTGTTTCTCCCGGAAGAAGTATTTCCACTATGATGTGTAAATTGAAAGGCAATTCCTGACGTTGTCGTTCGGAATCGACAGACTTTTCACCACGGCAAAATTTTATGGTATCTATACTCATGTTAACAATTTGTCCTGACAAACGATCAATTATTGATGGGGTAAAGCAGGTAGAACAACGTGGGTCGAACATGAAACTCCTTAAGAAATCTTGATTATTTACGATGAAATCCTGATAGCTAATGGACAATGACTTCTTTAATAAGATTGTTTCAATGCTATGAACAGAATGTACATATCGAGCACCGATAGTTACATTAATCTTTAATATATCGCTCGCTTTGACCTTTACTCCATTTTCAATTTGCATCCAAAAGTGGTGTCTTCTTATGCTCCCTAGAGTTGCCATATTGAGTGATGAACATTTATCAAGCTCTGTGTATTTATAGTGAGGTTGTAACAAAATCTAAAGAGAAAATAAAATTATATCTTCTAATTAATTCATATAAAAGAAATACTACTGAATATAATCAAAATGAGATTTTTTTTTTTGGTAACAAATGCGTGTAAAAAAGTATATATTATTTTTAAGTTTTCTATAATATTGATTAAATCAATTTTCTTTTAGTTATGCCTAAAAAATATTAAGATTACAATAATTTTAATATTTAATTAATATTTTAAACTATTATTTTTATTGAACGGAAATCTCTATAATTTATGTTTATGTGTTATTTTAACGTATTTTACATAATTTAGTCATTATATCACTATTCTCTCATTATTAAAATTAAAATGTATGTAGTAGCTTTTTCAAAAATAAAAGTATAATCTATGGTTTTTTTTTTTTATTTGAGACTCTTGAAAAAATTTCATTAATTATATAATACATAGCATAATAAACTTGAATTAATCCATTTAATATTATATATTTAAAAATGATTATAAACATTTTTCACATTATTTTCTTATTAATATTTTATTTTTATAATAACAAACGAGATTACATATGCTGAAACGTAATCATATTATTAATACTAACCTAAATACATGTGTTTGTTGTTTTTATACTTTTTTAATATTTGTATTATATAATAAATTAATAATATATGTGAATCGATTAAGTTAATATATAAAAAATAATAATAAAAAATACACTTAGATATTAAGAATAGAAATTGCAGATATAATAAAGTAATCAGTTAATAATTATATTTTTAAAAATTAATTAATAACTACATGATAAGAAAATAAAGGATAAAATAAAATTAAAAATTATATATATAAAAGAGGTATTTTTTAATATATATATATATATATATATATATATTAGTTTTTTATATATCGATTACCCTTTTCGGAGACTCTTGGATTTTAGAAATAAAGTACGTTGTTCACTTTAAAAGCCGCGATTCCTTAGATTTTTTTTTACAAAAGATAATATTTTTAATTTTTTTATTCAGATGTCATACTTATATTAAATAATTATTTAAACAGCATAATTTATTCTAACTACTTAGAATTTGATTATTAGATAACTGAATTGTTTGCGTGATTAAGTGTAGTTATTAAAAACTATTAAGAATTCAACTTTTGAAAAACTTCTTAACTAATTTAATTTTTTTATTTCAAAATGAAGGAAAGAATTTATAATTTGTGTTTTTAAAAAATAACTAATTAATTTTTTTTTTGTAACATAATTTGTGAAAAGTATTATTTAGAAAAAGAAATTATATAGAGTATAGTAATTTAGAAAAGTAATTATTTGAGGAAATAATTATTTACAAAAAATATGTATTTTAACCAATAGAGAAAAATATGTAAATAAGAAAATTTTATGAACAAATTTAACGTTTATAAATTTTGAAATAATTATTTTTAAAATTTTTGCAAGATCCTGAAACTTATAATAATTAAAATTAAATAAATAAATAAAGTTAAATAAATATAGTAAGTAAAAGATAAAATAATTTTTTATTTAATTTAGATGACTTATTTTATTTAAAAGATTATGATAAAAAATAAGATGATTTATTAAATATTTTCTAAAAGATAAAAGAGTTTTAATAATTATTTAATTTGAAATATTTATTTCATTTAAAATATTTTTTAGAAGATAAGATTTTTGTGAATAATATATCAATTAAGAAGATTTAAAATAAAGTGAGATAATTAATTATAAGGATGTGTAAATTGAATTAGATGCATGAATATAAGAATATGTCTTTACTAATATTTTCTTGAGTTTTTTAGAAGATAACTACATTTTTAGATAAAGAATTTCAATATAAATAAATAGATAGGTGAGTTGAATAATGGTAAGATACAAAATTTCAAACCTTTTATTAGTTTAAAAGAATGTTGGGGAATGAGAATAATTTTAAAGCGTTTCTGAAGAAAAACACCTAAAAAAGATATAAAATACAAAATGAAGATTAAAAGTTCAAATTTAAACATTTGAGTATTCAGGAATAATATTATTCTTCAATAATTTTTGGGAAAAATTAATTTAAACGAGTAGAATAATATTTTCTGAAATATTATTATAAGCTTAAATTTTTTGAAATATATATTTTTTAAGATAATATTTTTATTTTAAAAATTTAAAATTCTCTTCTCTTCACTTTTAAATAAAAAACAAAAAGAAATTAAATTTAGTTCAAAATTCAATTATCCGATAACTGAATTTTAATTTTGCTTTTCAAAATTATACACAATCATTTTACAATTAGTTCAATAAACCATACTATTTGAATAATTATTTGAAACAATATATTATTGGAGTAAAAAAAAAGGAAAATTGTATTATTGTGATAAAGATTTCTCAGTTTTAACTCTGTAACCTATTGAATTAGATTTTTCGCTGGCACGAATCCTTTTCATCCATAAACTAGGTAAAAGAAATGTCAATATATATATATATATATATATATATATATATATATATATATATATATATATATATATATATATATATATATATACACAAAATATATCTTATATTTGCCACTCCTCTATACATACCAATTGCATAACTTCCTACTTACTACTAAAAACTTAACCACTTTTCAGAAATCACAAGTGACTTTTCTAAATGGTATATCTTTTTCCTTTGTCTAGCAATGGTAGCATCTCTTTCATCCCCATTATCTTTATTCAACCATTTGAAGTAATTGCACCCTTTAAATACCTCATTGCCACCACTCCGCTGCTTAGAAAAGCCAACAAACCACAAAACCTCGGATTAAAATCCACCATTGCAGCATGAATCAAAATGAAATTAAAATTCGAAAACAAACCTTGAAGTTAGGGCATCTCCAAAATTCTTTTCCAGCATTCCTAATCATTTTAGCCACTCTCAACATAGCAATCTCCCCACAATAACACATTGGTCTTTCATCCAAACCCCTATTCGAACCACTAGGGAAGGAGACGCTGTGCTGCTGTGAACCCTAGGAAGAACACGAACACCCTTCTTTGCGAGACATTGCGGAATTCAACAACCACCACCAACTCTTCGAATATTGATGAAGAACAAACTGAAACGAGAGGAAGAAGACAATGAACCCTTAATTCACAAATTAGGGCACATCTTCAATGTAAATACCACGTTAACACTGTACAATTATAATTTCAAACACCAATTTGTTATCATTTGACACATATTCCTTCTCCACTGCCACATCACCACATTATAAACGTCATTTGTGAAAATTTAACGGTATGGACTCAATTGATGCACATAAACGAATTTGGGGACGCAATTGACACTTTTTTAAACCGGGTACCTATTTGACACACTAGCCCCAAACTTGGTACTATACGTGTAATTATATATATATATATATATATATATATATATATATATATATATA
>Ga0214542_1012765_pt1 | contig 10584 bp, 16 predicted proteins | sample CNSS1metaG_FD_160096 | JGI IMG/M metagenome (GOLD analysis project Ga0214542, IMG submission 160096) | Root nodule microbial communities from cowpea collected in UCLA plant growth center, Los Angeles, California, USA - CNSS1 | ecosystem: Host-associated > Plants > Roots > Nodule | place: USA...
GTAAATTCAACCAAAGTACAGTCTCAATTAAATTTTACTATGCCTAATCATGTCTATTCCTTTGTTTCCTCACCAAATAGAAAACTTAATTAATCAAAGTAAAGTCTTGACTAATTTTAGTTAAAGTGATTACCTTTAATCAAAGTAAAATCTCAATTATTGGAAAACACTTATTTAATCACATGACAATTTCTAAATAAAATCAAAGTAAAGTCTCAATTGAATTTAAAAACCTTTTCACTCATATGATTAGCATGCGTGTAGATTTAAAATCATTATTGTCTATTCGATTAAGAAGCTAAGGACATAGATAAACAAAAACTACAACAATAATCAAAAGAACAAATAAATTAATTCATCTAACCTTAGAATCCAGTTAAGAAATTATGGTGGAATCAACACTAAAAGCTTAGCCCTCCATGGCTTTTATGGAATACATGATAATATGATGAAGGAAAGAAATATAAAAAGAAAGGAAGAATGAGAGATGTGGTGGATGATTATATATGCCAAAACTAGAGAGTTCTCGGTTATCTCTCTTCTGCCCCCTTAGGCTTCTTTATATAGGCTTCAATTGGACTTGGACTTTATATGTTCAGTTGCTAAAATATTTTATCTTTATTTAATTAATTAGCAACTTAATTTCTGTCCAATTTTCAATTTTGGCCGTTTTATTTGACTGTTTTTACAATATTGACCAGAGTTTGACCAGTTGACTTGTTGACCAATTGACTGTGCTATCAGAGGTTGACACGTGGCAAAGTGTTCTCTCTCTAAACTAGGGTTTCTGTAGATGCAATGGAAGCTTGAGTGAGGTTGCTCCTTACTGTTACCACTTTCGATGAGACGGCGAACGACGCGGCGGTCCGGCAATATTGCATCTTTTTTGGTTCATGGTGGTTGCGAAGATCTGGTGCGGTGGCTCGAATTCTACGTTGCAGATCTGTTTCTGGCACACGCGTGGATCATGGTGCTGGTGTTGCAGTGATGTGCAAACGATGAAGGTGTTGCTACTGTGTTGCTACTTTTTCTGGTTCGCGGTGGTCGAAGGAATGGTGTGGAGGCGCGGTGCAGTAGCTGCGGTTGCTACTGCAGATGCAGTTTCTCTGGTGTGAGTGGTGCAGTGTGAACTAATGGTGGTGGCAGCGTCAACCACAAAGATTGTTCGCATTTGGAGGCGACTTGGCTGCTCGAACAGGTGCATAGATTCGCATCTCTTCTCCTCTGGCTGCTATGAAGGTTCAAACAAGTGCTACAATGGTTGTTGTTTCGTGGTGCTGTACTGGTTGAAGATGATGGTTAAAAATGGTTGAGGTTCATGAGTGCGCGTTGTAGAGAAGATGGAGGTGTGGCTGCGGCTACTACCACTACAAAAAAAATTGAAATTACCGACGGAATTTTACCGACGGATATACTTCTGTCGGTAAATTTGAATTACCGACGGATTTTACCGATGGATTCTCAAATTTTAATTACCTACGAAAAAATCCGTCGGTAAAAAAAATTTCATTTACTGACAGAAAAATCTGTCGGTAAAATCTGTCGATAATTCAAATTTATTTTACCGACAAAATTATCGACGGATTTTTCCGTCGATAAAAGAAGCGGGAAATTTCCCGCCCAAATTTGAATTACCGACGGATTTACCGACAGAAAAATCCGTCGATAAAAGAAGCGAGAAATTTTTTGCCCTAATTTGAATTACCGACGGAATTATCCGTCGGTAAAAGAAGCGGGAATTTTCCCGCCCAAATCTCACCTTATAAGAAGACGAGGAGAAGCAGACAAGAAGAAAAAGAAGAAGCGAAGAAGAAGAGAAGAAGAAGAAGAGAAGAAGGAGAAGAAAAAGAAAAAGAAGGAGAAAGAGAAGAAGAAGGAGAAGAAAAGAAGGAGAAGAAGAAGAAGAAGAGAGGAAGAAGGAGAAGAAGAAGAGGAAGAAGGAGAAGATGAAGGAGAAGAACAAGAAGAAAGAGGAAGAAGAAGACAACGGCGGCGGCGGTGACGACGAAGATGGCGACGACGATGGTGGCAGTGGTGACGGCGATGGCGACGGTGACGACGGCGACGACATTCACGGCGACCACGAAAAAAAAATGAAAAAAAAAATTGAAAGAGGGAGGAGGAAAAAGGATGAATAGTGTAACTAATTTACCGACAGATTTTTGGTAATTACTGACGGATATTTCGGTCGGTAATTACCGACGGATATTTTCCGTCGGTAATTACCGACGGATTTTACTGACGGATTTTTCCGTCGGTAATTACCGATAGATTTACCGACAGATTTTCCGTCGGTAATTACCGACGGAACATGATTTCCGTCGGTAAAATTTTACAGACAAGCATTTTACTGACAGATTTTGACCGTCGATGATCCGTCGGTAATAATGATTTTTCTTGTAGTGTACGACTAAGGTGCGTAGAGGCTGCAATGGAGGTGTGCGAAGATGGTGGTGCTTGACGCGAACTGGTGCATGTTTGATGGTGGTTCGATGCGGTGGTGTAGAAGGTTGAAGATGGTGGCTGTTATGTGGGTGGATGATAGGAGTGTTTGTAAGCGCCTTTTTCAATGTATTAGAAGCATCTTTGTACCTCTCTCCAAAGTCAAATGGTACATCCTTTTGCAGCAAGTTGGAGAGAGGGTTTGCTATCTTGCTGAAGTCCTTGATAAACCTCCTGTAAAATCTTGCATGTCCAAGAAAAGATCGAACCTCTTTCATAGAAGAGGGGTAAGGCAATTGTGAAATAATATCAATTTTAGCAGGATCTATAAATATACCAATGTTGGAAACAACATGACCTAAAACTATACCTTATTCCACCATAAAATGACATTTTTCAAAATTTAAGACAAGGTTAGTTTCTTCACATCTTTCCAAGACTCTAGCAAGACTAGACAAGCAATGATCAAAAGATGAACCATATACACTAAAATCATCCATACTCATCATACATCACTGAAATGTTCCAAGAGCATTGCAAAGGCCAAATGGCATCTTCCTATAAGCATATGGACCGAATGGACAAGTAAAGGTAGTCTTATGTTGATCCTCGGGGGCAATACAAATATGAAAATACCCAGAGAATCCATCAAGAAAACAGTCATGAGACTTACTTGCCAATCGGTCTAACATCTGGTCCATGAATGGTAAAGGAAAGTGGTCCCTCCTGGTGGCCTGGTTTAGTCTTCTATAATCAATACAAACCCTCTAGCTATTATGAATACGAGTAGGAATCAACTCGTTCTTCTCATTCTTGACCACGATGATCCTAGATTTCTTAGGGACCACATGCACAGGACTCACCCAAATGTTGTCAGAAATAGGATATATAATACCTGCTTGTAGCAACTTGGTGACTTTCTTCTTCACAACCTCCATCAGTTGAGGATTCAGTCTCCTCTGATCTTTGATAACCTGCAACAACTTTTTTTCCTTCTCATCAGTAAGCAAGGCAGATATAATAATAGGAAGTTTCCCATCCCTCTCAAGATAATCATATTTCAAATGAGATGGTAAAGGTTTCAACTCCAAAGTGGGTGGTTGTTCCAAAGTGGGTGATCATAGAATCTAGACTAACACCTTGCAAGAATCACACTCACAGACCTGAAATCACATCAGGCAAACAACTAGAGGCAAAAGAACTATAAAACCTAATAGCAGCTCTCCCTAGTCAACCATACATGTGTTCTTCAAGCTAATCCCAAGTCAAAATGCCTCCAAGATCAACCAAGATCTTCAACCTTCACCTTGCAGCTGTGTAATGCAGAGAGGGAGTTTTCCAATGATGAATGACAAGTTTTCGCGCTAAAAAACTCATAATTGTGCATCTGCTCTCGAAAACACAACTTATATAGTCTGGTTTAAGTAAAATTAGTCTGTTGAATTTTTCGTACAATCTGTTGATTTCATTTGACTTAAGTGAATTAGTCGATTGAAAGTAATTTTGATTGAATACATTCATACTAGAAACTATATACAACAAGTCTTTTAAGCTGTTAAAACCCATTTTAACATGTTAAAAAGGACACACAAAGACTAACAAGGCATCTAACCTATGTGCTATATTGTACCAACATGGTATAACATCTAATCATTACATTTAACACATTATTTACATATATAATACACTAGAAACATAATCTTCAAATGGATCTTCATCAAACATATAGGATCTTCATGCACTTGGCTTTATCAAATCTTTGCTTCAAGCTTGCTTGTGCCAACAATATCCCCCTGATTTGATGAAGCCAACACCCTCAAGTTGAATTGATGAGCTAAGATCCATTGAGAAACCTGAAAAAGCTTTTGCACACATGATACCAATATACAAATACACATCAAAGCAAAAGCACACAAACATACATACATGATTTAGATTTCAAATCCAATTTGCTATATTATATGGTTCCAGCAGATTTAATTTCAGGTTTCCCAATTTTAACCCAATTTTACTCATTTTTAACTCAACTTTACTCATTTTTCTCCCACTTTGAATTTATCAAATTAAAGATAATGCATATACCATTTTGGAAAGAGTAAAATTTTCATCAAAGTAGTAACATAAGGGACTATCAGGACAACTAATATTCATTACAAACACTACAAAATCCAAACAAAAATGGAAAACCAAACATGAAGTTGAGACTAATATAATCAGTCGATTAAAAACGAAAATCAACCGATTAAAATACTGGAACAAACAAACAAACACACAAATGCAGCAACAACATGCAATGTGTGACCTATGAGCCATCCCCTTCACTCATCCCTGGGGTTGTCTCTATTATAGACATTGGAGAGGAGGTCATGAACATTATGCATTTGATCATCCAAGTCTTGGAACCTTGTTGTACGATATGTATGGTGTGCATTTTGTGCCAGATTAAAATCATGAAGTTGGTTGAGACCCATCCCCTCAAACTAGGAATATGCAGGTTCAGTGTTCTTAGGAGGCTGGTGATAATGTCGATTTTTACCATTATCTTAGCTATCTTTTGCTAACAAAATCAACTTCTCTAGAGCTTTTAACCCACTTAATCCTCATTTATACTTTGCTTTTGTGAATAAATACAGTATGGGTCACAAAGATCCAATTATACTAGTGATCCCCATTTTTGTGTCCAATTTAATGATCAGAAGATTTTTATCTCAAGCCAAAGAAGTTGTCCACCAGAGAAGAAAGAAGAAAAAAAGCCAAAATTGAAGATATGAACATAGCAAAAATCAAAGTTGAGCGCCAGAAAATCAAGGTTGAGCGCCATTCCTCTTGCATTTGTTAGTGTTGAGCGCCAATTGATTCGTATTTCTAGACGCTTAGCTTCAGCACTCAACCCCATTGGGTTCGCATTTTTGGGCGCTCAGCGCTAGATAACCAACATTGAGCACTGATTGGGTAGCAATTTTGGATGTTGAGCGGTGTGGGGACGACGCTGAGCGACACCTGTGCTGATGTGGCAATTTTAACCTATTTCTTCTGGTTTTCTCAAAAGGAATGCTTCTTTGGTAGTGTTGAGGCATGAAGAACACATTTTGGAGAGCATAAAGGTGTGCTAAGGGTAGTGGGAACAACTGCATCTTCCTCTTTGTATCTCCCTTCTCTTCCATTTCTTCCACTTGTAAGCTTGAACTCTCCATGACAATGGAGAGCTAAACCCATTTTTGTTGGGGTTAAATGTAACCACGAAACTCTTGTGTAAATGCAAACGTTTTGATTATATATATGCCTCTTTCATTAACTGCTAGTCTTCTTGTTTCTTCACTTAATGCTTGCATTGATTTGACCATCCATTGCATGATATTTGGTTCATTAGGTGTGGAAATATCTTTTGAAACCTTGAATTGGAACAACAAAACCCAATTGAGCTTGTATCTAGGAATGGGACTTGACCCATTGGTTGTCTTAAACCCTAGTGCATAGTGCAAATTTGTTTATTAAGAGTTCAAGGGATTGACTCTTAATAAGAAATTAAGGTTTGAGTAGATTTGTGGGTTGACATTAGCATATTGATGTAGAGTATGTAAAATTGTAGTTTCATGAGAACATAGTTGGTGAGTTTTAACCCCAACAATATCAATTCATATCATTTCTAATATTTTCCATTCACTAAGTGCCTTAAACTTCCAAAGTTCAATTTTAATTATTTATGCAAAATTACTTTCTTATATGAAACTCAAAATTATGGATTCATTCTTTAGTTTAAATTAGTCACTAATTACACAATTATTTAGTATACACGAGTCGCTTGGGAAGCGATATCCTAGTCTTACGGGTTACTACTTGTGTGACTTGGTACACTTGCCAAAGTCTTAACAGTTGGTAAATCTCAATGACCATGGGTTATGGATCATTTTCTCCTTGGTTTGCTACACTTGTGCCTACTTCATGATCATTGGCTCCAACTTCAAAGTTTTCAACTTGCTCTCCTTCAACCAAACATGTGTTTCCTACCTTGGTGAATCCCATCTTATGCATATTGAGTGTGGAAACATGGTTCAACACATCAATAGACCCCTCAAGCTCTCCTTCCACATCAACACCAAAATTCTCAATGAACTTGGAGATAAGAACCTAATATGAAAACTTGAAATCAATGAGCCTTTTTTCCTTCATCACATGGTCACGAATGGTGCATGTCCAATCAACAACCACACCATTTTTTATGCAATACATCACCACCATGTCACCTTCATTCAAGGTTGCATGATTGCTCCCCCTAGGCATTATAATTTTGGTCACCACCATGGTTAGCAACCTTTCCTCCACACAAATATCCTTCCCACATGGAAATTTCGAGTTTGCTCACCTTAATTGCGTACACATTGGTTGAAATATTGGACCTTGTTGAATTCATCCACTATGCTAGTTTCATCCTTGCGAACATGCACACCCTTTGCCTTAGGCTAGTCACATTCTTCCATGTTTTCCTAGTGATCTCCATCTCAACACCTTTGACACTTGATTTGAGGATGCCATTGTTGAACTTGAGGATGGCATAGAAGACCTTCACCAAGTCCAAATAGATCTTGCCCAAAAGTTCAATGAAAGTCTTCAATTTTTTAGACTTAAGATGTTGCTCTAGAGTCCCAAAGTTCTTTGCCCTCAGCCATGACATGCGCAACACCTTAGAAAGTATGATTTGCTTCCTAGTGATCTAAATCAAGAAGGTTTGGATCCTATCTACATGCCCTTCAAACCATGCTTCAAGACTTCTCATGCGTTCTATGTGTTATACACTCAAAAACAGTTCACACCAAATGCATGCACATTGTAAATCATGCAATTAAAGTACTTTATGCTCATTAGAATCTGAAAAGTTTATTTTTAGCTTATGTAATAGCTATTATTTGCTACTACTACATTCCAAATAATGTCATGTAATGGATACTTTGATTAGGTTAATCAATTAAAATCAATTCGAGCAAATCCACATCAACATAAGTGAAATCAACACATAAAAATATAGAGTGAGTCGACTAAAAATACACTGGGTCATCAATTTTTGGTGTAGTGACAGTTTTAAGTGAAATCTATGTGTTGTTTTCGCAAATTTAATTGACTAAAAGTTCCAGATCACACAAAATTTATACTATAACAGTTTTAGTGAAACTTATGTGTTGTTCTGTGAGAATTAGAAAATTGAAACAATGTCAAAACACAAATTATTCAGATTTTGACAGTTTAAGTGAAATCTATATGTTGATTTTGCAAATGTGACAGGCTAAAATATTGGTAGTTCACATATTATGAAGAATTTAACACTTTAAATGCAGTAAGCACAAGATCCAATAAATTAGTAAGCCAAAAAGATATCAACATACATTCGTCATGCCAAGAACACTTAGATAAGTTCTAAGCTTGTTGAATTTATCACGTGCAAGTGGTTTAGTGAACAAATCTTCCAATTGATTTTCAGTTTTCACAAACTTGATTTCAATTTCACCTTTTCTAATATGATCCCTTATGAAATGATATCTAATTTCAATGTGTTTAGTTTTAGAATGTTGAATAGGATTCTTAGTTAGGTTGATTACACTTGTATTATCACAATATAGAGGTACCTTCTCTAGCTTTACACCAAAATCCATGAGTTGATGCTTCAACCATATGATTTGAGCACATGCATGTCCAACTGCTATGTAATCAGCTTCAGCAGTAGAGAGTGCTACACATGCTTGCTTTTTGCTATTCCATTAGATTAGGCTTGATCCAATTAGATGGCATGTACCACTTGTGATTTGCTATCCAATTTGCACCCTACATAATCAGAATATAAAAAACCACTAAGAACAATGCTAGAATCATTAGGATACCATAATCCAACATTAGTTGTCCCTTTCACACAAACATACACTAAATTGGATATCTACCCTACTAGTTATTGGATATAGCAAAGAACCAAATAATCCTCTATATTAGGTTGAATCAACTTGCTGCTTAGCTTCATCTGCATCCATAAGGCAGTTTGTAGCAATTGGAGTGACAACCTCTTTGCAATCCTCCATTTTGAACTTTTTCAGCAAGTCAAAACAGTATTTTGACTGGCTTAAAAATGTCCAATGCATGAGTTGCTTCACTTGTAGCCCTAGAAAGTAGGTTGACTCACCCATCATAGACATCTCAAATTCTCCCTACATAGCTGCAACAAACTTTTCACACATGGAGTTATTATTTGCTCCAAAGATTATATCATCAACATGAACTTGAACAAGTATCACATCACTTGCATGTTTTCTAATGAATAGTGTTTTACCAAAAGCACCTCTAGCATAACCTTTAAATAAAATAAAATTGTTGAACTTCTTATACCACTGTCATGGTGTTGAACCTAAATCGCGACGGGACGACGAACTAAAAATAAATTGATTTGAAAAAAGAGTTTAGAAGTCGCCACCATAGTTTATTCAGGAAAACTATGGAAAACCATAAAAATAAAATAAAGTCTGCGAAAACCAAATTTTGGGTCCGGGAGTCGGTTACGCGTAGAGAAGGTATTAGCACCCTACAGCGCCCGCCCAAAGGCGGGTACCTTTAATGCGGGGTGCATTAATGTAAAATGCGGGGTGCATAAAGTAAAGTAAACACATCATATCTAAGAAGAAAATAAAGGAAATGGGTGTGTGCTTAGTGAAAACGCATGTACGTAAAGTAAACTAAAACTTAATGAAAGGGGTGTGGGGTTATTACAATGGGGAGTGCATGAAGCAAATAAATAAACAAAATCCAATATTAAAAGCAAGGGTGCATAAACTGAAATCTGGAGGTGGAGGTGCGTGAAGAAACAACTTAAATATGCTAACCTTAATTAAAAAAGAGGTGGTGCGTGAATGAATTATAGTGGTGCATGAAGTAAAAACTTAAATATGCTAACTTTAATAAAAGAAGAGGGGGTGCGTGAATGAACTATGGTGGTGCCTGAAGTAAAAACTTAAATCTGCTAACTTTAATAAAAGAAGAGGGGGTGTGTGAATGAACTATGGTGATGCAAGAAGTAAAAACTTAAACAAACCCTAAAGCCATATATAAAAAACGCAACTCTTACTTCGTCTCTTACCTCCCGCGGCCACCACCCAAACACCATGACCGTCCCTGTTTGAGACCCACAAGCGGACCACCACCAGCGTCGAATGGCCAACAACGGCGGCGAACGATCAACAACGGCGGCAACCCCTAATGCCATCAAATGACGTTACCAACTCCAACACCTTCTCACATCGCATCACCCCAGAATCCAACACTGGTTCAACCGTGGCTCGCTATCTCTCTTGTCGTGACCACCACAGCAACGCTGGTGACCACCGCGAACCAACACTTACTAATGCCGACACCAACATTACACTTCCCAGAATGACAATGTTCACCGCTGAATTTTATTTTCCAGTGACGAATCCACTCCTTTCTACTTCTTTCTACTTCTTTCTACTTCATTATTTAATTGATTTGCATTGTAAAAAAAAGAATAGAGAAGTATTTTTGTGATATGAAACTGTTTCAATTATTTTTACCGACATATAATCAATCAATCAAAAGCCTCAACTTAGAACATCATACAACATTCAAAAGGTTTGAAGATAGAAAATGCATACCTCTTTTGCAGTTCTGCCTTTGATTCCAATGGTTTACCAATTGGTTCTATTTTGTTGCAATTCCAAATTCAATGATTTAAATAAAAAAGTTGCATAGCCATGGTGCCAAAAAAAATGCAGAGAATATTTTTATGATGAAATTAACGTGTGTGTGTGTGTTTGGTAACCCCCTGGTTCTTGTGTTAACTTCATTAGCAGATGGGTTAGGCAGCAGTTGGAAGAAGTTGGGATAGAAGAAAAAAACTGTTCCCTCCAATCCACAATTTTTATTTTTTAATTTTAATTTTTATTAATTAATAAAAAACGAAAATATATTTTTTCATTATATATATATATATATATATAAAACAAAAAGATTATTTTACTTAACACTTAAAAACATAAATTAAAAACTTTTATTATTTAACTTATTTATTATTATTTTTTTAACAATTTATTATTTTTTATCTTCTTTTTTTATGTAACACTTATTTTTGAATATATATATATATATATATAT
>Ga0214542_1012769_pt1 | contig 10582 bp, 10 predicted proteins | sample CNSS1metaG_FD_160096 | JGI IMG/M metagenome (GOLD analysis project Ga0214542, IMG submission 160096) | Root nodule microbial communities from cowpea collected in UCLA plant growth center, Los Angeles, California, USA - CNSS1 | ecosystem: Host-associated > Plants > Roots > Nodule | place: USA...
CGGGGACGGGTATCATGGCGGGGATATATTCATCCCCATCCCCATCCCCATACCCAATTGAAAAAATCGGGGATTCCCCATACCCATACCCGTACCCAGTCAATGCGGGGATTCCCCGTCAAAACGGGGACGGGTTCGGACAATACCCACGGGGACGGGTTTATTTGCCATCTCTATTCCTAACTGATATATTTAACAAATTATCTCTTATTTTTAAATGTAATAATTTCACTGTGTATTATATTTTATAATACAATATTTCCTTAATATATAACTTATTTATTAAATATAATATATTTATAAATAATAGTCGAGGTACTGACATAGTAAAACTTGTATTATATTCTCGTATAATTAGTTCATTAACTTTTATTATAATTATTTAAAAAATTAAGAAAATTATTCTTTTTTATTATTTTAGTTGTGATTTTTTGAAAAAGAAAATTCCTGTTTTATACCACTTCTTTAGTTTAAATATTATATGTTTTTTTTGCAATTGTATTATTGATTTTATTCTCACACACACACACACACACACATATATATATATATATATATATATATATATATATATATATATATATATATATATAATACTTTAAACGTCGTAAAGTAAAAGTGCACTGATTGACTAAGTTAGATTTTAAGTTCGGTTTGATATTTTACTTTTAAAAAATTTAAAAGCACTATCGTCTAACTTTTTAATTTATTATATTTTTTAGTGCTTAGAAAATTGTAAACTATTCTTACAGGAGTTAAAGTTTAAAATTGAAATATTTGAAAAGATCTAGCACACAAAGATTCAATTATTCTTGTCATAATTGAATTATTAACAAAAATAATGTTAAGAGATTTGACAAAAAAAATATTCTTTTGTTCACGAATGGTTATACTCTAATTCGTGAATATTCGTACAAGCTATACTCTAATTTAAATTAAACAAAAAAAATATGATTGAAATATTAACAAGTTGATTTTGAATGAGTTAGTTTTTATTAATTGGTTTTAAAAGATTTCATTTGTTTGTAAACTCTCACTCAACATTATTTAAATCGGTCATTTGGTTTAAAATTTATGAATGTTAATTGTATTTTATTTGAATTTACCATTAAAATATATTGTTAAATATTTTTAATTTTTTTTTGTAAATACTTGCACATATATGTGGATATTAAAAAAATGTTAAATTATTCTTTTGGTCATTATATTTGTCAAAGAGATGTAAAATTGGTTCTCAAGTTGTTTTTATCTCAATTTAGTTATAATTTTTTAAAAATAATTTAATTTGACCATTTCTGTCAATTTTAACCAAACGATGTTAAAGTTGTCAATTTTTTTTTTTTACTTTTATTTATTTTTTAAGAGTCGTATGTGTTTGTTCTTTTGTTTTTTTGGACAAATTATTTTATTTAAACAAATTGATTTGAGAAGTGTAAATCAAATTTAGGTTTTTTCATTTTTTATTTTTTTACTTAAAAGTAACGTTAAATTATTATTTTTTTATTTTCATTATGTGTAATCTTTACAAAGAATCATGTAATATTAGCTGTTTCAAATTATAATACTAAACATGATTTAATTTAATTACATAAAAGATTTTAAAAATAAACCAATAAATACTAAAAACAATATAATAATTATTTTTTATTAAATTAAAAGAAATAATAATTAATAAAAATAAATTAAAGACATAGAAAATATCTTAAATATAAAGAATAGTTATTAAATAATTAAATAAGGTACAAATTAAGTTAAGTAGCTTGTAAAGATAAAAACTAGTTCAAGCACTCTATAATGTAAAATCTTTTAAAATAAAATAATTTAATTTTTTTTACTAAATACCTTTATAATCAACTTATAATAAAAGTTTTAGCTATATTATTAAGTCACTAGAAATAGTGTATATGATGATATTCCTTTGAACACAAATGCTTCTTTATAAGAATGGAGTGGAAGTAAGAATAGCGTAAATGAAACAGACATAAAACTGTTGATGAAGAAGCGGAATCATGGTGACTAAGCATTTCAACGTAGGATAAAGATTCAACTTTGTAAGTGGGGCATGGTGGTGGATACGCGGTTTCCCCAAAAGATGGATAATCCACCTCTCAAAGGATCGCTTCATTCAATTTGAACCACATAGAATCGTCTTTTTGCCCACCATGTTAGTGAATCAATGCTTTCCACCAAACTTTTTTCGAATTTTAGCCTCCAGTGAAGTGTCTATCAATAAAGAGAACCAACAGAAAGATTAAAGAAAGAGTCACCTCAACGCGTTAACTAGAATGCACACAATTCCAATTCTACCACTCTTCCTCGCAAAAACAAAAACCTGAGTGCTTATATATACATGCAAATCATAACCAAGTTGCAGCAATATCAATCAAACATAAAGATTTGCATGTTTCTTAATTAGTCCCAGAACACAGGCCATGTCGAAATTGAGTTTCCTTGAGTTTCACTATAGCAGCTCTTTGGGGCACGCCTCTCAATCCAAAAGTGCAGCCCCAAACAGCAACAACTTCAAATCGAAGCAGACATCAAATATGGGATGCAATTTTCAGCCAAGATCAGAGGAAATGAAATGGGTGTTTGAGAAGTTTGACACGAACAAAGATGGGAAGATTTCCCTTGAAGAGTACAAAGCAGCTATGAGGACAATGGGGTGGGGAATTGGAGGTACTGAGGCTGTGGAATCTTTTGAGGTGATGGACTCTGATGGAGATGGGTCCATTGATTTCAAAGAGTTCATGGAAATGTTCAACGTAGAGGAGAGGGTGAAGGAAACGGAGATCAAGAGTGCTTTCCAAGTGTTTGATTTGAACGGAGATGGGAAAATCAGTGCAGAGGAGTTGTCACATGTTCTGAAAAGCCTAGGAGAGAGTTGCAGCCTCAGTGCTTGTAAGAAAATGGTGATGGGAGTAGATGGAAATGGTGATGGCTTTATAGACTTTAATGAGTTTATGAGGATGATGATGAGTGGCAAGAAACTTACCTAAGTCATCATATGTATCTGCCTTTTTCCTCTGCATCTTAGGTTGCTACATTCATCTTTTAGTTAATCTATGTATGTGTATTTTCTCCTTGATTTTTCTATATATCCTGTTGTGTTATCAGACGTGATCTCTTTCAGCAAAAACCAGATATAAAGTTGCTAAGGAAATCCGCAAGTATAACCAAAACAGAAAAAAGAGCACAGATTCTGAGGATGGATGAAACACAACTAAAATAAGTATGACAGCATAAAAACAGAGCAAACTATGAATAAGCGGTTTCTGATTCAAGTTCAACTGATTGAATCAGCTGATTTTGATCCCATGACTTCCCAATTTCACTTTAGTTATTATTCATGCTTCGAAAACTCCTCAGATCTTGTGGTCTTGTGTCACGGGGTAACTTTTGTTACAATAACTTTATATTATTATTAAGTTCATTCAAATATTTTATTACCGTAGTTATTTATAAATAAATTTATTCAAAACAAATTCAAAATTAAATAAATTATTTATGTTAAGAATAATTCATTAACAGTCAAGTAAATTAGGAGTTAAAATAACTTTGATTCAATTAGGACTGACAAAGCCGGTGGTTCCTACTAATCCACCCTGCATTTGATTTTCTAAAAGTGACACTAGCTCAACTAATTTACACAAGACTTCCAAATTATTAGGTTTTGCATTTTAGAAAAGTCTTCTTGTACTACTTCTTTCAAACGTATATTTTTAATTTGTTTATAAGTTAATTTTGTGTTATAAACTTTGTATATTATGTTACTTTCATATTTAAATATTTATAGAAAAATAAAATCAAATTCAAAGTTAAATAAATTATTTGTATAAAAAATTATGTTAAGAATAATTCATTAACAGTCAGGTAATTACTTATTAGTCATCAAAAAAGGTTAAAATATATTTGATTCAATTAGGAGTAAGGAGAGAGTCACTCTCTCCCCTTCTATTTCATCCTATTTGATCCTCTAAAAAGTGCATCGCCTTAACTAATTTAATTACTTACGTATTAATCGGTTATGCATTCATATTTGCAATGACAATATAAATTTATATCAACCAAGATAACGAGATAATGACTGATGAAAATATTATTTATGTTCAATACGATGATGATGATGATGAAAATCTTAAAGCGAAAATGATTAAGTTGCAAGTGATTGAAAATATTGATACTTTACCAATAAAGTTTGATCACATGTAATAAAAATACTATGTAATTTTGGTTCAACCATAGTACAAAATCACATTATATAAAAAGTTAACACGTGTAATCAAAGTAATATGTACTTTGGATTCAACAACCAGATTGTACAAAATCATAGAAAGTTATTAAATAAGTTATAGTCGGTGTAATTTAAATTACTGTCATTTTATCATCATATACATATGCATATTGTTCTAGTATGCCCATACGTCTCTAATGCTTATAAAAAATAAGTTATAAAGATTCTTCTTCCTTAATTTATCAAATGCACATTTTCAAGATAAAGCAACAATCAATCAAACAGAGAATAAAATAAATGCTAAATGATATCAACAAATTTAAAGCGAGAATATATATAGAGATAGATTAAATCTAATTAGTTATTTTATATTCGTTTTAAAATTTATGATAATTGAAATAAGCAAAGATTTAATTAATTTAATCATATTACTAAAACTTGAAAGAGAAGCATATTTTATTCTTAACAGAGCGTTGCTTTGAATTATACGTATAAGAAGAGAGAGCAGTTATGAGATTATTATCTGTTTACAGCTACGTGGGCGTGTGAGTTTTGAAATCTGAAAGCATATATATCGCTTATCGTGGCGTTTTATTCTATCTATGTACAATCCGTGTGCATACGGAAAAACAAATAAGAGAAGACTGCACAAGATTCTTCATTTTGGTGAATGTACTCCTATTTATGCTTTCATCTTTCCAACATACACTTTTCCACCTTCCCAAAACATAGATTTCATTCACGAAACTTATGGGAAGGATCATCAGATATTTCTATAACATTTACTCAATTTCTTTTACAGTTTATGAGTTCAATGTGCACCGGATTACTTTATATTTAGGCATGTTTTCAAAAACTCTTTCAGACTCTCGAAACAAACAATGATCTTTCCAAAGCCAGACACAGAAATGGTAAAATTTTATTTTTGAAACTACTAATTTTTCCTTCTTCATTTTACACCTTAAAATCCTAAAAAAGACATTTTTAAAAGCACAGTCTTACTTTTATCTGCATACACAGAACCAAATTTTTTATTTTTTTCATTTTGTGTTTGGAAGATTTTCAAAAGCGGTCTCAGTGGTGACAACGTTAGAATGGTAAATTGGCAACTAAACATAAACATTGAACTAGCCGTTGTTTCTTGTGATCTGGCATTGGAAACTGAGCATTAACATTAAATTGAAGAGTCAAAAGAAATTTAAAGCTGGGTTTGAGGTAGTAGGCCAACCAGTCCAACCAATAAGATGCAAGTAATTGTTAAGCAAATGGGAGACCAAGACCTGGGATGCAGCTTCTGAGGCCATTTCCAACAGCCTTTTAACTCTTAAGAATATGTTGATTATGTTTTGACTGTTGCATGTTCAAAGGCTATTATTTATGCAAACGATCCACGTGGCATAACCCCATTAGGGTGGCCACTTGGAAAGGGTCTCAACCACGTGAGTGACAACCATGTCCTTAGGTTCCATGTTAAAAATATTTTTGAATCCCGTCACCCTTTGGCGTTTACTGCATCTTCACAATGTTCTTGCTCTTGGACTACCTTAGTTTCTACAATTCCATATGTAACACTGTAACCTCTCCTATGTTGTTGAAAGTACAGAGAATGAATACGAAGAAGTCCATTAGTAAGTTATTAGTGGGTATGATTCGAAGTGTTGAATATTATTGTTGTTGTCTGGTTTGGTCCGTGTGATTGGGAAAAGCAGAAGGGCATTGGGTCCGGGTGGAGGAAAGTTTACGTATTAAAGATACAAACATTTGTATGAGTTGGTGAAGGGCAGAGTTGGTCTAGCTTAGGAAGGGAAGGGTTTCTGCGAGAGACCACGTGATTCCTTATAGTGTGTGCACAGCACGAGGAGCGACTCACTAGAAAATGCCCACTTAATGCGATCTGTAACATTCCATTTAATTAATAACACTAATTAAAAGAATGTCACGCGAAATAGTATTAGAAACAAAGTCCTGGAGTATAGACACTACTCCTCACGATTATCTAAGAGAAAATCCGAATAAGAAAAGGGCACATACGATGCCATAACAAAGTATAAAATATAAATCATCAACATTTAGTATTTTAAGTCTAAAGACCAGCAGTACACGGGCCATAGCCCTAAAGGAAAGTCCAAGTAAACCTAGATCTAGTCCAAGCAGACTATGCAGCGGAACCTCCATCACCCTGATGATTACGGGGAGTTCTCACCTCTGCTCACATCAACAAGTTGATGATCATTGCAAAAGAAAAGACCACACCACAGAACATACAACAAACAAGAGAAGGGTAAGCTAGAGCCAAAATTAGTTTTATCATGCAATCAGATATACTTTCACAGTCCAATATACATACATCATCCACGCATGTTATGACCTTCCAATCAATACACTAAGACTCGACTCGACTCATCCGGATACATATAATTTAGTCGGATTCAGCGGATGCTTGCTCTTGTGGTGGATACCTCTGCTCACCCCCGAGCTGCTCACCCCCGAACTATGTGTTACAAATGTTACAATGAATAAATCCTTCACACACAAGGTTAGCCCTTAGTGAGTTTCAGGCCTCCTGCTACTCTCATCACAAGAGTCAGTCCGCTCTAAGTGAGACTAACTGACTCCTTAGAGTGTCAGGATGCAACCTTACCTTGAATCCTTACCAAATTATACAGATGGGGCACCACCATGGATACCCACTAATAGGGGCCATGGAATTATGTCCCGACCACTGAAGCACGACCCTGAAATCCCACCTAGAGATCTCAAGGAATTATGCACTAACCCTCGACCAATCATGCTCAAACAATCGAATAATATTTATCATGCAAATAATCTCATACCAACCTTTATAAACCATACTCATTCATATTCGAATGTAGAATCAATACCAACTCATCCTTCCCAAACCATGAATATAGAATTTCATCTCATACCAATACCATGCCACTTTAATTACCAACCACCAACCATCTCATACATGCCACATGCCAAGTTCATGTTAAACTTATCAATCATAGACCATAAATCATTCTACTCATACCCATTCGCCCAATTCATGCTTTTAAAAGTAATTGAATCAATCCACAAGTTCAAGTTAAAGTAAGGAATTAAAATTGTGCAGCAATTCTCGCTTAAGCTAGACTGATCTCGCTTAAGCTAGACTGGTCTCGCTTAAGCTAGACTGGTCTCGCTTAAGCTAGACTGATCTCGCTTAAGCTAAAATCTCTCGCTTAAGCTAAACTGACAGCTTTTCACTGATTTCAACATGTAAGAACACAAAATCCCAAACAACGAAAACTAAAGAAAACACAAACATGTTGCATAAAACGTTGACATCATATTTTCAGGCTTTAAAAGGGTAAACAAATCAATCATGGGAGCATACAAGTATTTAAACAACTATGCCGCCAATCTTGCTCAAGCTAAGGAGCTCTTGCTCAGGCGACAGGGGTCTCTCGCTCAAGCGAAAAGATTTCGTTTAAGCGAGATTGAAAACAGAGAGCACTTTGAGTTCTCGCTCAAGCTGGCCCATCTCACTCAAGCGATAGGCCTTCGCTCAGGCGAGCACTCGAAACCAAAGGGGGGCGAGTTACTGCCATTCTTGCTTAGGCGAGAGCTTCTCGTTTGGGCGAAAAACAGCTCGCTTAGGCAAGCATAGCAGATCTCACCTGCTCTCACGCATGCCAAGCCAAAAATCCATCCATAAAAAATACACAAATTATTTTCACACCATCAAAAGCACATCAAATCATCAAGAGCACCCAACAGAACCAAAATAGGCACATTATTTATAAAAGCGTAAAAAAAACTAGCTTCCCTTACCTGGAAAGGAGCTAATATCGGGCTTTGACTCTTAAACCAACGGGAGCAGCAGCTCCAAGAGAAGATCTAAGAAGTGAAGACGAGCTGAGTTTAGAGTTAGCTTGACCAAGATTGGGGCTAAACCCTAGCAGAGCCTCTGTGGGGGTAAAGGAGAGTGTGAAAGTACTGTTTCTGCAAGAATGACAGAAGTGAGAGGGGTTTGGCTGCCTTAGGGGCCTTGGACACCCTATGGGCCAGCCCTTAGGCCCATAAGATTAGGGGCAACCCTTTAAAAATTAGGGCAAAATAAAAGAAGGTTTTACATTCTCTCCAACAACAAAAATTTTCGTCCTCGAAAATTCACTGATGGGATAGGAAGAAAACTACGTTTTCCTCACGCCCTACGACAATCACCACCTAGACATGACAGGTTTGATGACTCCAACACCTATAGCCATTGGAAACTTTGCCTTTGTGCTATGCGATATATGTTCAACAGTGTAGATTGGTTTAGTCACTACGCTCGAACTAACTTCCAACTTGGAACCTTAACACTGGAATGCTCATTCATACTTGCCCAACTAACTTGTATCTGATATACTGACCCATCCACCATATGCTCTCCACTACCTCTTGTAGGTGTTTATCAAAGTCTCAGATCACTTTAAGTCTCAAACTAAAGCACGTTCGTTACCACTTCCCTTCACCTTGTCCACTCCTTTATGCATCACTTCACTGACTTGATCACGATTGAGTTTTGACCTATTGCCTCACCATCAACACTCTTGACCACTTTTATGCATAACGACACTCATAACATCTAGCCTCTTTTACTGACTTCAATCAATGGTAACAAGTTCACAACCAAGTCATTCCATTTCCAAATTAAACTTTCTTCTGTCACAACCACCAAATTCATTTCGGCATCTCACCTTCATTTCTGATTTACTAACTCATAATCATCCTTCCTCAAAAGCCTTAGAACCATGTCTTTTCTTGACTTGAAATTTCTAGTATGATTCATGCCAAATTTCTAGTGTGATTCATGTCTATCAATTCTAAGATACTTCTCAAACTAAGATTTTTCTGAATTGCTTTTTTCCCAACCTTGTTGAGAGATTCACTAGTTCTAGTCAGATGACTAGACCAATGAAATCTCTTCACATCTTCTCCTCCCAACTCATACACTTACTTATCCACCAAGTCCTTACTCTCACCTCGTCAAACCCTGATCTTGAGTTCCCTTCTTTGGTTAAGCACCTACCCTTACTTCCTTACTTTCAAGTTGGTACCCTAACTTGAAATCATAACTCAAACCATCTCCTACTTCTCTTGCCCAACTTTCTCTGAGTAACTCCATAATTCCAACTTTAAATGATCACTGAACATCCTTACTTAATACTCGTAAGAATGACACTTTCACTGTTCATGAAGAACTGGTTGTCGTAGAAATCACTAGGTCATGAGTAAGATAGTACTTTCCACGCACCTCTGACCCTTCACATGTATCACTTCCCACCATCCCGCTGTGCCACTCTGATCAACACACAAGTCACTCATTCGTTCACTCAAAATGATGCTCCTTTCATATCTGTCGTGACAAGGAGACAATCATCGTTGAGGAACCTTCCTCCAAAACCTCTATGGAACTTGCAAAACCCTTTGGACTCACCCTATTATAGTCTTAACGTCCCATTTTCTCAAATTGAAGAGTCTTAACGTCACCTGCTCTCACGCATGCCAAGCCAAAAATCCATCCATAAACAATACACAAATTATTTTCACACCATCAAAAGCACATCAAATCATCAAGAGCACCCAACAGAACCAAAATAGACACATTATTTATAAAAGCGTAAAAAAAACTAGCTTCCTTTACCTGGAAAGGAGCTAATATCGGGCTTTGACTCTTAAACCAACGGGAGCGGCAGCTCCAAGAGCAGATCTAAGAAGTGAAGACAAGCTGAGTTTAGAGCTAGCTTGACCAAGATTGGGGCTAAACCCTAGCAGAGCCTCTGTGGGGGTAAAGGAGAGTGTGAGAGTACTGTTTCTGCAAGAATGACAGAAGTGAGAGGGGTTTGGCTGCCTTAGGGGCCTTGGACACCCTATGGACCAGCCCATAAGATTAGGGGCAACCTTTTAAAAATTAAGACAGAATAAAAGAGGATTTTACATTATCACTCAATTTTTTATATGGACAAACTTCATCACTTTACCATTTCCACTAAAATACTGCAATTCTTGTATCAATTTAATGATTTCGCTATAACTTTTCATTTAGACTTGTTAAACTAAGATGTGCTCATGTCACTTGAAATTTCAAATAAAAATTGAAATAAATTATGGCAAATATTTAAACACAAAGTGGAATTTATTATTGGATACACATATAAAGTAAAATTTCAAACTAACCAAATTATTTGTGAAAGGTTATTGCACTTGTTGGTCAGCTGGTTTGTGTTCTATTTTTTTATTATGGTTATTGTTGGGTAGGTCTTTCGCATGTTATGATTGAACTTTTTTTTTTTTTTTTTTTTTTTTGACCTTTTCCAT
>Ga0214542_1012771_pt1 | contig 10578 bp, 8 predicted proteins | sample CNSS1metaG_FD_160096 | JGI IMG/M metagenome (GOLD analysis project Ga0214542, IMG submission 160096) | Root nodule microbial communities from cowpea collected in UCLA plant growth center, Los Angeles, California, USA - CNSS1 | ecosystem: Host-associated > Plants > Roots > Nodule | place: USA...
CCCATAGTCACACTTGCTCCTTCTAGTTGGTATAAATGGATTTATCACAACTCACAATTTACCACGTGGGAGTCCTTTACTATAGCTCTTGAAACACGCTTTGGGCCATCTTCCTATGAAAATACCAAGCTGAAATTTTCAAACGTCGCCAATATGGGACTGTTTCAGACTATCAAGCCAACTTAGAAAAAAATTGTAATCATATTTTGGGGTTACCACTAGATGTGATTCTCGATTGCTTTCTCTCTGGTCCAATTCCTGAAATTCGCCGACAATTAGCCATTCAAAAACCTACTTCAATCTCCTAATCAATTGGATTAGCCAAACTCATTGAAAGAAATATCAAGATACTAAACACCGCCTTTCAAAGTCCCAAGTCCACCCTACGAATGTATCCCACCCCACTACTACCAATTCCATACCTCAACCCCACCCAATTCCCCCCCACGCCTCACCTACCACCTTGCCTATTAAGCGATTAACAGGCTCTCAGCTCCCAGGGCCTCTATTACAATTGTGATGAAAAATTTATTCCCAGCCATAAGTGTACTCACTCACGTTTTCTTCTCTTTTGATTACCAATGAAGAGCCCCAAGTTGAACCATCACAAACACATTCACCTGAACATGAACCACCAGATTCATCTGACCCCTTTCCACTTCTAATTATCACCTCAAGCCCTCACATGCCAACACTCCCCTCAAACCCTTCGTTTTCAAGGTACCCTTCACAACCTTCATGTGACTGTCTTAATTGATACAAAACCATAGCCCAAAACTTTCGAACAAGAAAAACAAACCAAGTAGCAAAGATGTGGGCTTGGCTCCTGCATATACCACCAATTAACAAAACAATGTCCAATATTCCCACATCTTCAAAACATCAGTCAACAATTATAAGCTAATTCTCAACAATCAATCATTGTCGTCTAGTTATCAAACATAAAGGATTATATAACCCTTTCAACAATTAATTCGACAATTTCAATTCACAGTTTCATCAACTCCAACCAGTTTTCATCTCACATCAACGACAAACCGAAGAAAAATCAACAATTCACGTGCTCGATTTAACACAAGCGCAATGTCAAGTTCACATTCCAATCAAATTAGCTTTAACATATTACGCTAAAAGATGAACAAATAAGTCTCGCCAATTAAATTCAATACACAATCGGTGAATCCAAAAATAAGAAAAACAGAGAAACAGAGGAGAATCGGTTGAACCTCTTCGACGTCTGTAGCGTCTGGCAGTTTAGTGTTCAGCAAGGTTCCAACGGTGGTTGGCGAGGAGATAAGGAAACGGGTCTCGACGATGCAACGCTGTGAGAAGATGCGAGCTCCAAGGACGACGAACTTGTGGCAAGTTCGAGCATAGGCGGAGCGGCGAGGAACGGCCAACTGCGGTCAAGAACCGGTAACGACGGTGGTGGCCCAGGGGAGGAGAGGAGGATAAGAGCGATTCCGCACTCGCGAGAATGCTGCGAAGAAGATTAAATTCAAAGTAGGGGTTTTAGATTGATTGTGCGTATGTTAGGGGTGGTAGTCTCTCGTGTCCTCCTCTGTGAAAGGTGAGTGGAGTTTTTTTTTTCGTGAGTCTGAAAGTTAGTTAGGGTGAAAAAAGGTGCCACATACATAGTAAAGTTAGAATAGGACTTTTAAAAAAAAATGAAATAGTAGTATAAACAGAAAAATAGGGTGTTGGAAGGTGAAAATCGGGTTTTGGGCTACAAGCAAAAACAAAAACTTTAGAGTAATTTAACTAAAGTTGGACCGAATAGATAGACCCAAAATTACCTGTTCTATTATTTTTAATTTTTAATTAATTTAACTAATTATTATTATTGTTTTTTTACAAATTTTTTTCATCTACTTTTTTTTTCTTGGAAAACATATTTTATTCATTGAGTATTGACAGATTTTTAATGATTATTTCTTTAAATTTCACCACTTTTTTATTTGACAATTAATTTAAATTTAAACATATAAAATAATTAAAATTTATTTTATTACAAAATTATTTAAATATAATATTTAAATATTTTTACTATAATAAAAACAAAATGTAAAACACCTAATTCACAATAAAAGAAAAAGAACAGTTCACCAATTGACTTGATTTTTCAAATTTATAATTTATAATAAAAAGAAATAGATATGTACTCTTAATTAATATGAAGTTTTTTTTTCTTTTTTGTTTTGATACATTCAAATAAAACATTTAATTGAATTTATTTCCTACGTTTAACGAAAACAATGTTACAATTATTATTGTATTAAAAAAGCACAATAATAGCTTTTTAGACTATATATATTTAAGACATAAATTTATTTTGTTCTGGTTAAATTTATTTAAACTTTAAAATAAATTATAAATACAAATATAATAAAACTATTATTATTTAATTATTAAAGTAAATTTAAATAACTTTTACAATTTTAATTTTTGTAATGTTTATATTTCAGATAGTTTTTTTATAATAATAATTATTTTAATTTAAAAAATAAGTAAATTTAAAAAAATAGTTAAATTAAAAAAATAGTTATATTTAAAAAATAAAATTAATAAAATATAATTTATAATGACAAATGTATTAGACCTGTCAAAAATAAAATTAAGTTAAAAATATAATAAGAAAGATTTTGGTACACTTTTTTTAGTTTCTCAAAATCCCTAATTTTTCAATTGTTTTTTTTTTTGACTTAAATTGTCATTTGGTCCTAATTTTGGTTAATTTTTTCAGTTTGATCCTAGTTTAGGATATGTTTTCAATTTGCTCCTAACTTTCGTAAATTTCATTCAATTAGATCATTTTCATTAACTTCGTCTAAATAGTTAACGAAACAGTATCCAACGTGATTCATTTTTGTGAAGTGAAGTATTGTTGAATGACGCGACCGTTATTTTACTATGCTTGTCTCCTCAGTGGAGCACTCTAAGAGATCTTCATTAAGGTCATCCAGAGAAAAAACGATCAAGTGTGAATAGTCTCCATTTTCTAGAGACTTTCTTTTTAAACCGTGTTCCATTGGGCCACAAATTTGGAGAAACCAACCTAGAAACAAGAAAAGTGTTGAGACTTTATCAAAAAATCAATCTTTTTTCACTTTAATAGCTTTTATCAATCATAAATGCCAATTAATGTGAATTAAGACTTTCAACTTAAATGGCTAACACCAAAAATTATTTATTTGCACCCAAAAAGATCAAAATTTTCCCTTTCTTTCTCCAACCTTGTAAATTCGCAAGACTCGTTCTTGAATTTTGGTAAGTTGAAACTCATCCCGCACCATGAAAAGCTATTAAAAAAAATTAACAAGCTATAGTTTAGAAGCAAACATGAAACTAGAGACTTCAAAATCCAAAGCAATTTCCTTCTTTTCCCTATCCCGACTAACCCTATTAGTAGAAATCAACACACAAGATAAGAAAACAGTAGAAACAGTGACTCGAGACAGAGGTGGTTTGATTTCATGAGAAGAAGTGGCGAGTAAGCAGATGAACAAGCATTCAACAGAATGCAACAATCTTTCATACAGAACAACAATCTTTGATGGAGGTGAATGCACAGTCTTCTTAGATATCCAATTGATTGAAATTCCCAATTCTTTATGAATTCATAAACCCAATTCGACAAATTTGTAACCTTAAACTTATTTGATTAAAATTAAAAAGGGTAGCACAGTAAAATAACGGTCACGTCATTCAATAATGCTCCACGTCATAAAAATAAATCACGCTGGACACTATTTCATTAACTATTTAGACGAAGTTAAGAAAGATTTAATTGAATGAAATTTACGAAAGTTATGATCAAATTAAAAACAAATCTTAAACTAGGACTAAATTGGAAAAAGTTAACCAAAACTAGGAACTAATAATTATTTAAGCCTTTTTCTTTTAGAAGTAATCCATGCCTTGTTTCTCATCTTCTATTCTCAAGCAGTCCCTCCATTTTCTTTCTCATATCCAAGAAGTCCATGCATCTTTCTCCCCCAAGTAGTCCCTCATTTTTTTCTTTATCGTTGTCGTCGTCAACCTTTCCCAAACTCAGATTCATGTTTAGACCGTTTGTTGACAACATTGTCTCCCAAATAGTTGGAGCCTTTGTCGTGCCGTTTGCCCTGTTTGCCCTTTTTGTCATGTCGTTTGTCGTCTCCCAAATAGTAAAAGCCCTTTTTGTCATGTCGCACTGTTGATTCTACCATTTTCGCTCTGCACTACGAGAACAAATTGGAGTGGTTGTCGCACTGGTGCCACTGTTTGTAAGACCCGGGAAAATTAATTAATTAAATAATTAATTAATTAATAAATGCGGGAGGAGAGCGTCTTTATGACATTAATTGTTGTATAATGTGACATGAAAAAGTACTAGCTCATGTGGTTGAGAGTACTTTGATTGTGTGAGAGGACTTGGGTTCGAGTCCTATCTATGCCAATTTTGTGTGATTGTTTTTGTTATTGATTTTTAAGGATATGTATGAGTATGTGATTAGTATTGTAAGATATTGTTGATTTGTGAGTGTCACCAAATGGGAGTTGGCATAGTGGTTGTGTTTTAGCCTTATGAGTGGAAGATCATGGGTTCAAACCTTGATGGGCAAAGAATAAGCTTTATTTTTGTTAACTAATAGTTGTGGTATGAATGTGAAGGGGTAAAGAAAAGCCTATAAAAGCCCAAACTCGTTTTATTTTTAATACCCACCTTAAAGGCACCTATAAAAGCCAAAAATTAGGTAAAGGGAAGGGTTTTGGCAGTGCTGGGAATTTGATTTTGAGAGGAGCACAAGTTGAGAAAGTGAACTGAGTTTGAGGGCAAGGGCTGAAGCAAGAGGAGATTGTTGAATCAAGGGATCCTATCTGCACAATTTTGATCACACACTCCAGGTTAGGGGAGCTTTTCTTTGTGCGTGTGAATTTCGTAATATGTATATGGTTCTGTGTCATGGATTTCACAATTGATCTATGTTTGGCATGAAATTCGTGTATTATGTGTAGTGATTGAGAGGTTGATTGGTTTGAGGTTGTGTGCATAACCATGTGATACATTATATGATTAGAATGAGGGTTTTGGGTGTTGTTATTTTTGGGTCATGGCCAATATGCGGGTTCAGAAGATTCAAATGTGTTGCACTGCATATATAGGGCTTGGTTGATGATACAAGTTGTTTGAACATGTTTGGTTGCAATTTGGGATTGGTTTGGGTATATTTTGAGTATTTGTGTGCGTGTACAGAGGCAAAACCCTGCAAGTCTCGCCCAAGCGAGTCCATCTCGCCTAAGCGAGAATTGCAAAGCTACTCTTCTGATTTAAAGGTCTTGTAGCTCGTCTAGGCGAGCTATGTTATTGTTGAGCGAGTGACACTCTCGCTTAGGCGAGACTGGCTCGCCTAAGCGAGATAGCAAGGAGGTGTGCTCATGTTGAGCGTGATTTCTCGTCCAGGCGAGGTTTTATGGGTTTTGAGCGAACCAGAGTCTCGCTCAGGCGAGATGACCTCGCCTCAGCGAGATGACCTCGCCTCAGCGAGATGTCTTGGTCATGTTTGGTGCTTCGCATGTATTTTAGCCCAGGCGAGGTGGGAATGGGTGTTTGGGCGAACGTGTGACTCGCCCAGGCGAGATGGCGTGTTTGGTTGCTGAGTTAAATTCGCCCAGGCGAGGTGGACTAGCCTAAGCGAGATTGAAGGTCTAGCGTGGGCGAGGGGTCCCTAGCCTAAGCGAGTTTATGCTAATTACTATGTTTTTATGTGCTTGTGAGTGGTTTGGTTGTTATACCATGGCTAGATTGTATATGCATGTGTTGTGGTGTGTTGGGCTTGAAGGACTAAGTCCATTAGGGGTTTGGGATGTGCTTGGTGGTTGGACACATGATGGGCATGGAACTGGTTGAGTTTTCGTCGGCTACTATTGGGCGAGGAGTCCTTAATATGGTGATTGCATGTGTCGGGCGCACGATCGGCAAGGAACTGTGATGTTCCCGTCGGCTACTATTGGGCGAGGAGTCCATAGTATGGTGATTGTGTGCGTGTCAGGGTCCAAGTGTGAGACTTGGATGTTTTTACTACAAACGAGGAGTCTGTAGGGCAGGACTATGAGCGGGATAGGCTCATAGGGTTGGACCACGAATGAGTCAGTTTCGTGGAAGCACAGGGAAGTCCAAGACCTAGTTCATGCATATGACTCATGAAGGACTATGAGGTCATGATTGGGTGATTATGAAATATGAAATTAGTTATGCTATTTTGGGTTGGGAAACATATTTATACTCATGTTTCTTTATATATATATATGTTGTGCATAGCTCATCCTTTCTGTGTGTGTGTGGCGATGATCGGGTAACTTGTTATCCGGGAGCAGATGATGTGACAGGTGGGCCAGGAGATGTTTAGACTCGGAGCGAGGGCTAGCATGAGATATTATGTAGATACATATGTATTATGTTTATTATTTTATCCTTGTGAAGATTATGTAAACTTGGCAAGAGCCATTAACTTTATTTCAGTTTTATGAATTATGGACTCCTGGTTTTTATAACTCGTATATTTAAAGTTTTAAATTTTTCATGTTTTTGGGAAATGAGGTATTATTAAATGCAGTGCAATTATTTTACTTTGATTTATTTTATTAAATTCGTAATATCCTGACGGGATGTTACACTGTTTGCATAGGTTTTCCCTCTTTCCTCCACTTAGTTGCTTGCACTTATATGTAATTGCAGTTCTATGTATGCTTTTTCCAAAACCTTTTATGCTAAAGAAGCTTCATAATGAGGTACTGTTTTTTCCTTCCATGTGTGTGATTTTATTTCTTGAAAATTGAGGATGTTGTTCACTAAATTTTTTGTTTGGTAATCAATACACCACAACAACCAAAGAACACATAGAAAGTAATTTGGAAGGGCTCGCCGTAGATTATGTCTGGTTGTACCCATGGTTTCACTAATGAAGAAGCTGAAGAGCTCAAGTAGTTGAGGTCCTTTATGTTTCTTGTTTGGCTTTATATATTGGATTTTTAACCATTCTTGTTTTTGTCATTAATTGAGAGAGATGGTTCTTATCTGAGAAATATTGGGGAGGATACAAATGAATATATTTTTTGTTTTCTCTGTTACCGATATTACCAATGAATTGAAATAAAGTTATGCCTTCTATTCATTTTGAGATGAGAAATAAGAACATTATAGTTTGGGACTAATAATATATACTAGTTAGTTGTGCTGTTGGAGGAACTTTCCTGTTAGAGAGTAGGGATTCTATACTATATTTCATGAATTATATATGTTGATTTGGAGTACTTTAAGAAAATAAAGTTTTTTATGATCATATTATTATGATATGAGCCACAATATTGATTTTTTTTTTTTTGTAATTTAGGATGTTTTCCCTTTGTGGAAAGATAAGGAGATCCTTATTTTAGGAGACGAGATCACACGTTTTATGTCCTCTAACACTAGATGAGGCAACCTTAGTTCAGCGAGCCTTAGATTTTGGTAGGGAAACTCATATCTGTATTTCAGATCTGTATTGCAACTGGTGAAATTTATGGTGGTGAACACAGACATGCACAATTGAGATTTGTATATCCACGAATTGTGAGTTTTCATTGGATTATATTTTTTCCTACCAATTTTTTGTTTATTTTTTTGGATATTCAAATGGTTCAGAATAATACTAATGGGTTGTTATGGATTATGGAAAATTTTCCTTGCACATTCTGTCACTGGTTGAAATTTGGTCTAGCTCTCAAACCTGTAGGCCATATCTAAATTGCATGTTCTCTTTTTTATCCTCTTTTCTTCCCTTTAAAATTGTTCTTCATGGAAGCATTTGACTTTTCTGCTTCGCAATTTTAGGTAAAAAAGGAGACATTGCTAACCTAGGTGAAAAAGGAAACATTGTCAACACTTTCTTGCTTTATGTAGAAATTTGGTAAACATGATTGTCTTAATTAACAATGATGAATGTTGGACCTTTAGTTTTCCCTTCAAATCTTTATTGTGTGTCTCGGCTTGGAATTATAACTAGTTTTTAAATTTGGGAGAGGGAAAGTTAACTTAAGAGAAAGTGAATTTAACAAGTTTGGCGGAAAAAAAAAAGTCTTTTTGGAACCAATATTGTAATGATATGTTGCATTAACTTGTTTAAGATTTATTGTCCTTTAGTTTTATCAATAAAATGAAACGCTTTTAATGGAATTTCTCATTATACCTTTTTTTATTGCTTTGCAAATTATTTTGGCAGTGGACTTTAGCCATCAAAAAGAACTCGGGAAAGAAGTCATTGTTGTTTTAGTTGTTGTGATCTTCTTGATCCTATTGGCATATGGGAGAAATTGAAATCTCCTTAGATGGTTGGTTCATAATGAAATATGTACAATGTTTAGTCTTTTTTTTAGAATGTATGAATAAATTTTAAAGTTATATACATACATACATACATATATATATATATATATATATATATATATATATATATATATATATATATAATTTGATAGAGTAAGTCTCTTTTGGATAATGTTTCTTGGATAAAGTAAGTCAATGAAATTCTTTTACTTGAGAATTGTATATTGTTATATTCAGGTAATACTATTATGAATGGAGAAAAATTGAAATAAAAATTAAAAGTATAATCACTTATTATGTCAGGTCTAGGAGTACTTGTCATGGTAAGTTGGATTTATTATGATAGGTATTCAGTGACAATGGCGGAACTTGGACAAAACATTCAGGGGTGCCAAATTAGATTTTTTTTAAATTCTTTATATCTAACTATAAGAACTTTAGAAAGTTGTTTTAAATTGTCTTGGATTCACATGAAATTTCTCAGGTTTAATTCACGTAGATGCATTTTTTATCTCCATCACAAGTCTTCTCTTTGAAAAAGAAAGAATCAATTCTTTTACTTTTTATTATAATTTTTCTAATATAAATTTATTACTACTCACCCATTTAGAAAAAAGATAAATTTATCACCTTTAAGTGATACACATAGTGATACACGAGAAGAAAACATATTGCTTTAAAAAAAGTAGAAAACAAATTTATTCAAAAAAAAAATTAATCAGTCCAAAATGTTTCTTAACTTCTTAAGTCCACTCTGATGTAATTTTATTTTAAAAATAATGTGAGATTGATAGTGAAAATTAAAATAAAAAGGAAAATGGAAGAAAAAATGGAGATATATAAGAAAGAAACGAAAAAAAAACTATGCATGAAGTTTTTTAAAAAAAAATTAAAAAGTTAATATAAATAATATAATAATATATAAAAATAATTTTAAAATAAATATTAAAAATTGAATAAAAAAATGGAAGAGTCGTGGCTCCCCTTGGTCATATCTAAAGTCCCTGTCATAGTAAGTTGACTTACTATGTTAGGTATTCTAATATTTGTTATAGTAAGTCAATGTATTATGACAGGTGTGTTATAAGATGTTACATCTTTATTGTCTTTAAAAATATCTTTTACTCAAAAACTTCTTTAGCATATTTTTATTCCATTAAATTTACATGTTTTATACATTAAATTAAATTTTCACATCTTGCTTATCACAACATTATTTCATTCAAATCAAACTTGTCTAAACTTTGTGTGTTCCACCAAATCCCTATGGATACACATTTGTTGTACTACAAAATTACGTAGTATACTTGCTGAAAAAATAGATTGCATTGAAGCTCCAAAATTGACTAGGAATACATGTTGGTTAGAAGTCATCATATACTATATTAAACTTACAAACTCATACAGTATCGCAGACTAGGTGGTGAGATTCGAAGAAGGTTCTTATACCCTTGTTTGACGATGTCATACTTACTATGTTTAGAGGAATTTGATTCAATTTTATTAGACCAAGGGATTAGGACCTTTGCTATAATCCACTTTTACGAGGGTTGTTGCAATTTTTAGGATTGTTACAATATATATACTTCTATATAACAAGGATTCTCCTTTTTGAGATCCTCTTATATTTTCCAATTTATAATTTAAATAAAAATTATTTTAAATTAAAATAATTATTCTATTAATTATATCATTTTAAGTCGTTGTTTTTCTACATGTAATCATGTTTTAAATTTAACCATTTTTAGTTAAAAAATTATCTACAAAAAAATAAAATGTATTTATAGTAAAATTATAAAATTATGGTATAATTACTAATTTGGTACCCAACTTTTTGGTTAAGTTCAATTTAGTACTCATACTTTTGGTTTGTTCAATTTAGTACCCTAATTATCTAAAAAGATTCAATTTGGTCATCTCCGTTAAGTTGAAGTTAACACCGTATCCGTACAGGAGCCGTGAAATTTTTAATTTTTTTTTTTAGTTTTAATTTTTTTCAAAAAATTTAAAAATTGCCACATGTCAATTTACCATCGTGCCACGTAACAACTTACAATCATGACATGTGGCAGTGGTAATAGTTGTATTCAATTTAGTCCTCTATTTAAATTTTTTGTTCAATTTAGTACCCAATTTTTTAAAATGATCCAATTTCGTCCTTTCCAATTTGAGACCAAATTAGTAACTAAGTTTAATTATAACTTATATATACATGTTAAAATAATTGTTTTGAA
>Ga0214542_1012772_pt1 | contig 10577 bp, 9 predicted proteins | sample CNSS1metaG_FD_160096 | JGI IMG/M metagenome (GOLD analysis project Ga0214542, IMG submission 160096) | Root nodule microbial communities from cowpea collected in UCLA plant growth center, Los Angeles, California, USA - CNSS1 | ecosystem: Host-associated > Plants > Roots > Nodule | place: USA...
CAGGTAACCCCTCCTGGGTTCAAGCCGGCAAGTATCGAATGGGAAGAGGCCAACTAAGGAGATAGCGGACTACATAGTAAGGTGACGCTCGTGCCTAACTTATCTTATTTGCCCCTCTGCAGGAACAGAAGTAGCATAAGCAAAAAGAGGGTAGCATGTGAAGGTGGAAGTGGGGAATCCTCGCAAAGGATGGCTTTCGTCAATGATCAAGCAGTCAGGGCTGTGCATCAAGAAAATGAAGGTGTGGGTGCGATCTATTTCATTGCATTGGTAAAACATTGGGCCACTGAAGCAATTGGATTCGGGCCCAATAAAGTGATGCGCGTAGGAAAACAAATGTTAGCTGTAGTTGGCCCAATAGACACATATCTACTCCACTCTACACATTATCATACGTTGCAACTTGAAGAAATGGTTGTGATGTTGATCAAACATTGGGTCGCAGGTGGCTTCCAGAATTGATGCAGGCCCAACTAGGTTGTTCAACATGAAAAACATTGAATATGGTGTAGAGAAGAATTGGGCCGCAGGCCCAATGCCTACACTTTCAGTAATTGGCAGCTTTGGAAAAATAGGCTGTAATTAGCAAATAAAACCCGATTAGAACACATTTATTTAATTAAAAATAAAAGAAATTAAAAGGAATGGACCGAGGCGTTGGCCCAATGTTATAAGCCTTATTGGGGTCACATCATATCAAGAGGGTTGACAAAGGCTCACAACAACTAAATTGAATGGTCCACCTGGATCAAACACAAATCTGCAATAGTCATCAAACAAAATGACATTAAAATCATAATGACTATGCAATATAATTGCTTGAGAAATGTGTGAAAATGGACTTTTAAAGTTTGGGAAAGATGATATCCAGCCCACTTCACAAAAATAGTGTCTTATACTTGACTTAGATGATTTTTGAAAAGAACGTTAGAGTCAAAATGTGTTTTGACACAAGATTTTGAGGAGGATAAAATAAGTGAATGAGATGGAGAAATAAAAATTTGAGAAGGAAACAAAACAAAAGATTTAATGAAAAAGTGAGAAGAGTTTAAAGATGGGAGAACTCCTTTTGAAAATGGGATCTTCATGTAAGGAATTGGTTAATGATTGATCACCAAATCCCTAACACTGAGTTCCTTTTGTTCTTTTAAAATGCTCTTTAACTCTACCACTTGAGATTGGATTTCAAGCTCACTCTCTTGTCTTATTTTCTCTCTTGCTTCAAATTCTTTTCTCTCATTCTCTTCGTTGGCTTTTCTAAGATTCTCCTCTTTAGCCTTTTCTTCCTCATCTCTTTTCTTCCTCTCTTTTATCTCTTTTTCCTCTTGTTCTCTTTTAGCACAAAGCTTCTCAAGCTCTTCTTTTTCTCTCTTCTTTTCAGACTCTCGAAGCTTTTGAAGTTTTTCTTGCTCTCTCTTATGTTTTTCTCTCTTTCTTTGTGCACTCAGGAGCAAGTCCAAATTGTGCTTAAAATCTTTTTCTAGTCTAGAAAACTCAGCAATATTTTGGATGAATGCATCACCTATGTCAATGAAATTTTTCTATCCTAGCTTGTTGCTCTCTAGTGATCCTAAATGAAGAGGGAATGAAATGTTTCCACATGCATGTTTTTAATTCAGAAAATGTAATAATGCATGTTTCTCTCCTCTTTTTCACTCTATATTGTCTCTCTTGCCACCACTCAGATGCACGTTCTACAAACCTAGATGTAACATGCTTAAGAATGTCTATGTGACTATATTTACTAAATAATGGTTACACCAATTTCTCTGTATCCCACATCCAATCTCTAAATGATATTGGTCCTATATCTTCCCCAAAGAATGGTATGATGCAACTCATTACTACTATGCCTACCTAAATGCACACTACTATGCCTATCTACATGCATACGGCTAGAAGATGAAAAACTCATTTTTAAACAATTTTGGAAAGCACTTTTACCAAACAATTTTTCACAAAAGGGCTTTTAAGAATTCCTAAAGAGAAAATGGAGTGAAAATAGTCTAAAAATACTCCCAGGAAAGGGAGGTGAGTCTCTCGGACAAGTTTAGAAACCAAGCATTTCCTAGCCAGAGATTTCTAAACAACTTTCACAAAAATTCTCAATAAAAATTCCCAGCAAAATAGATTTTAATTGTGAAAAACAACTTCCAAAGTGTGTGAAAAACCTATGACCAAAGAAAGGTCAACTAAGTGTTTGTTGATAATACACTTAGATACCACGGACACCTAAAACAAAGATCCAATCATGCATAACCTAGACATTAAAACATAAAAAATGAAGACATCAAACATAAACTAGTTGAACAAATTTTCCTAAGTGAAGAATCAAGTGGTCTTTGGAACCCCTTGCTCCTCACACTAAACGATTAAAAACTATTACAAACCAAGCTAGGTTGGGATTGCTCTAAAGCATTTTCCCACCTAAGCCAAATGAAAGAAACACAAATAAAGAAAATACACAAAGTCCATGACATCAAAACAACAAAACACAAAATAAAACTATTTTATGCTCGGCTGCAGTGTTCTTTGTTATCCACCCTCTCGGTCCAACCCCTAAAATGGTAGCCCTAAAGTGTTTACACTCCTTTGAAGTCCCAGCTCACTCCACAGTTCTCTCGGCAGTGTACTCTCACAACTGAGTCACTCACCACTCCACCTCTAAGAAGAGGCGTCACCTACAAGGGCTGCCAAAATAGTATGAGAGGCAAAGAATCCAAAACAGAACCAAATGCAAATCAAGCTGCTGTGTGACAGTAAAAATTAGAAAATAAGTTGAACAAATTTGAGGCAAGGACAACATCAAGTGATGGATTTAATAGACAAACTCAAAGGATAGCCAATAAAGACAAGCAAGAAACAAGCTATCAAAGAAAGAAGGCACACAAAAGGAACCTAAGGAAGATGTCTAGAATAAGATGAATAAAACCAAACTCAAACAAAGACTCAAAAATAAGTTGAATCAAGAATGATAACATATGCAAACATAGTTGAAATGGACAGTACAAATATGTTGTGGTGACAAGGCCACTTTTACACAAACACCCAGTTCATTCCATAACATTCCGTGACAGATTTTTCTAAGCAGATTTGCTTTTTCCAGGGATTCTTTTCTTTTCTTTCAACTCTCAAAGTGGTTTTGAGTTATTAGCATTTGAAACCATAGGTCACAACAAGTTTAGTTTTCCCATTCCAATTCAACTAGCAAGTGCATATGACAGAGTAGAGGCAATTAATTCAACTCAAAAATCAATTTGAAAGTATCACACAAGGAAACAAAGAAATAGATCTTGGCATGGCAGTGCAGTAACCAATCGAAAAACTTGTTTCACACAACCAAAATTGATTTGGTGAATCACATAGATGACACAGCTGCAATAAACAAAGTCAACGGTGTAATAACACAGACAGATGCAACAAATTTTAAAACACTGATGCTGGCCAAAGTAGTCATAGACTACGAAAATCATGACACCACAGAGTGGCCACTACAAAGAAATAAAAACAAGTTGCAATTCACAAGTAAGCCCATAGTCAGTGCACACAAATGTGAACCAAACCAAGAAATTTTGCCAACATAATCAAAGCAAAAAATGAAACTGTAGATATATGACAGATGCACAGTCTAGGCCAATCACAGATACAAAAAAATTGTGATATAGCAAATAGAAGTGATCAAAACATATTTAATCTAAAATAAACTGGAAATTGTTCAAATAGTAATAGCACATAGCAAATCAGCCAAGATTTTTCCAATCAGCTAAGTAATTGGAAACAGAAATGGCCAAAACTAAGTCACTCAACCATAACAGATAGGTATGATTCAGCCAAAACAGAACGGTCAAGGTTCAACTATGCATAACAGATTGTATCCACAAAGATGGTTAATCCAGAATGCACCAGATCAGCACAAAATTATATGGCAAAATTGAATCTGTTACACAACAATAACTATCCACTGTAAGCCAGAAAGCTAAGAAGGATCAACATGATTTTACTTCAAATAGGTGGATATGAATCTATGCAGAGCACTCAAAAATCAATCACGAGACAGGACTCATTCGATGAAAACAAAGTATTCAAGAACAAGGTGCTAACATAGCATATGCCTTCACATGACCAAACTTGCATTTCCACACATAAATTCTTATACGAATCAGATTATCATGATGGAATGCGCTTGAAGTGCGTCGGTCACAACAGTGCTTGGCCACCAGATTCAAAGTGCATAACAGCCACAGAAACTCAAAAGCATAGAGATCAAATTTCGAAGCGAAACAGCGAATGGAACAAGCACGAATTAAACTGAAATAGCTAGAATCATGAACTCCAGAAAATTGCTATTGATCTACTAGCAATTAAGGAACTCAACAAAACATAAAAACTAATTATCAAAACAAAATAGATGCTTAAACATTGAGCTACACAAATCAGGCACAACCTCTATGGAATTCACGACATACAAATTAACTAACATGAACCCTAAGATGAAACATGAGATCAAAAAATTTTAAAGTTAGGTAAGAAAATGAAATCAAACCTACGACATGCATTTGAATGGTAGATTAGAAACTTGAATCAATTTTAGCAAGAAATCACTACGGCACAAATTCAATAGAGAAAAATAGACTCAATCAGCGCATGAACAAGACCGGAAATCAAACATCTGAAGAAGAAAAATAGAGATAAGAATGTAGACACTTATCTCGCGGTGGTCCAAGAACGAGTGGCTCTCGGTGTGGGGTTTGAGCTAAGACTAAAGGTGGGAGTGTTCTCAACCAATATTTCATTCATCTAAAGCTAAGCATTACAAAGAAATGGCTTGCCTTTTATAGATGAAGTAAACCGGTAAAATAGACGGAAGAAAAACTATGGATGTCGTCTAACAAAATGTCCTAATGACGAGGATGGGAAACCCTAACGAACCGTAGGGCTGGAACACGTGAATGGAAGGAGCATAAGCAAAAGGAGGGTAGCTCCTTCATCTGACCCTAGCGGCTGAGAACATGTGAAGGTGGAAGTGGGGAATCCTAGCAGAGGATGGCTTTCTTCAATGAGCAAGTAGGTAGGGCTGCGCGTCAAGAAAATGAAGGTGTGGGTGAGATCTGTTTCGTTGCATTGGAAAAATGTAAGACCCACTAATTTTAAATAATTAAATCAATAATATTTAATTAAATGTGGGTAGGGGAAGCCTTTATGGAATTAAATGCTAACCTTCATGACGTGGAAAAGTACTAGCTCAAATGGTTGAGAGCACTTAAATGTGTGAGAGGACTTGGGTTTGAGTCCTATGTATGTTATTTGTGTGTTATTAAATTTAGTATTTTCTTTTGATATGTTTGAGATGTGATAAGAGAGGATAAATTGTTATATTTATAAATGTTATCAACAAACATGAATTGGTTGAATGGTTGTGTATGGATTTGACATTGGAATGGTCATGGGTTCAAACCTTGGCTTTGACAAAATAACTTTCTTTTTGTCAAAACCCAGTTTGGCAGGGATGTGAGGAGACACCGAAACCCTAGGAGGCAATTAGAAAGGGCTGAAAACCATGCTTTAATAGGGAATCAATAGATTTAAATTTGTGTTTTTTATGAATTTTCATTTTGCTACCATTAACCCTAATTAAGGCTTGATTAAGAGACCAAGTAAGGGAGAGAGAGAGAGAGAGAGAGAGAGAGAGAGAGAGAGAGAGTTAGTGAGGCTACCACTTAAGCATAGAGTGAGGAGGGGAATTTCAGAGGTTCACGGCTGTAGAGAGGGAGAAGGAAGTGTTGCAAGGTGGAAGAACAAAGGGGTTAATGCGACTCAAGGAAGGTTTCAAGTTTTGGCAAATTGAGTTGAGAATCCAGGTTAGAGGAGTTCCTACTGCTTGTTTTAATTTTAATTGTGTGTAATTGTAATGTGCCAAGGGTGTGGAATTGCATATTCTGATTTTTCTCTGAGTTTCTGTCGTGTTTCTAGAATTTTCCAAAAACCGCCTGGCAGTCACACGCGACCCGCCAGGCGACACAAGCTTCAAACCCAATTTTTTGGGTTTTCTTCATGAATCACCTGGCGGTAGAGGATGATCCGCCAGGCGACACGAATTCGGGTGGATCAGTTTTGGCTTGCTCTGAGTTTTGTGTTATTCGTAATGCTGTCAGAATGACCTATATGCGTGAATGAGAATTGTTATGGATGAAATTAACTACGTTAATATCTATATGTTGATTGTAAGAGTATTGCATGAAATTAGGGAAAATAGGGTTTTTGTTGGGGTTGAGAATGAATAAGCATGCTCCAGGTCTATGATTGGCGCTCTAGTTTTAGTGAAAAGATATAAAATGTATGAAGTATGAACTTTTTATAGTGTGTGCAATTGAAACTGTAATGATATAATGGTGGATGCTGAAATTGGGTTTGTTTTGGGTCACGAAGGGGGGGGGGGAGAGATTTGGCATAAACCAGATTGTTATGCTACGCCTGGCAGCACCTAGATTGCCGCCAGGCGACACACTAGGACAAAGGATGTCACGAGTGAACTCTGCGAATTGCGTGCCTTAGGGTCTCGCGGGTGATATTTTGTATGATTTGGGTTGATTGGTAGGGGGTTATTCATTGAAACAGGTGGGGGAGTGCATTACCATGCCTATTAGGGATAGGGGAATGGAATCAAATGCATGAAATAATATAAAGGTGTTATTAGACAAAATGTGATGAATTGAATGCGTTGAAATGTAATTATATGTTCGCTGGAGTGTTGATCTATTTTGGAGATCATATGTATAAATTGGTAAAATAAAGTAGTCATGATTGTTTACTTTTTATCTACATATAAAGCACAACTTGAATGATGAAAAATTGTTGTGGAATGTAATTATTGGAATGAAGCGTGTGAAAGTGCAAATTGGTTTTATAAACATGCCTGAATGAATGAAACTGATGTACATGAGGGGTCTAGCTTGTATGTTCACCGTTTGTATGGTTAAAGGTTGTATGTAGAAACATGATAAGGACTGTATTTATGTGAAATCGGTAATTAGGATACTAGGTGATGCTAATTGGATGATTATGGATTGGCCAAATAGTAAAATGATGAATGTGCAGTAGAATCTGCAATTTGGCCGTTGGGAATATGCTTCGATGAAGGAGATTGATACTTGGAAGTGGTCTAGATTGCATGCTTCACTGTTTGGGTATTTAAGGGATATGTGCTATATTGGAAAATTATTATTTGCATGATTAACTGTGTGGCTGATAATCTAGTTATAGAACCATGCCTGGAGTGCCAAAATTGTGCTATAATTTCGTGTGTTGTATGATTGGGATCCTTTGGGATCTGTTTAAAGTGTCAAAAACCTGTAGCATTGCGCTACTGGTATGGCGCCTGGCAGCGTGGGGCGAGCCGCCAGGCAGTAGGGTCTCAAAACAGTGACAGTGGTCACTATGCGCGTAGGGTGCCTAGCGGTAGGGTTGGTTCCGCCAGGCGGAATGGTGAAGCAGAAAGCCTGGAAGTTGTTTGGCGCCTAGCTGCGCAAGATGGATGCGCTAGGTGGTGACAGAACAACGGGGCTACTGTTTTGCGCTTGGCGCCTGGCGGTGTGAGATGCCCGGCAGGCGGTCTGGAACCAGATTCCGCCTAGCGGCGTGAGATGCGCGCCAGGCAGTTTTTGTGTAGTGTTGGTGCGTGAGGAGGATTTCTACACAGCTTTAGGTGATGTTCATGATGCGATGCTTTGGCTGGGGGCCCAATTACGAGTGCATCTTGTATTGGGGAACACGTGGCCACTCCAGGTTGTATCCAGTGGTTTAGGAAGTCTAGTGGAGTGTGCGAGTTGTGGCTCGTACGGTGAGGTTTCAGATGATTGTCTTCTTCAATGCATCTGATAGAGTTTTTGGTAGTCTGGGAACAACCACGAACTTAGGTTCATTTTGGGAAACTCCACTTGGTGTCGCGGTGAGATGCCGTGGCAAAGTTATTCCCACGTTTGGACTATCAGGTGGTGGCCTGTAGTTAGAGGGACGAGTAGACACTCGTGCAACAAAGATTGATCATTGATCTCACCTAAAGGGTATAGAAATGATATACGTCTAATGCAAGTGTTGGAAGTGAGGAACTAAGGAAAAAGGGAAAAAAGTACTAACTCGGGTTATAATATTGAGTTAATGTATTTATTATGATATTTGTTTGGTTTATTTAAATGAGTTCACCCTTTCTCTGTGTGTTTGGCGATGATCATGTAACTTGTTACATGGGAGCAGATATTGATGTAGGTGAGCATGCAGATGCGTAGAGACGGAGTGGGGATCACTATGGGACAATTTACTAAATTTTATTATGGATTTTCTTTTGTAATAATCTTTTTGGATGGTTTGGTTTTGTAATAACTAAACACTACGATTTTAATTACTATTGAAGCGACGTTTGAAGTTTTACTTTTCTCGCATTTTGGGAAATTGTTCAAAATAAATGAGGTTGTTTATATTAAATTTATTTTGTTTTATTTTTAATAAGTAAATTTCGGCCAGGACGTTACAAGAAACATTGGGCCGCTGAAGCAATTGGATTTAGGCCCAATAAAGTGATGCGCATAGGAAAACAAATGTTAGCTGCAGCTGGCCCAATAAACGCATATGTACTCCACTCCACACATTATCATACGTTGCAACTTGAGGAAATGGTTGTGACACTGATCAAACATTGGGCCGCAAGTGGCTTCCATAATTGATGCAGGCCCAACTAGGTTGTTCAGCATGAAAAACATTGAATATGGTGTAGAGAAGAATTGGGTCGCAGGCCCAATGCCAACACTTTCAATAATTGGCAACTTTGGAAAAATAGGCTGTAATTAGCAAAACAAACCCAATTAGAACACATTTATTTAATTAAAAGTAAAAGAAAATAATAGAAATTAAAAGGAATGGGCCTAGGCGTTGGCCCAATGCTATAAGCTTTATTGGGGTCACATCATATAGTGTAAGATCTTAAATTCAAAGCATGATGGGCGGAGAAATCTAGGTATAGTTACCAAATTGAGTAAGTGTTGTGGTGGTAGAAAGATCTGGCACAAGTATCTTCTTTAAACACTTTTTATTACTTGTTAAGAAATATATTGAATCATAGGCTTAAACGTAGTTCACTATCTACATTTTTTTTCTCCTCAACAAAGCAAATTCACTACCTACATAATAATTTCTTCTCTAAGTTTTAAAGTTTACCATAAATTTATTATTGCATATATGATCACAAATCTTAGAAATCCAAGTCGTTGATTGATGTACAATGGTCTAGATAGAAAAAGGAGGGAAATTTCAAGTCATTCAAATGAAAATTCATTTGCAACATTCAATATTACAAGTTCCATATTCATGTTTTGCAAACACTTTGCATCATTCAATTGTCATGGTCAAGAGACACATTATTAAAAACTTTTCAACTCTACTAAAATTAACAAAAAGATAAAAGACAAACACTTGGTTCAATGGTGAACCTAACAAACCATACATATAACATAGGTTTATGAATATTGTGTTGTTGTGGAGGGAATAAAAAATAGACCATATTTTCTTCTAACAATTAATACAAATTGTGCATTCATCACTAATGCAATGAAGGCTTTCTACGCCGACTAAAAAGAATTTTTATGCCTGTTTTGAATCCGCCATAAATATAGTAGTGCAAGTATGAGGTCAACATTCAACAAACCAAATATGGTACCTGGGAACATTCTTCTTAAAACATAATGCACTTCTATAAATATTATTAATAAATGCCATGTAGAAAATGATACATCTAAAATATTACCACATATGATGCCATGTATCGGTGTGGGACATGTGTATGCCCTACTCACATTTATCATTTTCCATTTATACATTATGGTATGCTATCAATGTTACTAGTATCTGACTAGAGATGGCAAATAAACACGTCCCCGTGGGTATTGCCCGAACCCGTCCTCGTTTTGACGGGGAATCCCCGCATTGACTGGGTATGGGTATGGGTATGGGGAATCTCCAATTTTTTCAATTGGGTATGGGGATGGGGATGGGGATGAATATATCCCCGCCATAATACCCGTCCCCGCCATATCTCCATCCTCGTTTAAATTATTAAAATATTCACAATTAATTAAGTAACCATATATATATATATATATATATATATATATATATATATATATTCTTTTTATTTTTTATTTCTTCTAAATATTTGGTTTGTCATGAAACTCATTTACATCTCCAATATATTTTTTTATCTTATCATAATCTTTATGTAATTATGTTAAAATGATGTATGTCAATTAAAAAAAATTTATGTCTAACATTTGAATATTTCTATTATTTATTAATATTTTTATTTATTGTATATTTTCCTTTCACATGAGAATGTTTAATACTCTTAATTTAAGTGTTTAATAGCATAAATATTTCATTTACTTGGTAATATAAAAAAAAATCGTTACTTATTATTATTAATTTTTATTTCATTTCAAGAACTCTTTTATTTCGCTAAAACAATTTTTGTTATTTCTCAACCATTGAGTATATATGTTGATATTTGAAAAGTTTTCTTAGATCTCTAAGAT
>Ga0214542_1012773_pt1 | contig 10576 bp, 8 predicted proteins | sample CNSS1metaG_FD_160096 | JGI IMG/M metagenome (GOLD analysis project Ga0214542, IMG submission 160096) | Root nodule microbial communities from cowpea collected in UCLA plant growth center, Los Angeles, California, USA - CNSS1 | ecosystem: Host-associated > Plants > Roots > Nodule | place: USA...
TAGCATAGACCCATCTACAGCCCACAGGCTTCTTACCAGGAGGAAGAGAGACAAGTTCCCAAGTCCCACTAAGTTCAAGTGCCTGCATTTCATCAATCATGGCTTGTCGCCATCCAGGAGGACCAAGTGCCTCATCAACATTCTTAGGAACCTTAATGGTAGACAAGGAGGAAACAACAGAGAAATATGGAGGAGATAAACGATGATAACTCAAAAAATTATAAATAGGATGTGGATTACGAGTAGAGCGAATACCTTTCCAAAGGGCAATAGGCCAAGTATGATCGGAGTCAAGAGAAGACGAAGAGGATGAAGGATCCATGATTCGAGAATCTGGTAGAGAAGGATTTGAGTCCCAAGGATCTTCAAGAAAGGAAGGAGTCATTGGAGTGCGACGCTGATATGTGAGAAGAGGTGGTTGAACAATGTCATTGTCATTTTGAGTGGGAGGTTGAGTTTCAGGAATAACCAAGGGATCACATGATGGTAAAGGAAGGACATGTTGAACAGATGAACTCTCCTCCATGGAGGACAAGAAAAAAGGTGTGTCCTCAAAGAATGTAACATCAGCAAACATATAATACCTTTTGGTTGAGGGAGAATAACATTTATACCCTTTCTGAAGGCGAGAATATCCCAAAAAGACACACTTAATAGCCTTTGTAGAAAGTTTATCAAGACCTGGAGAGACATTATGAACAAAACAAGTACATCCAAATACACGTGGAGAGACACGATACAAAGGATCATTTGGAAAAATTATCAAGTGAGGAACTTTATTTTCAATAGAAGAAGAAGGCATCCTATTGATTAGAAAACAAGCAGTGAGGACTTCATCTCCCCAATGATGAACAGGAACATTAGTATTCAACATTAGAGAGCGTGCAGTTTCAATAAGGTGTCTATTCTTTCTTTCGGCTATGCCATTTTGTTGTGGAGTATGAGGACATGTTGACTGATGTAAAATTCCTTGGGAAGATAAAAATGAGGAAAACGCAGTAGAAAAATATTCCTTAGCATTATCACTTCTGAGAATTTTAATTGTCTTCCCAAATTGGTTCTTAATTTCATTAAAGAATGACACAAATATGGATAAAAGTTCCGATCTTTCTTTCATCAGATAAACCCAAGTACATCGAGAGAATTCATCAATGAACGTTACAAAATAGTTAAAACCAAAAGAAGTGACACGACTTGGTCCCCAAACATCAGAATGAACAGTAGAAAAAGCAAAATTACATCGTGTCTCAGACTTTTTAGGGAAGGAAGATCTAACATGCTTTCCTAACTGACACGATTCACAATCTAAGGCTTGAATGTGTTTGAGACTCGGAACCATCATCTTCAACTTAGACAAATTTGGGTGACCTAAACGATCATGCAAAAGTTTTGGGGATGAAGTTGCAAAACAAGATACTGAGGAGCTTGGTTTTAGGAAATAAAGTCCCCGTGACTCATGTCCTTCTCCAATCAGACGACCCGTACCATGTTCCTGTATAGCAAAGGAATTAGCAGTAAAGGTTACAGAACAATTTAAGGAACGAGTCAATTGACTCAAAGAGATTAAATTGTAAGGACAATGAGGAATGTACAAAACAGAGTTTAAATTTAGTGAAGGTGATAAAGAAACTTTGCCAATTCCTTGAGATGCCACTTTGGATCCACTTGCAACAGTAATAAAATGAGGACTTTTGGGAGAGGAAATGGAGGAAAATGAGGAAATGTTACCAGAGACATGATCTGAGGCACCTGAGTCAAGAATCCATGGACTAAGACCTTCCACAGATTGAGAGATGCATGCAGTTGACATTGAAGAGGATGGGCCAGGATTGTTGGATTTCTCAGATTTGTACCTCAAGAATTCTTGGTACTCTTCATCAGAAATTCTAGATTCTGAATGATCAGACTTGGACACATGAGCAGCTTTATCGGGAAAACCATGTAAGGAATAACACTTGTCTTGGGTATGGCCCATTCTATTACAATATGAGCATTGAGGACGCCCACTTCGACCACCACGTCCTCCACAGTTGCTCCGACCTCCTCCTCTTCCTCGTGGTGCTACCATTGCTGATGTTTCAAAAACATCAGTTGAACTTTCATCTTTGACCAATGTAGGTACACGAAGAAGTCTAGTAACTAAGTTGTCCATTGAAGGAATTTGATCACCAGCTAAAACTTGATCACGCACATGATCAAAAGTCGAGTGCAAGCTCCTCAAAATTAAGACCATGTAAAACTTATCAAGTTTTTTGTTGATATCGTCTAATGAATCAGCCACAAAAAAATTCTTCAATTCTTCTACTGCAGCCCTAGCCTTTCCTATATGAGAAACCATATCATGATTGATTTGCTTGAGTGAGGCTACTCTTTGAGTTGCATCAAAGAGGCGTTGAATGTCGTTAGCAAAAATGTCTTGTGCCCTTTTCCAAAAAGAGAAGCATGTCTTGTAAGGTCTCAAAATGTCTAAGACCCCTTGCTCAACCGACTGCCATAAAACAACACACAACTGAAAATCCAATTTTTGCCACTTAGGTTTCTCTTCTTCTGAAATAGTAGAGACCTCTTTTTCAAGATGGTCATGATAGCCTTGACCAAGAAACCACAACTCCACCGAAGCTGACCAAGAGGAGTAATTTTTCCAGTTCAGTTTTGCAGAGGTAATAATAGGAGTAGTTGATAGAGAGGGAGACATTCCACCCGTAGAAGCTATTAAAATAAAAACTTAACTTTGAGAAGAAACCCTAGGTTCAAGCTATGGCCACCAAAACAGAAAAACAAGAGCAGGAATAAGCCCAGGAGGCCGCGCATGGTGAACACGCGCTTGAAGGTCGCCAGAGAGTGGCGCACGTGGCGGCGTGTGCGGAGGTTTCCGGGGACGTGACTTGCGGGGATGGGTTGCGCTCCTCGAGGCGCACCTAACCCTGACTTCGCCGGAGTAGACTCGCCAGTGGTGACGACGGCGGACGGCACGTCGGACGGTGGCGGAAGACGGTAGACAACGATAGCCACTGTGACAAACAGTGAAGATGAACCAGAGAAGATGTTCTGGCTCTTGATACCAACTTGAAGAGGTGTTAGAGAAATGAAACAGTGAAAACTTATCACTGTTACTGTTTTACCACTCTTTATATAAGAAAATAATAGACAAAATACAAAGAGTCAAGACCCAGTCCTAACCCTAACCCTAAAGAAGGGATCTCATACATGATAATAAAAGACATTACATTTCAACAATAATAAGTAGAAGGCATAAATATAATTGAAATGCAAAAAATAATGAAAGACACCCATAGAGTTAATGATACTAACAAGCTTTAGAATTTCAAGTTTCAAGAATTATAATAAGAACAAAACATGTAATTAATACCCTAAATTTCTAATCATTTGGTTCTTTCTCAATCCCATAATAATTATCTTAAATCTTATCCAATGGGGCATATCCCTCCTCCACTTTGCCTTCAAAGAAAGCTTGGTTAAAGTTAAATAATTCTTCAGTATTTTCGAAAGTTAGAACTATCAAATCCCAATTCATCAACTTGAATCATCTCTTTGCCCTTCCTTTGTGTTGAGGCCAAAGTTGCACCTACTACTTTATTGGAAGCCTGTGAAGATCCAATAACAATACCACCACTTGATGGTTGCTTTCTTTTATTCCTTTTATCTTTGCATAAATTATTGGCTCACCAACACTTGAAGTTTCATAAACAATTGCCCGATTAAGACTAGGATCATCATTGAATACCAACTCATTCTTCCGGCTTCATTATCATTGTCATCCACTTGTCCCACTAACCACTCATTGCACTCATCAATGTCTTTAAGTACAAAATGTCTTTAAGTACAATAGGATCAATTTAATCTCTAATGTTGTATCTTTGGCCAAGTTGATGGTTATACTCGTGTTGACTTATGATCAATGAGATAAAATAGTTCAATGTGTTCTCACATGTAATCGGAGACTCCAGCCAGACTGTTTAAGTTGCGGAGCGCCTATAACTGTGGAGTTTTTCTGTTTATTTTAAAGACGTGCTAATAGCTGTACTTAGTCATAAGTTTGTGTTTATGTTTCTGGTTTAGTCCAATATATCGTGATTCTAGAGCCACAGTATAGTTGTGAGAACATATCTTATTTCCTGTTGTTTGAAGGCTATTTGAAATAGCAATGTTTGCCTGTTCAATCCAATAACAATGCTCTCACTAGTTCGATTATACTGTGTATTTTTCAGTTCTAACAGGGCGCCAGTGTGACAATATTGCTCATGGTGGCAAGTGCAACGCATGTATTTAAAGAACTAGATTGGAACATAATTAACGTACTTATTGTTTTTGTTTCCGGAATGTGCAGGGTTATGAGTAGATGCCACAACGCGAAGGTGAATCAGAATGTTCTTGTGATCGTTGATGGTTCCTTATAGCATTATTGCTCCTCCAAATGTTGCACTACCATGTTTCATAATGAACAAACATCTCGTATATTTTATTCCCTAGTTTTTACAAACATTTGTTCTCCTGTAATCTGAGCACTGTTTATGAGGCGAAGAATTGAAAAAGCAAAGGAAGTTTTCTTCAGGTTTATTTTTCTATTACTTTATTTTTTATGCGGTCCAGCTAGGTTATTTTGCCAGCCATTTTTTTCAAATTGGATTGAAAATTTGAACTGAACATTTCAGGCGATGATTATATCAGTATAATAATGGTCGGGCATGATATCTTGATAATTAATGTAATATAAATTGTATAAATAAGATTGAGAAAAGACATGCAATCTACATTGTTGTGCTTTTGTTTGATTGACCTATATATGGAGAGAGATTACGGAAAAAGGCAATATACTTCTCTTAAACCCTAACCCTAATATGCAAAAGAAATAATAATAACATAATATTACATTTCAACACTTCCTCGTTGGAACATGTAAATTGAATATAAATTGAATATGGCAATTATCACTCTCACAATTAGTCTAATCACCACATGTCCACTATCCTTTACTTCCAAAGATGTCCAACCAAATCATAACACGTGGCATAATCCTAACACACAGTTGAACCAATGGGACATTGTCACATGTCCATCATCTTCTTCCCCTCCACAAAACCACCGCATCACCACACTTCTTTATTGGACCATGGCCAATTTTGCTAATTCTTTACCCTAGACGGAATTGGCTCAACCTTCAGTGTCGTAGGTTGATCGAAGGGTCAAGTCTACTAGGATAGAAGGTTGAGTTGAGTAAACATGGACGGAAGGTCTAGCCGAGTCGAGGCTTGCCAAAGGTTGAGACTAGTCATCCCTAACCAAAGGTTGAGGTAGAAAAGAGTCGTCCCTAACCAAAGATATAAATTAGTTGGCCTTAGTCGAAGATCAAGACGAGTCAACCATCGAGATGAGTAAGACTAAGCCATGGTCGAGAAGAGTCGAAATGAACTGAAGGTCAAGCCGATTAGGTCCATGTTAAAGGTCAAGTCTCGGGCCGAGCAAAGTCAACTAAGGCTAAACGTCTAGTCGAGTCGGCTTGGTTGAAGTTTGAGACGAGTCAACCCTGGCCGAAGTTTGAGATGAGTCGATCCTGTAATAGAAGGTCGAGACGAGTTGGTCTTGGTCGAAGCTCAAGACAAGTTGGGTCAGACTGAAGGTCGAGATGAGTCAATCCTAGTCGAAGTTAAGAACTACTCAGCACAGGCCCAAGGTTGAGTGGAATAAGCCAATTCCAAAGGTCAAGTCGATTAGGCGTGTGATGTAAGATTCGAGAAATTTAAATAATTAAATAAATAATTATTTAATAAATGCGGGTAATGGAACTTTTATGGCATTTAATGTTAGGGCTTATGACATGAAATAGTACTAGCTCAAGTGGTTGAGAGTACTTGGTTATTATGAAAGGAACTGGGTTTGAGTCTTGTGTATGCCATTTGTGTATTATTGCAATTGCAATTGTTAATTGTTTAATAATATGTTGGATCCTGATGAGTGATAATATAATCCTACATGTATAGGAATTATCATGAAACATGAATTGATTGATTGGTTGTGTATTGACTTGACAATTGTATGGTTGTTTGTTCGAGAGAGTTTTTGAGACTACTAAATGTGAGTACAGTGAGGAGAGAAGGAGGTCATTGTTCATAAAGAAGAAACTTTAGAGTCCTTATGAATGCCTAAATTCTGCCATTTTGTTTAATTTTGTAGTTTCTGGAAATTTTCCAGAAACCGCTTAGCAAGTTTTCAAAGCTGTCAAGTGACACATGTGTTTTGTTCTCAGTTTCTGGACTTTTGCTAGAAACCGCCTTGCGGCACGAAATGGCCGCCAGGTGACACAACAGGAACAACTCAATTTTTGGGTTCTAGCATGAACCGTCTTGCGACGATGAACAACTGCTAGGTGATGCGAGCGGAATTGGCTCGACTTGAGATTTTTAGGTGTTCTGGCTAATTCTGGTTGGGGAAAAATGTTTATTACTAGAGAATGGAATGTTGATTATAAATAATTGGGGAATTGCGAGGTGATTGAAAGTTATTGGATGAAATTTATATGTATGCAAAATAGGGTTTGAATAATTGGGGGTTTTGGGTGTAGGAAACAATCACAGTATGAATGGTGTTGTGAAGTTGCATGTGGTATACAAAATTTATTACGTGAGCTATGGGATGTGTAATTGACTGTGAGAAATTGGAGATAAGCAAGAAAAATGAGGTTTAAGGAATATAGGGTTCTTGTAGGTGAAGGGAAATTCAAGATTACCCAGAATTGCATGACCGCCTGACGACACGTTATTTGTCGCCAGGTGCCAACACGATGGAATATCACTCTACATGGCTGTGAGGTGCTATTGGGAGTTGGGTCTCTTTGGGTCAAGTGATTTATGAAAGTGGATTATGGGGTCACTGGGCCAAGGTTGAGTGAGATGGAGAAATACATGAATTATGAATGAGCTATCATTTTAAAGGGAAAAAGGGATGTGGAGAGTTGTGATGAGGGAATTAGTGTACCATAGGTTATGACAAAGTCCTGATGCATAAGTTGATTGCAGAATTGCGAGAGGTTGATCCGGAAAGGGTAATCATAGTATTTCTAGTAGTAAAATTGGAACTATGCTTAAGATATACTTTATTGGTGGTTGGGGATGTTCCTAAGATTAGGTCTAGCTTGTGATGAGGTTCGACTTTGAGAATAGTTTCAAAAATGGAAACGAGATAAGCAGATTGTCCTTAATTAGGCAATGTGTTGTGGATGTAAAGTATGGATCATAGTGCATGGTAGGATTACTCAACTTAGAGAGTAAGGTGAGATCTCAAAGATTGAGCAAGGTGTTGAAGTTTTCTGCAGGGACTGAAACTAGTACTAGTGTAGCGCTTGTCGATGGTGTTTGAACCGCTAACCGATAGCTGTAATTCCATAGGGCCATTGTGACGTGTGGCATCTTGCGATGGTCGTTCCGCCAGGCGATAGTTGTAGAGGTAGTGTTTTCTTAGGTGCGAGACGCCTGACAGCAAGATGCTTCCGCTAGGCGGTTTGCAACTGGTTTTCGCCTAGCGGCGCTCAGGCAACACCAAGTGATTACGTAGGGGCAGTGGTTTGTTTCTTCTTGTGCATAGGCGTGGTCTACAGGGCTTTCGGTGATACCTTAAGGATGAACTTAGCTGGATCATCCCTTGAGTTTTGGCTCGGGATGGAGGGTAAACACGTGACATTCCTTGAGTTGTGGCTCAGAATGACATCCCTTAAGTTGTGGCTCGGGATAGAGGATGAACATAGGACATTCCTTGAGTTGTGGCTCAGAATAGTGAGTGTTACCAGTGTGAGTGTACAATTTGTGGCTCATATGGAGGGTCTCCACTCGATTGAGTAATCATAGGATGTGGCCAGTGATGTGCTAAACTTCTGTTGAGAGTACGAAATTAGGTTTGTATTGGGAACTCCACTTGGCGTTACGAAGTGTGGTTCGTAGCATGATATTCCCTCACGTGTTCCTACAAGTTGTGGCTTGTAGATGGTGGAACCACGAGTTGTGGCTTGTGGTGGCAAGTATTAAGGGTATCATCTAAAGATGTAGAATGTGGATAAACATGGTGGTGGCCATGATTTGTGGAATCAGAGGATGGAGTTCTCTGATGAGTGTTTGTGCTTTTTAGTTGTGATTGTATATATATATATATATATATATATATATATATATATATATATATATCTCACTCTATTTGCTTGTGCTTGACGATGATCGTGTAACTGGTTACACGAGAGCAGATGATGTTGCAGGTGGTTCTGGTGAGATATAGCATCGGAGTAGGGCAGCCTGGGGATTTTATGGTTACAACTTATGCTATTTTGTAACTCAATTTTATAATTAGTTTATGGAGATGTAAAACTTGGAGTTTAATTTACGGCTATTATTATGACGCTTAATGTATGGTTTTTATTTTTCCCGCGTTTTGGGAAAGATAGTATAATAAATGCGATTTTATTTTTCTCTATTATTTAAATTAATTAAAATTAGTAATATCCGATCGGGATGTTACATGTGCCAATGGCCAAGCTGAGTGGACTCAAGCCGAAAGTCGACCCGAGTCACTCAAGCCAAAGGTTGAGCCATGTTAGTTTGTCCCAAAGGTCGAGCATAGTCGCCTGGGTCAAAAGGGTGATATGAGTCAACCTGGGTATAGATAGTTGAGCTAAGTCTATTTGGCCAAAGCTCAAGAAAAGTCAACCCTAACCAAAGGTCGAGAAAAGTCAATCCTGATCGAAGTTTGAGACGAGTTCATCTTGGTTAAAGTTTAAAACTTGTCGGTGTGGGTCGAAGGTTGAGTCGAGTACGTCCACATTGAAGGTAAACTTCAGTAGATTTGGACCAAAGGTTGTGTCAAGTCACTCGGGCTTGAAGGTTCAACCATGTTCGTCTAGGTCAAACTAGTTTACTGAAGCTAAAGGGTCAAAGCCAACTCGGGCAAAAGGTTGAACTGTGTCGGCTTGACCAAAGGTCGAGACCAATTGTCTCGGGCCAAAGGTTGATACAAGTCGACCTTGGCTGAAAGTCAAGCTAAGTCAAGACGAGTTAACCCTAGTGGAAGTTTGAGACGATTTAGCATTAGCCAAAGGTCGAGTTTAATAGGCTCAGATCGAAGGTTAAGTTTAATAGGACCATATTGAAGGTAGAGCCAAGTCACCTAAGACAAAGGTCCAACCTAGCCGACCCGATTCAAAGGGTCGAGCTGAGTCAACTTAGGCAGAAGGTCTAACTGAGTCAGTCAAACAGAAAGTCGAGCTAAGTCTGTCAGACAGAAAGTCAAGTTGAGTTAGTCAAACAAAAGGTCAAGATAAGTCACTCCTAAAGATAGATAGAGACGAGTAGCTTTGGTCGAAGGTTGATTCAAGTCGCCGAAGCTCATAATTGAGTCGACTCGACTCAAACTAAATATCGAGACGACTCGCCTGAGCTGAAGATCGATATGAGTCGATTTATTGGACCCATGGACATTTTCATGTGACCAACGAGGAATTCCACAACTTGTGAAATTTCAATTTCCTTCATTCTTGAGTGAATTTCAAATTTTACTATTTTAGTTATTTGAAATATCTTAAAAAACTCTAATTTCAATTTCCTTTTAATTTCATCATCCGAACAAGTTATTTTACTTCAAAGAATTTCAAATTCTCCAATTACTCTCTTTAATTGTCTCGTCCAAACACAACATAAAGAGGGCATGGGTTTTCCTTTTATGCTTGGTTATAGAATCCATAAACACATTTCAAATTAAAGCAATGGTGGAAGTGAATGTGTGGGTATTCCTTTTGGAAGTATAGTGAGCCATCATTGTGAAACCAAAAGCCTATTTCTACTGGCCTAAAAGCACTGATTTAAGGACTAAAACTATGCATTAAGTGGTGGTTTTTGATTTATGATAGACCTATTTCGAGATGACGCGGTCCCGACTAGGGATGTCAACGGGGCGGGTAGGGTACGGGTAGTAGCTCCCCCGTACCCTATCCACTTGATAAATATTCGCCTCGTACCCGTATCCATATCCGTCAAGTATCCGTTATGCGGTTACCTGCCTATTTTTTTCATATCCGCGGGTATCAACGGGTACCCGCGGGTATTTACAAAATATTTTGAAAAACAAATTTTTAACCATAATTAGTGCTTGGTCAACAAGAACACTTTCTCCGATTGATTCCTGAAAAACAAACAAATAAAAAATCACTAACAATTTATATTATAATTTATTTTTTAATGAAATATTAAAGAAATTACTAACTTTATCAATGTCCACATCTTACAACATTGTATAAAGTTTCATGTCGTGCAATTTTAATCTAGAAGAGCCTGAAAACATAAGAAGTTCATTAAAAATTTCTAACAATCACTTAATTAAAATATCTAAGTAATAGTGTTAATTTCATTACCTTCCATGTTGGTCCATAACCAATCTTGGAGACACATCAATGCCTCAACATATCTAGAAGTAATCTACTCTAATTCAATGTGGGGTAAGAATTCAACCACCTTTACAAGACTCAAAATGCTTTTTACTAATATATATATATATATATATATATATATATATATATATATAT
>Ga0214542_1012774_pt1 | contig 10574 bp, 6 predicted proteins | sample CNSS1metaG_FD_160096 | JGI IMG/M metagenome (GOLD analysis project Ga0214542, IMG submission 160096) | Root nodule microbial communities from cowpea collected in UCLA plant growth center, Los Angeles, California, USA - CNSS1 | ecosystem: Host-associated > Plants > Roots > Nodule | place: USA...
TTCAAAAGTTTTACAAATCAAACACCAAGATTACACTTTTGAACACAAAGCACACAAGATTTTTGACTCACACAAAAATCTAGAACTACAACCTACAAGAATCACACTTGCAGACCTGAAATCACATTAGGCAAACCATCCAGAGGCAAAAGAACGTCCAAACCTGATGGTGGCTGTCCCTAGCACACCATACATGTGTTCTTCAAGCTACTCACAAGCCAAAATGCCTCCAAGATCAACAAAGATCAACCAAGATCTTCAAACACGAGTTACAACTGTGTATTGCAGAGAGAGAACGCTTCCCAGAGATGAATGACACGATTTCATTCAGAAAAACTCAGATTCACACCTCTGCTCGCGAAAACACAGCTTATATAGTTTTTGTTTAAGTGAAAACAATCGATTGAATTTTCCGTATAGTCAGCTGGTTTCACCTGACTTAAGTGAAATCAGTTGATTGAAAAATAATTCAACTAACTGAATGCATTCATACCAGAAACTATATACAACAAGCCTTTTAACCTGTTAAAACCTATTTTAACAGATTAAAAGAGACACACTAAGGCACACAAGACATCTAACCTATGTCATATAGCCTATCAACAATGTATAACACTAACACATTACATTTAACACACTAAAACTTAATCTTCAAGAGGATCTTCCTCAATCTTCATCAAACACTTAAGATCTTCATGCACATGGCTTTATCAATTCTTTACTTCAAGCTTGCTTGTGCCAACAATCTCCCCTTGAATTGATGAAGCCAACACCCTCGAGTTGAATTGATGAGCTAAGATCCATAGAGAAACCTGAAAAAGCTTTTGCATACAAGATTCCAATATTCCAAATATACATTCAAGCAAAAACACACAAGCATACATACATATCACATATGCATATGCTTCCCCCTATCATTAATAATATGATTTAACCTCAGATTTTTGATTAAGTTTGCAGTATTTTATGATTACAACAGATTTATTTTAGGTTTTCGAATTTTAACACAATTTTACTCATTTTTCACTCATTTTTCTCCCCTTTTGGATTCATCAAATGAAAGTAAATGCATAGATCAATTTGGAAAGATGAAAATTTTCATTAAAGCAGTAACATAGGGGTGTCCCAAGACACCTGGTACGAATGCAAACAAACCAGAACAGAAACAGAAATTACAGAACATCATGAAGCTAAAAACTTATATAATCAGCCGACTAAAATGAGAAAATAGCCAATTAAAATACTGGAACAGACAGCAGAGACACAAAATGCAACATGAAAATGTAATGCATGACCTATGAGCCATCCCCTTCACTCATTCCTAGGGTTGTCTTTGTTGTAGACATTGAAAAGGAGGTCATGAACATTATGGAGTTGGTCATCCAAGTCTTGAAACCTTGTTGTGCAGTACATGTGATGTGCATTTTGTGCCATGTTGAGGTCTTGAAGTTGATTGAGAACCATTCTATCAAATTGGGAGTATGTAGATCCAGTATTCTCAGGAGGGTTGTACAGCTCAATTGCCATTGGCTGAGGTTCATTTTCCTCTTGGTTTCCTCCACTAGTTCCCGCTTCATGGTCATTTGCTCCAACTTCAATGTTTGCACCTTGATCTCCTTCAACTATCCAAGTGTTGCCTACCTTGGTGAATCCCATCTTGTGCATATTCAGTGTTGAAACATGATTGAGAAGGCTAGTAGACTCCTCAAGCTCTCCTTCCACATCCACACCAAAATGCTCAATGAACTTGGAGATGAGCACCACATATGGAAGCTTGAAATCTGTGAGCCTTTTTGCCTTCATCATATGGTCATGGATTGTGTTTGTCCAATCCACCATCACACCATTTTGAATGCAGTACATCACCACTAGATCACCTTCATTCAAGGTAGCATGGTTGCTTCCCCTAGGCATGATGATTTTAGTCACCACCATGGCTAGCAACCTTTCCTCCACACGAAGCCTTCCCACATGGTAATTTCTAGCTTGCTCACATTGATTTCTTACACATTGGTTGAAGTATTGCACCTTGTTGAACCCATCCACTGCACTAGTTTCACCTTTACGGACTTGCATACCTCTTTGCCTTAGGCCAGCCACATCCTTCCATGTTTGCCTAGTGATTTCCATTTCCACACCTTTGACAGTTGATTTGAGAACACCATTGCTGAACTTGAGGTTGGCATAGAACACCTTCACCAAATCCAGATACACCTTACCCGAAAGCCCAAGGAAAGTCTTCATTTTTTGAGCTTTGAGATATTGCTCAAGGTTGCCAAAGTTTTCTGCCCTTAGCCATGACATACGAATCACCTTAGGAAGGATGATTTGCTTCCTATTGATCTCAATCAAGAAGGTTTGAATTCTGTCTTCATGGCCTTCAAACCATATCTCAAGCCTTCCTTGATTCATAGCATTTGGAGAGGATGGAATAGGTGGGGTGGAACTTTCATCATCTGAGGGGGCAACTCGTGATCTTCTAGACATGGTGAAAAGTAGGTTTGGCTCTTACTAGCAAATGAGAATGCCAATGCATGATGCTTATGCAAGTATTTATAGAATCAACAGGTTGATTTTCAAAATCAGTCAATTAAATCGTGCAGATTTTCTGGTTTCAATGCAGTACATGAAATCACAACAATTAAATGTAAGGGAATCTGAATCAAAGATGCAGTGATGTGTTTCCCATGCGTTTTATGATCAATCCACTCACAAATAGTTCACATCTAATGCATGCACATTGGAAATCATGTAATTAAAGCACTTTATGGTCAATGCAATTTGAAAAGTTGATTTTAGCTGATGTAATAGATGTTATATGCTGCTGCTACAGTCCAAAAACAGTTATGTGATGTATACTTTGACTGGGTCAATGAATTAAAATCAATTCAAACAACTCCACATCAGCATAAGTAATTTTAACACATAAAAATACAGAGTTAGTCGACTAAAACTGTACTAGTGAACTGATTTTTGGTGCAGTGGCAGTTTTAAGTGAAATCTATGTGTTGAATTTACCAATTTAGCTGACTAAAAATTTCAGATTTCACGAAATACACACCAGACCAATTTGAATCAAATATATGTGCTGTTTTGTGAGATTTAGCATATTGAAACAGTTCCAGAACATAAATTATGCAGATTTTGACATTTTAAATGAAATCTATGTGTTGAGCACATGCATGTCCAACTGCTATGTACTCAGCCTCAGTTGTAGAGAGTGCTACACATGCTTGCTTCTTGCTATTCCATGAGATTAGGCTTGATCCAAGTAGATGGCATGTGCCACTTGTGCTTTTCCTATCCAATTTGCACCCTGCATTGTCAGAATCTGAAAAACCACTAAGAACAATGTTAGATTCATTAGGATACCATAATCCAACATTAGTTGTCCCTTTCAGATACTTGAGAATCCGTTTTGCAGCTTGGAAGTGCGATTCCTTTGGATTGGATTGAAACCTAGCACACAAGCAAACACCAAATTGTATATCCGGTCTACTAGCAGTTAGATATAGCAAGGAACCAATTAACCCTCTATATTTGGTTGAATCAACTTGGTTTCCAGCCTCATCTGCATCCATAAGGCAGTTTGTAGCAATTGGAGTGGCAGCCTCTTTGCAATCCTCCATTTTGAACTTTTTCAGTAGATCAAAACAATATTTTGACTAGCTTAAAAATGTCCCATGCTTGAGTTGCTTCACTTGCAGCCCTAGGAAGTAGGTTAGCTCACCCATCATAGACATCTCAAATTCTCCTTGCATAGCTGCAACAAACTCTTCACACATGGAGTTATTATTTGATCCAAAGATTATATAATCTACATATACTTGAACAAGTATTACATCACTTGCATGCTTTCTAATGAAAAGTGTTTTATCAATAGCACCTCTAGCATATCCTTTAGATAAAAGAAAGTTACTTAACCTCTCATACCACTGTCATGGTGCTTGCTTCAAACCATATAAAGTCTTTTTCAATTTGAAAACATGATTAGGATAGAGGTGATCTTCAAAGCCAGGGGGTTGTGATACATACACTTCCTCATTTAAGAAACCATTCAAGAATGCACTTTTCACATCCATTTGAGAAAGTTTGAAATTACACGTGCATGCATATGCTAACAATAACCTCACAGCTTCTTGGCTAGCCACAGGTGCATATGTTTCATCAAAATCAATGCCTTCCTCTTGATTATAACCTTTAGCAACTAGCCTAGCCTTATTCCTAACTATATTACCATTTTCATCCATTTTATTCCTAAACACCCATTTTGTACCAATCACATTCATTGCATCAGTTTTAGGGACAAGAGACCACACATCATTCCTAGAGAATTGATTAAGTTCATCTTGCATAACAACAACCCAATTACTATCACACAATGCATCATTCACATTCTTAGGTTCAATTTGAGAAACAAATGCAACATGTTGAAAGAATGCAAGCTTGCGTCTAATGGATACTCCTTGTTCTATGTCACCAATTATGTTGTCCTTTGATAATCCTTTAGGTTCAATTCACTCCTTGGGTAAATTGCTATCTGCAGCTTTTTCAGTCGACTGAATTTCCTTTTCAGCTGACTGATTTCCTGCAACAGATTCCAATTTTGCAGTAAATTTCTTTTTTAGTGCTGTTTCTTCTTCATCTGCAATCTTAGGCACATGATTTTTTCAAATTATGTTTGAGCCCTTCTACCAGCAGCACATTCTTGATGTTGAAGGAGGATCCATTGCCTATGACTCCATTTCCAAGGATTCTTACTTTGTTATTGTCTCCATAGGTTACAAATTCTTCTTCTTTCAATTCCAATTTTGCAAATTTGGTCTTAACTCCTGTCATATGCCTTGAGCAACCACTATCTAGGTACCATAGATCCTTCTTTTCCTGTTTTATGACCTGCAAAACAACATAGTATTACATGGTACCCTTTGATAGTTTGGGTCCAACATGGTTATGCCTTTCTAGATCCTTTTGGGATCCATTTCATAAATCCCTTAGGTACATCATACTTTCTAACATGACAATTCTTAAGAATATGACCTTTCTTCATACAGTAGTTGCAAGAAATGAAGGGCATAGCATTTGGCTCACTCTTGGAAAAGAAACTAGAGAACTTCTTGGCTTTCTTTTCATGGATAGGTGCATAACCAAGTCCAGCCTTTCCAAAAACACAATTTTGAGAGCCAAGAACAACTTCCAAGTTTGATTTTCCTCTTGTGAACTTTGCACATGTTTTCAAAAGATATTTCACTTGATTTTTCAAAGTAGTGCGGTTTTCACAAGGTTTTATAGCCAACTATTTTTCAGAACAATCGACTGAATTACTGTAAATCATTTCCAAATGTTCGAAATCAGTTTTTAAGTCGACTGTTTCTGATTCTAGTTAGCTAACTTGGTTTTCTAGCCAGCTATTTAATCCTTTTAGCCGATTGTTCATGACAACAATTTTGTTTGCCTCACTATGCAACTCTTCAAAGTCATGCAACAATTGGTAATAGTCATTCTTATCTTTGGATGACAGGGAACTTACTTGGCTTGATGAGGATGATTCATATCCGGCCATGAGGCATAAATTTGCTTCCTCACTTTCTTCTTGAGATGAAATACTTGTTGAATCATCATTATCCTCCAAAGCTATGTAGGCACGTCTTTCCTTGCCCTTTTTCTCCTTTCTCGTATCATGAACCTTCTCCTTCTCTTTGTTAACATTAGGACATTCAATCTTGATATGTCCTTGCTTTCCACAATTATAACATGAGAATTTAGAAGAATTACTTGAATCATTTTGTTTAGAATTGTACCTTCGTTGATTACCTTTGTTGCCTTTCCTCTTAAGATACTTTCCAAACTTCTTGACTAACAACAATAATTAATTGAGCAATAATCTTTAGATATCCGATGATGGATCTATTTTGAAAAAGCAGTGGAATCAATCTATTTTCTTTATCATTGTTTTTTTATATCTTGTTATCTTTATCATCTTCTGTTATTTTTTCCAATTTTATTTGACTAACTCTTTTGTATAGTTTTTATAAGAACTAATTTGCTACAAATAAATTTCGTATTCATTAGGAGATGACTAAGGGTTGACTTTACCCATACTAATCTTTTGGCTACTTTCGTAACAATAGTGAAATTGTTACAGATAAGTAGTATTAATTTGATTGCTTCACAACAACATTATCACCAAGAAATTGAAGCCTATAGTTGGATAGGCTTCGGTTGTTTTCAAAACGAAGCTTATTCTCTGCTTCAGGTTTTACTTTGTTATTATCAATCCTTTTTTAGTTGCTTTTGGCTTCAGTTGTGAAGATAATCGAAGCCTATTCTGAAAGTATAGACTTTGATAAAAGAAACCAAAAGTCTCCCTTTTTTACCTTGCTTAGATATGTTTTGAGTTGGGAAACCGAAGTATAATGTCGAAAAGAATCAGTGCCAAAAGCCTTCGCTACACTAATGTTTAAATCTAAGTAAAGCAAGCCAAATCTACATAATTTCCAAATTTAAAAGGTACTTATCATGCACAAATAGAAATATCAAATCTACATACCAACATTTTTAAAGGATGAAAATCCGTTGGTAATATGTAATTACCAGGGGATATTATCGACATATTTTGATATTTTATGTATCGACGAAAATTTCGTCGATTAGTGAGTTGGGTTATTATAGTTCAATTATCTATCGGTAAATTTCATCGTAAGGTTGTCACAATTGTTTACCAACGAATGTGATGTGTCGGTAATTGAATGGGAGAATTAAAATGAAATTTTCAGATTTAGAGGAGGCATTTGCTCCATTCTCAGGTCGCGAGCCTTGCTCTTTCCCATTCTATTCTTCACCAAAACCCTCCCTTTCCCCAAAATTGCTAGTTTGCATTATGGTGATCTTTAAGGAAAAGAATAGTGAATGTGTTGTTGGTTGTTGAAGCTATAGTTGTCTTCTTACATGATTTGGTGTTCTCTATTACATATTATGAATCTTGCATTTGATTTTGTACTCACATAAGATCATAGTTACAATTTACAAATTTCATGCACGTTGGCATTTGCTATTTTCGACACTTGAATTGCATTTTTTATCTACTGTTAATAGGTTTTGTTTGGATAAATTTTAAAGATAATGAAAATGAGCATTAGTCTCCCTGAAGATGAAAACAAGCATTAGTCTCCCAAAAGATGAAAAAAAGCATTAGTATCCTAAATGGCGACCTACTTTTTGGTTGAGCAGTCAGACTCCCAACTAATTTGGTTAAGTAATTAGTCTTCCAAATGACGATCTACTTGTTGGTTGAGTAGCCAGACTCCCAACTAATTTGGTCAAGCAATTAGTCTCCCAAATGACGATCTACTTGTTGGTTGAGCAACCAGGCTCCCAACCAATTTGGTTGAGCAACAAGTCTCCAAATAATGATCTACTTGTTGGTTGAGCAAACAAGTAGCCTAAATTCCAATGATAGTTGGTCAAGCAAACAAGTATCCCAACTCATACAGTTGAGAAAACAAGTCTCCTAAATTCCAATGTTAGTTGGTGGAGTAAATAAGTCTCCTAACTCATTTGGTTAAGCAAACAAGTGTCCCAAATTCCGAAGTTAGTTCGTTGAGTAAACAAATCTCCTCTAAAATCATTTTCTAAAGAAGTAGTAATTCTCCTATGAAATAATTTTCTAAAGCAGCAACAAGTGTCCTATGAAATCATCTTCTCTAGGAGCAATCAGTCTCTCAAGGAATGAAGAAGACAAAAAATCCAATGAGAGAAACCAATCTCTTAAGGAAAAGGTAAAAATGTGATGGGAGCAATCAGTCTCCTAAGGATAAAATAAGACTTCCTAAAATCTGATGAGAGCAATTAGTCTTATAAGAAAGGGGTAAAATTCTGATGGGAGCAAATAGTCCCCTAAGGAATAAAGAAGACACAACATTCAATGAGAGCAAGCAATCTCTTAAGGAATGAGTAAAAATTCGATGGGAGCAACTAGTCTCGTAAGGAATAAATAAAACCTTTGAAAATCCTATGAGAGCAACCAAACTCTTAAGAAAGTCTCCTAAAATCCGATGAGAGTAATCAAACTCTTAAGGAATAAAAAGGAGAAAAAGTCCGATGAGAATAACTAGTCTCTTAAGGAATAAAAAGTCTTCTAAAATTCAATGAGAGCAATTAGTCTCTTAAGGAATAAAAAGGGACAAAAATCTGATAAGACCAATTAAACTCTTAAAGAAAAGAAAATCTCCAAAAATCCGATGAGAGCAATTTGTCTCTTAAGGAATAAAGAAAATATCCTAGGGGAATAAAGAAGATCTCATAAGATTTTTAAGGAAATTGATAGTCTCCTTAATATAATGGGAAGAGTTTAACTATTAGAATTTGATGAAGAAACATAAAATGCTTTCTAATAAGGTATTCATTTCCAGATTTTTATAGCATATCTTATACTACTTCGAGAGTCATATACATGGATTTATTGTTAGAAGATCAAGTCAAATAGCGTGTATTCATACAAAGTAGTACATATTGCAAAGTTCAAGGGAAACTAAAAGCCACACATTCATACAAAGTGGTATGTGTCACAAGGGTCAGTGAAAATAAAAGCCACACATTCATACAAAGTGGTATGCATCGCAAGGTTTAGAGAAAGCTAAATATCAAATTTTCAGACAAAGTGGTATGAATTATAAAGTTTAGACCAAGATCAATATCAACAATTCATGCAAGATGCAATGGGATCTAAAGATGAAAAGTCTATATCAGGGAACATGATTTTTTGCTTGGTCAATAATAGCATTAAATCCATTCTTGAAAGAACTTTGAGCCATGGGAAGAAATGTTTTACGCTTCATATTTTCAAACATTACAAACTACAAAATATGATGAAGATCACCATACACCCTAGTAGTTATTTTTGGAGGCCCATTGTTGTTTGGGCTTATAATAGGAGATATATCATTTTAGTTGATAATTAAAGTTGTCTAGCCTTACGCTTTATGATGCTAAGGGCTAAGGTGACTCTATGATGATAGGCCTAATATCCTTGGGACCCCAATAGATAAAATTCTAATGACTTTTTTCAGCCTTACCCACAGTAATGTTAAGGCTGGAGGAGATATGTGGTAATAGACCCAATATCCTTGGACCCCCAATTGGTAAAACTTTGATGGCTTTTCTCAATCTTATGCATAATAAAGATTGATAGGCCCAATATCATTGGAGCCCCGGATAATAAATGACCAATTTGATGAGCATTTATGGAAGGTTTCACAAAGAGAATGTGAAGGGCTCTGCAATTAAGAGCAATAACAAATGTGGAGGGCAAAATTGAAGAAGACGTTAAACAAGAATAAAGGAGGGGACAACTAAGAGGTCAAGAAAAAAAGGGATAAAGGGACGAAAGATGATAGGAAAAGGCATATCTATCATTATATGTTCGCTTGATTGGATTTTACTCTTTTAACTACAATATATATATATATATATATATATATATATATATATAATTTTATTGGGCTAAACCTTAAACTTATCTATTGCCAAAGGAATTTGGGTGAAGAAAAGAGATGTATATACATTTCATACAGAATCAATCTTATAATCTTCTACCTTGAAATGAAGCAGCATAAAACACAAATGAGCAGTGGCGTAAGAATGAAGGGACAGGAGGAGCCACGACTCCCCCAACCATTTTTTTTAACTTTTTTTTCTATATATTTAAAAAATAATATTTATAAATTATTACTTTATTTATATTAATTGTTTTTTATTTTATTTTACTTTCTATATATTTAAAAAATATATATTTATATATTACAACTTTATTTATATATTATTACTTTATTTATATATTATTAATTTATTTATATATTATTACTTTATTTATATATTATTACCTTATTTATATTAATTTCGTTTGAAAAATCTTTTTTAAAATTTAAAAATCACATTTTTTCTCTATTATAATTTCTTATACTTTTTTATTTGGTTTCTCTCTTCCGTGCCTCCGTCTCTTTCTCCCGTTTTATTTCCATCTCAATTTTCACCATGAATTCTTTATTATTTTCAAAATCAAATTGCACTACGACAAAATTGAAGAGTTAAGGAACATTTTGGACCGAACAATTTCTTCTTTTGAGTAAGTTCATCTTTTCCTTTTTATTTTTGAAGCAATATGTTTCCCTCTTGTATGTGGCTTTTCTACACTCTAGGCATATCTCTATCTGTTAGAAATCATAAAATCATGCTTTAATTGTTGATCAAACTCTTCTTTGTGTAGATAGAGCTATTTTAGGCTTTGAAGTGGTGTAAGGGAAGAACAAGATTAGGAATCTACTCTAAGGTAAGGGAAGCTAATCATTTAGAAGTTATTAGTTTTCTTAAAATATTGAGTCTTGCTTTTAAGATTTAATTTGGGGTATTCATAATTTTATCTTTTTGTAAATAGGTGAGAGGTGAAAAATTTATATTAGAAAAATTATGATAAAGAGTAAAAGAATTGATTCTTTTTTCAAGAGGAAGGCTTGTGATGAAGATGAAAAAAATGCATCTACGTCATCTAAAATTGAGAAACTTCATGAGAATCCAAA
>Ga0214542_1012777_pt1 | contig 10564 bp, 4 predicted proteins | sample CNSS1metaG_FD_160096 | JGI IMG/M metagenome (GOLD analysis project Ga0214542, IMG submission 160096) | Root nodule microbial communities from cowpea collected in UCLA plant growth center, Los Angeles, California, USA - CNSS1 | ecosystem: Host-associated > Plants > Roots > Nodule | place: USA...
GACTTCTAATTATAATATATTATTTTAAGGTACAACAACGAATTTTGTTTTTATTGCAGGCATCATTGGCAACTAGTTGTAATTTCCATGAAGGACAACATTGTTGTGTGGCTTTGTTCCTTGCACAGGCCTCCTCCTAACCATCTTAGACAAGTTATAGATTGGTAAGAACCTCAATTTTATGAACTTTCTTTCTTATATAATTGTATCTTAACACCTTATATTTTTCATAGTTCAATCGTTGCACATAGCATGTTGTTAGGGAAATCAACTGCTATGACAAAAAGGCTAGCATGGTTGAGCCTCAAGGTTTGCTATTTTGGTCTATAGTATTATAATTATTCAATTTCTTTTCTTCATGAATTACTTATAAATGTGCATTCATTGTAGTGTAATTTACAAACCGGTTCATATGAGTGTGGTTACTATGTAATGCAATGGATATCAACCATTGTATGTGCTCGTATCACAAGTGATTGGGAAACGGCAATAATTTCACTATATGAAATACTTATATGCAATTTTGGCTTAGTTTATATACTAATTTAAATTATTCTCTTGTGTGCAAAGATTTGGTACCAGTACATCAATCCCCGTCAAGTCCATCAAATATTTAAGGATAGCTTTGGCAAAGTATATTATTCAAATGTACAATATTACTTAGTATATTTGTTTATGAAAGCATATGATATTGTAATGAGTTCTACAATATGAATAGTATTTAAGTATTGTAATGAGTCCATCAATTATAATATGATATTGTTTCTGGCTGGTTCTATATTTCTGGTTCAAAATTTGTAGGTTAAATGTGCTAGATTTGAATGAAATAGGACCAGAATTTAAAAAAAAATAGCTTTATGCTTCGGTTGTAACCAAAACCGAGGCAGAAGATTATTCGAATTTTTAATTTTTTTTTAAATGGCCATATGCCTCGGTTAGACCAGAACCGAGACAGTAAAGTTCACTTTCTGTCACGGTCAAAACAGACCCGAGGCAGAAAGTATATTAAATTTTTTTATTTTTTGAATTTCTGGTACTCATTAGGCCTCGGTTGTACGGAAACCGAGGCAGTAAATATTATATATGCCTCGGGTTAACCGAGACATAAACTACTAGCTTTTTACCTCGGTCGTATATGCAGCAGTTGCGGACCCGAAGTCAAAAACTAGAAATAACCGTTGTCATTTCCCTTCCCTACACTAGTACACTAAGTAATCAATTAGTAATAGATCAAACCAGGTGGAACCCAATTTGACAACAATAATGTATTAATTAAGTGACAATACTAACATTCTTTACATAATAAAAGTATAGCTCACTAGAAATATTTCCTTAGACAAGTATTAGTTTAACTAAACTTTTTTAACTAGAATTAAAATAATTCCAAACAGTCTGAAATTTTGGGCTAGAAAGTTATACATATTCATTATTACACGCAGTAAGAAAAATTACTCAGCTAAAATAATATGAATACAGAAAAAAAATGATGTTATCAACTTTCGCCGTCACATGAAATAATCATCAAGGGTCAGAACAAAAATTGACTTATATGCTACTTATAATCGTTGTTCATTTTATTTTGTAGTACAATTTATTTATATATAGTTATCTTGGAAATAAGAAAAACACTCGTTCTTTGAGTTTCTGACACAGCGTTGTTTTAGTTAGGTATCCTTTCCCTATCATTCATATATATGGCTGATAAAAAAAGTTCTTTCAGTTTCTGTTCTTAGACGCAAAAGGGAATGGGAACAGGGCTAATCATATTCCGACGAAAAATCTCTAAAAATTCATAAAGCATCTATATAACATAGATATATTGGTCCTACAATTTCTTGATAAAAAGAGGAAGAAGAGGCTTTAAATAGTATGTTACTTTTAATTATTACGATCCGAGATAAATGGGGTAAAACAACAGTGTAAAAAACAATTGTTGATAACAGTATCTGTTTTTCTTATAGTTTAACCCATTTTTCTTTATCTACTTTTAATTCATCACTATAATCATTATTAGATCATCACATTACATTACTAAAAAAAATCAAAATAAATTATCTAATAATATTGAAGTAATAGATTAAAAATAAGTCAAAAAAATGAATTAAAATATCATTTTCCTTTTCTTATAGAATAACAATATCGCTTTCGTATTATGTTTCTACCGATTAAGTTGGGCAAGGACAGAAGATTACTGTATAAATAAGTGTCCTCAGTTTAGGAACACTAATTAAGTTAATAAAGTAGGACTCATTACACCATGTATATGTTTGATATTTGAAACGAGCGAAATGTTTGCATTATATTCTATAACACTATTAATTGTTAGTTATAAATTTTAGCACACCTCTTAAAATAATTAGTGTGCTGTTATTTATTAACCCGGGACTAAGTTTTGCCTATTAAGTCTATACAAGAAACTTAGCATATATGCAAACCGATGCGTTGTGCTATATATATTTTTAGCACGTAATGAAGTAAAAAACTCCGCCGATAGTTGAAATAGAACAATGTTTGTAAAAAAGACATTATTATAATCAAAGTTCTAAATATAATTAACTTTCTATTTATAGTTACAATAATGGATATATATAGAATCATCGTCATAGTCATATTAGAAATCATTCTCTTCACTCTCTCTTTATATAGTTTTATATAGTGTTGTTTTTATTTTCTTCCAATTTCTTTCATGTATAGTACCGCAGTGATATTCATTCTATTTAATTTATTTTATTCTTTATTGATAAAAAAATCAGCGATTATGAATTAATAATCTCTTAACAAGAGTTTGTTCATCTCTTTTATGCTAATGATAATTGTTTATATATATATATATATATATATATATATATATATATATATAATGTATGTTATTAGGTCTTCAAAGGGAGAAAGTTTATTGGAGAGTACAATACCAATAAATGTTAGAAATGTATAAGCCATGAGAGAAAGAAGAAAGGATGCGTACAAAAAAAGGCACAAGAAAAGTTTGGGTAAAAACCAACTCAAGAGAGTTTGCTTGCTTACTGATTTATTACAACCTTTGTTCAATATATGGAGTACAATGTCCCATCATATAGAGGGAAAAGTAAAAAACAAAATAGAAAAGAATATTTGATAATAATGAAAGAGAATCAAATATATGATATCTCTATCAATATAAATAAGGGTTAAATATGTTTTTGGTCCCTCAAGTTTCAGCGAAATTTGGAATTAGTCCCTCATCAAAACTTTTGACCAATTTAGTCCTTCATCTTTCGAAATGCATGAATCTAGTCCTTTTAACCAAATTTTGTTAAGTTTATCTGACGTTTCAAGCGCATTTCATGATAGTATTTAAATTATTTACACTGTTTGACACATTTTTGCTTCGATGTTAACTTAAATACTATCATGAAATGTGCTTGAAACGTCAGATAAACTTAACAAAATTTGGTTAAAAGGACTAAATTCACTCATTTTGAAAGATGAAGGACTAAATTGGTATAGAGTTTTGATGAGGGACTAATTCCAAAATTCACTAAAACTTGAGGGACCAAAAACATATTTAACCCTATAAATAAAAGCAGGAGATATATAATATCTTTATCAATAAAACCTAAGTTCAACCACATAAAGAATTTACATCTCTCTCAACCAAAAACCTTAACTTTAAGGTAATAAGTTTATGATCTTCATCTTTTATATAGCATTCTATTTTTTTATTTCTACTTAAATAGGACTTAGACTCACTTAACAACTATGCCAATTTAAACATGGCGTTGCCATATCTTTAAACATGTGATAGATAATGATTTCATATTAATGCAGTAGTTTTCTACATTATAATATATAAGCAATTAAGTAGAATAATTTTTTGCAATGTCCGGACTTAAATTTAGTTGTATCATTATTAAAAATTCTCATATTATATGAAAAATTTTGTAAATTTGTTAAATAAGATTGTAAAAAAGATTTTTTTCTTCTATTTTTTCTAAGAATCAATTGACAGATAATTATTTTTTATAAAATTATAAAATTTGTAAGTATTTCTTACAAAATTTGTTACAAAAAATATTTTATACAAAATCTTTTGAAAAATAATTGACAACAATTTCCTACAATTTTTTTATAACAAAATTTATAATTATTTTTTTTTTAAAATTCAAAATATAATTAACAAAAAATATGAATTTTTTTAGTAATAAATTAAGGTTGTGCACTACTTTACAAGGGTATAGGATTTCTCTACATGCTATTAGTAGAATTTATCCCTGTTTTTATATTTGTTTATAGATATGTTGAAAAAGTATAAGCAAGCCATGACAGATTGATCCTTTGTAAGAATAATACATATAATAATCATGAAAGTGTTATAAGGTTAAGTTTTTTAGTTTTTTTTTAATTAGATATTAATTTTTGTGTTGAAAAAATAAGAGTGTAAACTCTGACGTCTATATATTTGAGAAATTGCATCAGATAATTAAGAATTAAACGTACTATTCATGTATTTATGAATTATGTAAGTTCTCTAAAACATTATTTACTAATATTTAAATAAATAATTATTCTTTAAATCATTATCTATTTACCTTATATTAATATAGGCGAGATGTTATCGTGTATTTTAAATATGCATATGATATTATATTAATATGTGATAATATTATAATATTATTAAGTTAATATTAAAAATAAAGTGAGATGAATAGAGTAAAGAATAAAAAATAATTATTGATGAATAGAAAAAGAAAAGAAAATAAGATAGACAATTTTATAAAAAAAATATTTTTAATAGTTATAAGGACAAAATTGAAATTATAAAATATAAACACAAAAGAAATCCTTTATATATATATATATATATATATATATATATATATATATAATCATTATATATTCACATGTAGATGCTTTGGAAATTTCATTAGACAACTAAAACTCAAACCTTGTAAAATTATGAATTATATATATGTCTTTTCATTTTAACAAGAATACACTATACCTCCTATTGGTCATTTTCTTTACTCGCCTGTGCTTCATCTCTTTTATTTACATGATTCTTGCTACTAAGGAAAGAATTGGACAAATGAATTCTACCGGAAAATTGTATAAAAAAACATTGGATTACAATTAATTATTTAAAAAAATCATTAACTAAGTTTAATGTTTAATAAAAACCTTAATGCAATCCAACTTATTTAATGCAAACACAATCCACTTATTATTTTTCATTTACGGACAGTTCATAAAAGTAATATATTTTTAAGATAGTTATTATTATTTTTCAAAATATTATAAAACTAATAATTCACAAATTAAACTATACAAATAATCAGAGGTTGAGTGTCTCATCTAAGGTTGGGACAAGGATGTCCTGATATAGGTAGAGCCAACAATGTCTTGGTTGAGATTAAGACAATAATGTTTAAGAGACTAATTAAGGCAACGATACTGTAATGGAGAAGAAGTCATTATGAACATAATTAAGTTCATGTCGTGACCAAAATTTATTGGACAATATCGATGATGCTCAACTAACAATTTTCCGATACAAAACACAAGATCTCGCTTAAATGTTATCGAAGTCAATCTCACAATCTTATATAAATGTTTAGATTCAAGTTAAAGAAAAAAAAGTTGTTAATTTTAATCCATTTTTTTCTTTGTTGAATTTTTAAAATTAGGGAACGAGTCATTAAATACCAGTAAAACTACATAAATGAATTTCATCCGTAAATCTTTTAGTTTTTCTTTTATAATATGGTTTACTAAATTAGTTGTGAATGATAAATGAATGGTTTTTGTATATCTGAATATAAGATTATGTACATGGTACACGGAAATACCAGATGATTCTGGACCGTACGACATACTCCGGTGAAAGGTTGTGATAGGTTTAGCACAGCAGAGTTATAAAGAGTGTTTCATCTTGCACCAGCATGATTGCAACAATTTCCATATCTACAGTATCAAACATTTAATGAAATAAAAACATTGAACCAATATAAAGTGTGGACGCACTGGTCCAGTAGGGTTTATGAGTCAACAGATATATGCAGGAGGAAGAAGGAAAAGATGGAAGAAGTCGGTGATGTGATTATACAGAGAAACATGATGTTGTTAACGTGGAGTGAGTTTATTGATCGGAAAGGGAATACGGGCATTGATTATTTTGTCTGTGAGGAAATACATTTTTGAGTGATGTGCAGAAATTTGAGCTGCAAACTTTGAAAATAAGAAGCAAAAGATATTGACTACAGTAGCGACATAAATGGCCGACATCTTTGTTCGGGACCCCACGTCTCTTTCCTTCATCACTCCAACCCTATCTATATCTATGGAGTTTATATATATATTATGAATCACTGCTAAACTGGTTTGGTTTGGTTTGGGTTGGGTTGGTGAGCTCTCTCTTTCTCTCTTTTCCTTTTCTCCCACAAGCTTTTAAATAATTTGGAGCATATCATCTGTGTGTATATACACATGTTTATAATATCTACGCCAAGCCACAGATTTTGTCAAAAAGATAAACTGAAAAGAGTCAAGGGATTCTGCTGGTCCATTGTCTAGCCAGTTAATGCATGTCAGAAAGGTGGATTTGAATATTGAAATTTCAAACACGATCCATACGCGACCGTTTCTACCACCTTTTACATCTTTCCTTCTCTTCTCTATACTTACTCTCGCTTTTCAACATTTCATATCGCACCATACTACATAATATTTTTTCTCATTGTTCCTCGAAAGAAAACTCAATAATTCTTGTCGAAACAAAGATCAAGTATTTTCTTGAGGTCCTGTGAAATAAAAAGTACTCAGGTCAGAAAATAATTTTTTATTTTAAGAGTTATCATTTAATTTATAGATAAAACAGTTACAAAAAATATTAATAAATTAACAAAATATCTTATTTCCTTATACAATAATAATTTTTAATAAAATATCAACTAATAATAAGACAAATTTAAATTCAATTTCTTAATCACAAACTTTAAATTAACTTTGAAATGTGTTATCATATCTAGAAATTAGGTCGAACTCGAACGGACGAGCAGAACAGAACAGTCATCTTTTCACCTTTTTATTAAATATAGACAATTCAGGGCTCCCAAAAAATTGCCGGTATGATGAGGATTATCTTTTATTTATATATTGTTTTCGGATTCTATTTCTAACATATCTGATTTTAGTGTTATTATTTACGTATCTTACAACATAATTCATATTCTACTTTATATATATATATATATATATATATATATATATATATATATATATATATATATATATTTTTTTATATATATATATATATATATATATATATATATATATATATATATATATATATTGAATTTTAATTAGTTGAAAATTAAAAATATTATATATATGCACTATATCTTATGACTGTGTTCCTCAACTTTTCTCCATTTAGATGAGGACTTTGAGCTCTTCAGTTTTGTGTGAAAATCTGTTCAGACTAAGTTGATTATGTCTTATTATTTCAAGTTATGTTTGGCTCCTGGTTGAATTCCATGGTATCAGTGACCTTTGAATGCATCATTTTATACGCTTTGTCTATACCTATTCATGTGTAGGATCTTTCTGTCTCTGTTTTTTGTTGTGTATTTTGGAATAGCAAAACAAGTTTATGGCTACTGTTTTAGTCTCATGTGCATCTTCTTTAGAGTCTTTTTAATCTTTGATGAATCTTTAGTTATTAAGTGTCATGATTTGTAAGATTTTGATGTCAAGCTTTTTGCATATTTTTGTATAGATTTTTTACTTTTTTGTAAAGGGGTTAGAGCATCCCATAAGTACTCTTCTTTAATTTATCCATTCTTTGTTGGAAAAAAAATGTGCACTATATGTAAATTTTCAATGCACTTCTAACACTAAGTAAAATTCTGTTACAATTTAAGCCTCTCGAACAATAAGTCGAACATTCATTTATTTGTTTAAAATATTTAAGCAACAAAACTGACATTTATACAAATTAAGAAATTAGTATTAGGAAAGTTAATTTGTCAAAAACAACAGCATTTATAATTTGACATTTAAAAAATTATTATCAAATCACTTTTATTCATATATATATATATATATATATATATATATATATATATATATATATATTTTTTGTGTGTATGAAAATTCTCCATTTAATCTTAATGTATACCAATGTAAAAAAATTACATTATCGTACAAATTCGAAATACATAATCATTTATAAGTAAATAATAATATGAAAAACACAATCTTTGATTAGATTCATTCTAAATCTTTAATATTTACATTGTGATTAAATTATAAAACTCTTCTGCGGAAATTGCATTGAGTTTGATTTTGATACTATTAATAAAGATTTTTTTTTTTTGTAAATCATTAACTAATCAGGAATCATCTTTTAATAATAATTGTTTAAGAACTTATTATCATAAGCGAATTTTATACTCATGAATGAATAATAAATGTAATATTTATTATGAATTTATATGTGGGTAACAATTGAGTGGAGAATTTGGAATCATAGAAACAATGATATATTTTTAGAAGGCAAAATTTAGATGCCAAGAAAGTTTTTGTTCTAGCACAAGTCAAAAAAAGAGTCTGAACCACAAATAAGTTTCCACAAACAATTTTTTTGTTTTTTAGTGTGCACAATCTTCACACATATAAATATTAGGTTCTTGAATTAAGATATAAGTTTGGTAATGTTTATTTGTCTTTTGCGTTGCTCGTATATACATTTTCTATGCAGTAGGTGTTGTCACCTATATATTGTCTAAGCTGATGAGTCTTAATAAATGTTTTAGAGTGATATATGTTTTGGATCTTTAGAGCAGCTACCTAGAATGTTATGTCTCTAATATGGGATTCCTGCCATGAAAAATAGGGTGAATGACTTGTATGTATACAAATTTGTGTTTTGTCTCTAAAGAGTAGAAGGTAACCTTATAAAGTGAGAAGACTAGGAATGGATAAGACAATAAAGAATAGAAAAAGAGATTGTTATATGATTGTGTGGTTTTTTATTGTGATTTTTTTGCAGTACTAATATAAGATGATAAGAATAGAAGGATATATATAGTTCCTTCAAAGCAAGGAGCTAGAATATGGATGCATTAACGATGGAAAGGAAATATAGTGTGTGAAAGACAGAAAATGATTCACTAACAACATATTTAATCGTTTAGAGTTGAGGAGATAAGAGGTCTTTATATTATCTTGCAATGGAAAACAATCAAAGAGATATATCTTGAGAAATTCTCTAATCTATTAATGTTTTTTTGAAAAATGTACATTTATCTAATACTAACCTCCTTTTTCATGTAGAAGTTTATAATTTTTGTATTAATAGAGTTTTATAAGGAGAAATAATGTGACAATTTGTTATTATTTTAGTAATTTTTTTTTAACATTTTTATGTACGAATTGAGATAATTCAATCATCTCATTTAATTATATATAGAGTAAACATTCATTTAAGTCCGCATTTTGATCTTGGAAGTTTGATGCAGACTTTATGGGATACGGAAGTTTGATGAGTTATATTACAATATGGAATGTTAAGGGTCTTATTATTAGAATATCAAATATTATGAGTGTCAAAAATTTAGAAGGATTGTAAAAATATGACATATAAGAGATATGTTACAAGAGGAAAGATATGTTAAGTGAGTTGAAATATTATCTTTATTTATCATCAGATCAGTTAAATCAAGCTAAAGATCAAGCTAAGGGTGTGTTATTCACCCTTCGTCACATCTTACACAATGGTCAATCGATAATCATATATAAACGAACTGAAAATAATTATCACATGATTTTAAGTAATTTTTTTTCTGAAAATAAAGTCATAAAATTATTAATCCTATAAGTTTTTTCTTTTCAGATGCTAATAAAAAAACAAATTCAATAATATGACATAGACTTAACTAAATAAAAAAAAAATCTTATACACTAAATTCGTATTCCGAGTATCATAATGATAAATTTTTATTTCTAAATTTTATAATTATTCATAAATACATGTTTAAAGTTGTTGCCGCATTTATAATAAAACGAACATTAATGTTCAAGTATTGTTTCGATTATCATTTTTATACGTTTCTATATGCTGGCGTTATTAAAAAGTAAATGTATTTGAAAAATATGTCTGTGGCAAGTGACATCTGGATTTTCTTTTTTAACAGTACGGACATATAAATACAGTTATAATTTTATAAGGTTCAATATTTTCTAGTCTCTTAATTTGAATTTGAATGCAAAATTCATCTTTTCAAATTTTGAATTTTAAATTATTTTTATTTTCAAATTGTATTAATGAATGAATTTAATCGTTATAATCTAAGGATGTTAAACATTTGTTTACAAAAATGAAAGGATTAAAAATCATCTAATACTAATTAGAAAATATATATTTCCTTTTAATTTTAAAGAGTTTCATATATTTTTATATTTTTAGTCCTCTCACTTTTGCAAGTTGAATTTTGTTTTGTTTCAAATTTTGAATTGTTTTTATTTTTAAACTTTATTAACGAATAGATATAATTTTTTTTAATCAAACGACAATAAATATATATAT
>Ga0214542_1012780_pt1 | contig 10562 bp, 5 predicted proteins | sample CNSS1metaG_FD_160096 | JGI IMG/M metagenome (GOLD analysis project Ga0214542, IMG submission 160096) | Root nodule microbial communities from cowpea collected in UCLA plant growth center, Los Angeles, California, USA - CNSS1 | ecosystem: Host-associated > Plants > Roots > Nodule | place: USA...
GGCAAGAATAGCATAAGCTAGCCCAGGTTCCTGCTCGAGCTCTCGCTCAGGCGGAGAGCTTTCGTTTTGAGCGAGGTGTCATCTCGCTCAGGCGAGAGAGGCTCGCCTAAACTCGTGGGAACCTGATGTGTTTCGCCTTAGAAGTAGCTTAGGCGAGGGAGTTTCTCTTTTGGGCGAGGAGTAGTCTCGCTCAAGCGAGGAGAGCTTGCCCAAGCGAGAGCTCGCGAAACTTGCAATGCTTTCTGATGACAGTCTCGCCTAAGCGAGAGCCTGTAGCTTGAGCGAAAGGTCTCTTTCGCCTGAGCGAGGGCCATGAGCGAGGCTGGTGCATGCTTTAATGCTATTTCCTTCCTTGTTTTCGATGATTGATGGTATGATTGAATAGATCTCCCCTAATTAAAGTATGAAACATGTCAGTATGTATGCATGATATGTTTGTGTGGTTTGGAATTAATGGACTTGGTATGATTACACATATGAAACATGATGAAATGGTTGGTTATATATTGGCATGGAATTGGTATGCATGATAACTTTGTGCCTGATTTGTGAGACATGATTTTGGGTATGGTCAGGATGTAATTCCACGAAGGTTTCATGGTGGTGCCTCATGGTCAAGACGTAATTCAACGAAGGTTTCGTGGTGGTGCTTCATGGTCAGAACGTAATTTCATGACCCCTGTTAGTGGGAGCTCATGGTGGTGACTCATGGTTAAGACGTAATTCAACGAAGGTTTGTGGTGGTGCCTCATGGTTAGGACATAATTTCACGAAGGTTTGTGGTGGTGCCTCATTATATAATATAGTAAGGATTCAAGTAAGGATTTGCATCTTGAAACTCTAAAGAGTCAGTTAGTCTCACGTAGAGCGTATTGACTTAAGTGGTGAGAGTAGCAGGAGGCCCTAGTCTTTGGCAGGATAATGGCCTTAGATGTTTGAAGGCTGACCTTGTGAGTGGTAGGGTGAAACCCATTGGCAAGGGCTCTGCAAAGCAGTAGAGGCCACCACAAGTGCAAGCATCCAGTGAATCCGACTGATTATATGTATCCAGATAATCATGTCTTTGAGTCTTAGTGTTTTGCTTGTCGATCATTATATTTTCGATTGATTTATGTATCGGACTTTTAAATTATATGCAATTGTATGATAAAACTTTTTTCACTCTAGCTTACCCTTTCTGCTTACTTGTGTGTTCTGTGTGTGATTTTCTCCTTTTGCGATGATCATCAATTTATTAATGTGAACATATGTGAAAACTCCTAGTATTCATCGAGGTGATGAAAATTCCGCTGTGTAGCCTGACTTATGGTTGGATCTCATTCCTTCAAGTACCGCCAGTAAGCACACTTGCCTAGGTGTTTGGTCAATTGTCATACTTTTACTTTTTGTTTTATTATTAGTATCGTAGTATGTCTTAGTTTTCTTTCTAATATGTTAAGATAACTATAAAATCCTTATATTTAAGTCTCATGACCTTTTAATATTTAATTTAAATAGATTTATCTTTTTAAAATAGGACATTACAGCTTAATAAAACAAGATAATAATAAAAACAAAGACGGTATTGCCGCTAGTTAAAAAAATTAGAAATTTAAAAATTACGTAAAAGCTTTATTACAAATCAAGCGAACTAATTTCAACTGATACAAAAGTAAACTTTAGTTTAATTTTTACCTTTCTTGCATAAGGTTTTGGGAATAGACCCCTCGAAAAAACTATTTTAATGAGTGAAAATAACATGTCAATTGGGTTTTATCAAATAGTTTCTGCTACAATATTAAGGCTTTTGAGATTTTTGTAACGCAAATGCGTATATCATCAAATGTCACTTACAAGATCACAACAAAATGGAATCAAATTTAAGAATAGCATATCATAATCGTTTGCTTCTCCTAAGATATCAAATGTTTGATATTTATCAACATATGAATCTCGAAACAACTATGGTTCAGTGACGTGCTACATAGTTTTGGCAAATACTTTATCCCCCTAGATAAACTTTTTTTCCATCTGTGAATATCCTGAAATTTTGGCTGTCTCCAATGGTTGTTGGGTCATTGTTACAACTTGTATCAGTTCATTCCTAAAATCTGTTTTTATAGAATCATAAATTTCTTCCATCTTCATATCACAGCATTGTAGTACATCAATAACCCCATCTTCAAGATCAGAACACCAAATATTTGAAGAAATGTCAAGGAAAAGCTAAAGCTTTAATAAATGGATTCAAGTAAGTGGGAGAAGGGGTATACTATGGATACCTTTCATGTCCTTCTTGTTTCTCTCATCCAAGGCAAATCCGTGATAAGAGAAGAGGGCATATTCATCTGGGTATCAGAAGAAACGGAAAATTTTCCCTTCTGTGACCACTGCCAGATTTTGGAAACAGAAAAGCTCTCACCTTTACACACACTTGTAATCTTCTTTGCTTCAATATCCCCCTCAACTGAAAGTCTCTCTAAGTTTTCTGTTCCTTTCAATAACTGTGCATCACGTCGACCTTCTCGGTCATGGCTCAAGGTTATTCTGAGGTCTGACTTCCCAAGCACGTACTGATAAGATCCCATGGAGTAACATCTTCTGGCATCCAAATTATTGCTACTAGTCTCTCCTCCTGCAGCCACCTCTGCCTCCACATCAAGTCTTCTGAATTTGCCAAGTCTCACAGGGAAAACCCCCTTCTCTACTACAGTTTCTTCAATTTCAACCGTTTTCTGCCTAGTTGTGAATTCATGTTCGCCATTATCATCCCTCAAATCATCAAAATCAAACACTGGATTTTCAAGGGAAAAGCCAGGAGTAAGGAGGGTACCCCTGCAAAGAGGGCATGAGGAATTGGACAAAAGCCAGGTGTCTATACAACTGATATGAAAGGCATGGCTGCACATAGGGAGCAACCTGAGCTTATCCTTTTCAGAAAACTCACAGAGACAAACAGCACAATCAAATGGCTCCTTCAACCCCTTTATCTCCTTGTATTGGAAAACAGGAAGTCCATCAATAAAAGCCTGGTCCAGACCAGAATCATGAAGATGGAACAGTTGTTGCAGCTGCCTTTGAAGAGCATCAGAGGTTGCATTTTCATGGTTCCTATTGGATTGGGAAGATGCTGAGGAAGAAGAATTCTTCATGAGAAATCTAACAAGCAGGTGGAGCAGGCCAGAGATGAAAAATAGAACAGCCAGAATCACAATGATGAAAAGCACAGCAGGACTAATTCTAGCACCAGAGGATGAAGGTGAGGGTGGTGAGGGAGTTGATGATGATGATGAAGAAGAAGACATTGATTCTTTGTGGAATGCACCCCAAATTGGGGGTGAAGGGGGAGGCAAAACCGGTGGTGGATAGCTCAAGTAACCATCTTTTTGTTGGATTTGATGCTGAATCCTAGCCATCTTCAAATGGGTATGGTCAAAGGACCACTTACCATTCATGCTTTCTCTTTAAAACCCCAAAAAAAGTCATAAACGTGGACCCATAAAGCATGCTCTTGCCTAACCCAAACTCAAACTCAAACTCATCCACACACAACACAATCCTAGTAACATTTCCAAACTACGCATAACAGAGAAAGGGAACACTTGCAACTCAGATAAATAAATGACCACCGAGAAGTGGTAGATGGTTGTGGAAAAATGAAGCAACGATGAATTGAGCAGTTAGCACAACCAAGTACCAACTACATATTATTTATTTTTCATATTGGGTAATCATTTTAAACGAAAGGTAAAACCAGCGATGGACCAACAACAACGGGTAAACAAAAACATAATAAAAACATAATAACCACAATATCTGTAACTTAACTCACCAACTATTTTCTGAGGGGCACATTGTTTGAAAAGTGCATTGAAACTGTGATTTATCTTGAGGCTTTCAGGTAGGTGAATGAACCCTAGGGTGCAGCCTTTTTTAAGCTGCTCAAGTCAAAGAGGGGTGAGAGAAGAGTAAAGTGAAGTGTGAAACACTTTTCTCTTGGCTCAAACTCTGTCTCGTCCTTGTCATGTTTGTGGGTTAGAACAACAAAGTGACCAAAGAGAGAAAGAGGCGATAGTTTCCAAAGTGCGAGGTAAAATGATGACAAAAACAGATGCTCAAATTTCAATACCACCGCCACAAATCGCGCGTGGGTTTCAGTTGCTACAGAATTGTATACACCATTTGTTGCCGACTATTGAATATTTTGTATTATAGAATGAGTTGACAGGTTAACTTCACGGGGAATTATGAAATCTTAAATAAGCGGCAAGTATCGGTCAATTTCATTCATATTTTTAATTTTAATTAAACTTTAAAAGCATACGCTAAATTGAGAAAAATTATTATATCATGAAAAGAAGGTCTTTCTAAATTATGTGAAGGTCAAGGACATATTAGAAGAAGTAAATATCTAAGTAATTATTAACTAAATATGGGAATGGGACGTGTGTCCTTTTATAAGAATGAATATATTATAATAAAGAAATAAAATAATCTCAATATATATATATATATAAACTTTTAAAATAAATAGTTAAGATGTATAATTAAATAGAAAGTTTAATTGATTTTAGATTGTGAAGCATTTTTTTCTAAAAGGTAAAATAAAATCATTAAATATATTGATCTAGATAAAAATAGAAAATAAGTTTATGTTCTTTTGTATAACACCCTATTTAATTAACAACCCTAATAAAAAGAAATGTCACACAGATAATATGAGAGGCAAAGGTCTGGAGTATGAACACTACTCCTTACAGTTATCCAAAAGAAACCAGGTAGAAAATAGGACACACCATGATGCCAATATCTAAAATAGTGTAAGGGGTCGACAGAATACAAAATAAAATACAAAAGCAAGATACATGGGCCATGGCCCTAAAAGAAAGCTGGAATCCAAGCCAGAAACTATGCAGCGAAATCACTGTTTCCCTGTTGACCACGAGGGGTTCTCGCATCTGCTCACATCAATAAATTGATGATCATCACAAAGAGAGAATACCACACACATAACAATCAAACAAGCAAAGGGTAAGCTAGAGTAGAAAATGGTTCATCATACAGTTACATACACTTTCATAATCCAAAAAGAGAAAAGACAACACACATAACAATCAAACAAGCAAAGGGTAAGCTAGAGTAGAAAATGGTTCATCATACAGTTACATACACTTTCATAATCCAAAATGCATATGTCAATCAATCATGTTATGACCTGCACACAATACACTAAGACTCGAGACACGACTCATCCGGATACATATAATTAGTCAGATTCAGCGGATGCTTGCACTTGTGGTGGCTTTTACTACTCTATCGAGCTAATTGTTCTAGTGTTTCATCCCCCCCACACACAAGGTTAGCCCTTAAAGTGTTCCAGGTCTCCTGCTACTCTAACCATTGAGTCAGTACGCTCTATGTGAGACTAACTGACTCTTTAGAATGTCAAGATGCAATCCTTACCTTGAATCCATACTAAATTATATAAATGAGGCACCACCATGAACTCCCACTAACAGGGGTCATGGAATTACGTCCTAACCAACTAAGGCACCACCATGAGATCTCACCTAGAGATTCATGGAATTACGCCCTAACCAATGAGGCACTACCACGAACAATATAACATTCATGATCATACCAACAACATGTTCCATCAAACAATATAACATTCATGATCATACCAATTCCGTGTCACTTTTGTAACCAACCATCCTATACATGTCATATGCCAAGATCATGTTAATCTTATCAATCATAGACCATAACCCATGTTGCTCATGCACATTCACCCAATTCATGCTTTTAAAGAGTAATCAATCCAAACATATGTCAAACATCCAAAAATAGAAAAAGAAACAAAACCAACATCCTCGCCCAGTTCTCGCTCAAGCGGAAGGGTCTTGCTCAGGCGAGAGGTTTCCCTCGCTTAGACGAGCCCCCTTTGCCTAGGCGAGAGCTCGAAAAGTGGAACAGTGGTTTTATTGCACTCTCTTGCTTAGGCGAGACCTCCTTGCCTGAGCAAGACGGGCTCTCGCTCAAAATAGGAACTTGTCGCCTAAGTGACAGCTCGCGCAACACCAAGGAGGGTTTTCTGATACTCTCGCTTAGGCGAGACCCACTCGCTTGGACGAGATTATGAGATCGCCTCCACTGTTCATGCAGGCCAACACAGAAATACACCCAGAATGATGCACAATACATATTCATGTTATCTTAAATGGCATACGATCAATCACCAAGAGCACTAAATAGAATTGAAATCAAGTCATACACATTAAAAGCACAAAATCCTAGCTTCCCTTACGTAGAAGTTAGTAGGGACTTCGACACCCAACAACCGAGCACGGCAACTCAAGGAACAAATTTGTGAACTAGACAAGATAGCAGAACAAATTTTAAAATGATCTTACTACGAAACCCTAACTGGAAATATGAAAATATGCCTAGAGATGAGAAGTATGAGCTGAAGAATAACTTACATGGAGCAAGAAAATGAGGTTGAGCTACTTGACCAAGATTGGACTAAACCCTAGTAGAGCCTCTATGGGAAAAAGACGGTGTGAGAGTACTGTTTTTGCAAGAATGACAGAAGTGAAAGGGGTTTGGCTGCCTTAAGAACCTTAGACACCCTATAGGCCAGCCTTTATATTCATTAGATTTTAGGGCAGTCCTTAAATATTGAGATTGAAATAAGAGGGTCTTACAGTTGTGATTTTATATATATATATATATATATATATATATATATATATATATATATATATATATATATATAAAGATTCTTATGTTATTATAGTAATATATCAATATAACTTATGACGATTATTTTTCCAAGTAGAACCATCATTTTAGAGAATATGAAAAAAAAAATGTAATGATGCTATAATTTATCGTATCTTTTTATCTTTTTTTATAGTGATATAGTTATTAGTTATGATCGAATTGCGTAAAAAGAATGGTGCATTCCTTCGACAAGAATTACGATTTTAAAAATCCAATTCAAATATAATCTAAATAATTAGATTAAAATTAAATTCATATTCATTTTTTTTTCTGTAAAAGCACGAGTTTGAAGTTTTATAGAATAAAAATCTAAATAATTGAATTTGACTTTAAATTCAAATTTATATTCTTTAAACTAAAATAATGCTTATAAATCAATTTTAAATTTAATTAATTTAAAATTAATATACATTTTAACATCTCATAAAACTATATAATATTTTTAAATAAAAAATTAGACATATTTTAAAATAAAAATTAAACACGTATAAAATATAAATATGTAAATATAAAATATAAAAAAGAGTACAAATAATCCTATAGATGTTGTTCATGCACATATATCTATATATGTTTTCTATTTACAGCAAAAAAACAACACAAGCGTGAATTATTTACAAATAAATATAATAATAATAATCGATCAAAGTGAGTTTATTATACCATAAGTTTATATCTATATATATATATATATAAATAAATAAATGAGAACTAACAAATAGCAACTTTTTCAATTAAATAATATATATCACACACTTCAATTCAAAAAAATTTATCTACAAAAAGAAAAAAAGCTAAGGTGTCACACTCTCAGAATTTTGACCCTTCAAAAAAAATTTAATTCTCTCTCTTTCCACTTTTTCCACGTATCTCACCGCTTCTTTTTCCTCTCTTTCCACTTTCAATTCTCCTCCGCTTCTTTCTCTCTCTTAAACTTCTTCTCTCTCTTTCTGACTTTTCGGCTCTCATCTTTCAAACGCTTCATCTTCTTCTCATTCTCACTTTCTCATTCTTTCTTGCACGAGTTTCTTTTGATTTTTGTCTCTCTTTCTCCTAATGTTCATTGACTACACCTAATGTTCATCTGCAGATCTCTCTATATTTTTGCTTTTTTTTTTCGATTCTTGATCTCAATGTGTTTCTGTACAGGTTTCTGAAGGGAACAATTGATATTTTTTGTTGTACGCATGTTTTGTTGTATTGTTTCAGCTTCTTCTCTGTCTTCCTATTTTTCTAACATTTTATCTTTTTTGGAAATTTTTTCAGATGCATGAACGGAGTAGAATATTGTTCACTGCCAGATTTCAGTTGATTTAACTAAACATTTGATGTTTTCTTTTATTTTTTATCCATGTTTCGTTGTACGGTTTCAACTTCTTCTGTCATTCAATTTTTCTTCACGACCAGGTTTCGTGTGATTACCCAAATTTTGTTTTTGGTTCATCTTCATATTCTTCTTATGAAGCTATTTTTTAGTTTTCGTTGATGTTATTTTTCAGAACTTACAGGCTTGAAATGAAGAGTTCCAAAACATGCAAGAGTCTTAAAGACCAAAAAGCAATATGCCTTTTTCTCTGCAGATCTCTTTGGATTTTTGCTTTTTTTTTATTCTTCATCTCTTTGTGTTTCTCTAACATCTTCGCATCTGTTATTTTTTGTTTTATGTGTGTTTTTAAATTTTTTGGTGATCAATGAACTGACTCTTCATATTCTTCTTATATTTTAACCCAGATTTCGTTGATGCTATTTTTTAGAACTTACAGGCTTGAAATGGAGAGTTCTGAAACATGCAAGAGTCTTAAAGACCAAAAAACGGTCATTCTTTTTCTCTGCAGATCTCTTTGGATTTTTGCTTTTTGTCGATTCTTCATCTCAATGTGTTTCTCTAACATCTTCGCATCTGTTATTTTTTTTGTTTTATGTCTGTTCTTGAATTTTTTTGTCATCAATCAACTGACTCTTTATATTCTTCTTATATTTTAACCCAGATTTGGTTGATGCTATTTTTTAGAACTTCCAGGCTTGAAATGAAGAGTTACAAAACATGCAAGAGTCTTAAAGAACCAAAAAGGTCAGTCTTTTTCTTTGCATATCTCTTTGGATTTTTGCTTTTTTTTCGATTCTTCATCTCACTGTGTTTGTCTAACATCTTGGCATCTTCTATTTTTTTTGGTGATCAATGAACTGAGTATAACAATTGCTCCATGTTTTTGATCTTATTCTTCTATTTTTACGGAGGTTTCTTATTTGTTTTATCTTATTCTTCTACCTTTACCCAGATTTCTTCTTTTTTAAAGCTTTTATTTAGTTTTTTTTTGTGGTTTAAATGTTTTTATTCAAGACTCTTGAAGACCAAAAAACCGTCAGTCTTCATGTCAATGTGTCTTCTTTAATTTTTTCTTCATGAATGAACTGCGTAGAACATTGGTCACTGCCAGATTTCAGTTTTTCAAAGCAAAAACTTGATGTTTCTCAATGTGTTTCATCTTATTCTTCTATCTTTATCCAGATTTCTTATTTTTTTATCTTTTTCTTCTATCTTTGTTACCCTAAATTTTTTTTTGTTAAAGCTTTGTTTTTTTTTTTTTTTGTTTTAATTTTTTTTTTTTTAGAGTTGTTTTTTTTTTTTCTGGTTTAAATTTTTTTATTCAAGAGGTGGGATTATCATTTTACGAATAATCATTTTATAATTAATATTTTGTTATATTTAATTTTAATTTAACCTATTTTTTTTAATTCGTAATTCATTTTAAGTTTTTTATTCCCAAGCGACTGCATTAATTATGAAGCAGTCTGTCCAGTAAGTACGGACGCTTTCAACAGGTATGACCTATCCTATTCTCTTTATATATATCTTCTTTGTTACGTATTACCAACTACTGAGTGACAAATCTTCTTTTTTTTTCTCTTACCTATTATATTCTCTTACCTATTACGCATTACCATACCGTGGTTTTAACAAGAATTGATTTTTTTTGGTTCCACAATGATAACTGTGAAGTATTAGTTTTACTAAGCTTTCGGTTATTTTCATCCTTCTCATTCAAAAATATTTTACTTCTTAATCTTGCTTTTACGTAATTGCTTTTTTATGTTTTGATCTGAAATTTGTTTTTGTTTTCATCAATGAAAGTTTAGAAAAGATCGGCCAGAGACAATGGTACGTAAAGTTTCAGTTTTTAATAAAAGTTTGATTTTTTATTCACATCCTTCTTTAACATCTGATAGTTTTTAGTTAATTTAATTATTTTTTCAAAAATTAAGTTATAGAAGCATTTGACTACTTTTCATTTTCTAATTAATAATTTCCTATTTGCTTTTCATTTAGAAAGTTTTTTTTTTCGAGTTTGTTTTTTATAATGTTTATTCCCAAGTAATTGCAATAATTTCGAAGCAGGATGACTATTAAGTACTGATTGTTGGAACAACTATGACTTCTCTTATTTTCTTTATATATGTTCCCAATGTCTGCAATTCTTCATTACCAACTAACAAGCAATAATCTTCTTTTTTCTATTAGCAATTTTCTTCTTTTACCAATCTTCTTCATCACCACTCTATTATCCTACAATGGAATCCATGCCCACTCCACAATCTATTGATCATAAGATCAAGGTCTGTTAAGATAAGAGCTGGCTGAAAAAAAAAATTGTGCTCTTCATGAACTGTTTGCAGAGGATCACCGTCAAGTTATTTTTGAAGTTGAAAGTGAAAATACAAGCATAGATATCAAAGTTCTCTATCCATTAAATTTCTTTTAAAGTTTAGCAGATATTTATGTAATTATAATTTAAACT
>Ga0214542_1012786_pt1 | contig 10550 bp, 2 predicted proteins | sample CNSS1metaG_FD_160096 | JGI IMG/M metagenome (GOLD analysis project Ga0214542, IMG submission 160096) | Root nodule microbial communities from cowpea collected in UCLA plant growth center, Los Angeles, California, USA - CNSS1 | ecosystem: Host-associated > Plants > Roots > Nodule | place: USA...
GAAACAAAGAAATAACACTCAACTGCAGGGGTTCTCGCCCAAGCTAGAAGGTCTCGCCTAGGCAAAAAGGCTCTCTCGCTTAGGCGAGTCATTCTCGCCTGAGCGAGGCTCAAAACAGAGAACAACCTAAACTCTAGATGAATTCTCGCTCAGGCTAAGTTGTCTCGCTTAGACGAGAGTGACTCTCGCTCAAACGAGACTGGCTCGCCTAGGCGAGATCTCGCGCAGAAACAGGGGATGAGTTTCTGGTGTTTTCGCTCAGGCGAGAGCTGCTCGCTTAGGCGAAAATACTAGATTCCCAATCTGTTCTCACATGCAACAGTAAAGAAATCTAGCACAATCCAAGCATACACTCAATTACACAATTCAAGCGCTCATACAACAATCAATCATGCAATTCAAAGTCATCAGAATGATTTCTAGATGAAATTCAAGTAAAACACTTAGCTTCCCTTACCTGTTATCCTGTTTAGACAACTTTATAAATGTCAACGCCTTAAAAACGTCAACACCTCTAACTCCACAGGATGCTCTATCTACACATAGAAACATCACAAGAACGATCAGGACATACCGTTATGATCACTGATCAACAGAGACTCATACTGATGATTAAAACGTCGCATGCAAGCGGAAGAGGGCTTGCATGCAACAGAAAACAGAAAAGACTAGAAAAGAAAGCGGAAACTCAACTTACCCGAACGGAGAAACTGATCGGTCCAATTTGAAGAGCTCGCCGAGAGGATCAATCATACGGTCTCGGTTCTTCAATCAGACGACCAGAGAGACAGAACCTCTAGAGAGAAGTCAGAGAACTCTAGAAAAGTGGTTTCTAGAGTGTGTTTTAAAATAATGAAACTCGTTTATAACAATTCTATTTATACTAAAATCTTTTAATATTAAAATAATCGAGTCTCACTATTTTTAAACCATTATCACTTTTAAAACGCCATTTTCTAGGGTCTTACAGATATTATGTTTAATTCTAAATTTTAACTTAACAATATTTTTTTTCTAATATTTAGAATAAATAAATAATTTAATATAATGAATATTAATCTGTTTCAGTTTTAGTATAATAAAAGTCATATTTTTAATAATAAAAAATTATTAATTTTATTCAAATTATATAAACTAGTAAAAATACATTTTACATATGTGTATTCAATTTTTTATATTAAAATTATAATTATAAAAACGAATTTAAATTATTTTTAGACTTTGGTTATAGATAAATTTTTAAATATGGTTGAGATATTTAAATATGTATTTATCTTTTAGTAATTGTTATGTATATTTACTAAAAATATTATATTAGCAAAAAATCCCTTTCGAGATTTGTACATTAATGATAATATATATTTCCTTTGTAAATACTTATGTTTATATCTTAAAAATCAATATGTACACAATTATCTTAATTATTACCAAATTTTAAATAAAAATATTTTTTTACATTCAATTTATTTTATTATTGTATTAAAAATAAATACGTAAACATTTTATTTATGTTATTATTTGTAATGCAACTTAACCATATATATATATATATATATATATAGTTATTGAAAGATAATCTTTTTACAATTATAAAAAGAATAATAAAATGAAATAATGGTATAATTTTAGTCTTCGTGTATGCTTGACATTGTCACTTAGAAATGCAGCAGTTGCATTAAATGATTTGCATGCAGGTAATGTCATTTTGAAATATAAAAGAAAAAAAAAAAAAAAAAAAGAGAGAAAAAGTGGTGGGTCTGTATTGTGTTAACACAAACATCACAGCGTCTGCTATGGAATTAGGTCATTAAAAGCTGCAATTCGTACGCAAACACTCTTCAAAGTTTAATCTCACCATGGCAGTTACCATGTGCCCATATTCTTCTACTTAATATATATTCATTTCATATATAATATGCATTCTGTCGTTAACGTTTTCGACAAATTTACTATACTCACTGTTGGCTGGCCTTTTCGACACTACTCTGCAATTCTAACATTCGCATGCCATTTCTATTTGTTACAAAACCGTTCCATTCAAACACCATCTAGCTGCAGTTTTTCGACCAGGAACATAGGTATTATTTTGGGTTAATTTTTCAGTTTTCTTTTCTCTTCGAAAGGATGTGCTTAATTAAACACGTTCTTTTAAGAAAATGTAAGAAATAATTTTTACAAGTTATAATAAACATTCATTTAAATTTGTATTTCATCTAAATTTGTATTTAAGGAAGCAAATTTCTAGTATAAATTATTTGGTAATTTTATTTTAAAGAAATCACATAAAATAGTTTGAATTTATATTCTACTACATTATTTATATATATATATATAAGTAAGTAAATAAATAAAATAAAATAATATAATATGTACTTTCTCACGTAACATACATCTTATATTTATCATATATTTTATATCTTTCATACTTTTACAATTTTTATAAATTTTCACTACTCATAATATTTTATACGTAGTTATATAACTTCTAAAATTTCTTATTATAACATGATTCTTAAAATTTTATAAGTCTGCATTTCAATTAAATCTGCATCAAACTCTTAATATCAAAATATAGACTTAAATGAATATTTATTATAGGTCAACGAGTTAGTTTTTCTAATTAAAAAATTAAGATAAGTTAAAATATTATGTTCAGCAATAAATCAAATAAATAATATATATAGAAAACCTCATGAATATATTATCTTTTAAGTGTTTTTTTATTGGAAATATTACTTTCATCTTTTGCATCAATAAATTCAAAGACTAACATTTTAGAGATGTTTCTTTTATCTTTTCTAATCAAAATCAAAAGGTTTCTTTAATAGTTGATTAAATAAAAGAGTTTAGTTGTCATGCATAGGAAGTGGTATGAAATTTATATTATATGATTTTAGTTTGAGATTGTTATATTTAAAACACAACGAATTTCTTTATATTATGATGAAGGGTGGATACAGTACATTTCAAATAAATTGCAATTAAAAATTCTATTATCAGATAGATCTAGATTAATAAGAGACCTATCTCATAGGTGGAATAGAATATATAGATTGATATACATCTCTTTAGATATATCAAAGCAGATATATCAACCTATTTTTGATTAATTTTGATCTTTAGACTTTATTTATATTGGGTCAATAGATAACTTTAGTCTGTTTTAAAAATAAAACAAAACGTTTTCAAATAAAAAATTACAAATAACATGTGCTTTCAAAATTTAAGTAATAACAATAAAATTAAATTTAGTTTTAGATATAAGAATTTTATATGTCAATTATAATATATATTAAAAAAAATATTTTTCTAAAATATAATTATTACTTTATAAATAGATATAATTAGACAGTGGGTTCAAACCAGATGGGATGAACGAAAATTAGTCTTGTTTTATTAAGATGACAAACTCTTTTAACTCAAATCAAAAACTATTTTCTAGATTCTTCATACTAAGTTATTGAGATACAGATTTTGACAGCTATAACTCTCATGGTAGGTATTCCATATCTATGGACCACAAAACTGAAATCGCCTATAATATTATTATAATTAAATTTTTCTTTCCATTCAATTTAAGAGACTCATGCCCTAAAACATAATTAGCCCCTTCCATACTAATTTCTGTTTTAAACATGAATGGATGATATTATAAAAGAAATTACTGGTTAAATTATTTTTGAAATATTTTGCACTTTTTCAATTCTCAGTTGATAAAAGAGACTATTGCAAGAACCTATACAAAATAAATTTTACCATATGAACCTTAATTGACGAATAAACTTGAATTAAGTTCATAAAAGTGACATGATATTCCCCAAAGAGACCATTGCAAGAACCTATTTATGAAAATAGATCTTCAAAATAAATTAATCCAACCGAGCACGCCTCGAAGGAACAAACATTTGATACCAAAAATATGATTGAGTAGTCACTTTCTCCAATGCCAGAGTAGTGCAAAATTCTGCTGCCCCAAACCGTATGACTGGGATCCATTAACAGTACAACGAGCTACATCATCAAATCATAATGTTACTATTTATGCTATAAATGGAACACTATCGTAACGTAAATGATTTTAAACAAGGGAGATTAATATTTTAACTTAATTTGTAAAGCCACTGAAAATAATGAGTGGCAAAAGATGTCAAAAACAAATTATGCCACCAAATGCATCATCAAAGCTATGACAATACCTTTGGGTCCAGGCCATCTGAAACTTTAAATGTCTTTCAATAAATAGTCATTATCTAAGGTAAACTGCAGAAAATTAAGAATTTCCATTTTAATATTGAGAAGAAAATGACTGAGAAAATCTAAGTGCGTTAATTCAAGCTGACAACAATCTTAGAAAATTTCAAAAAGTGACTAAATAATAATCTTTAAGAGACGCTGCATCACGATGACAATGTTAAACTCTTTAAGGCAGTTGTAAGTTGAGGAAGCTTGTCCGGAGCTCTCTGTTTGTAATCTTTCTCCAAAACTTTGGCCGCTAGAGATTGTAACTGTGACCCTTCTTTCTCCTCCTTGCTTTTCCCTTTCGTAATCTGTGTAATAGCAGAAGCGCACTGGAGAACAGGAGCAAAACTAAAATTTCAGGCATATAGCAATTAATAGTTTCGGAAAGAAGAATCCAGAGATCCTTATTTAGGTGAAGATCAAGACTATACGAAGGAAAACTGAAATCCTCTGAAGTAAAAACTAAACTTTCATAGCACCCAACAAAAACTAGGTTCAACCAACTTCCAAATTAAAACAATTATAGTCAGTTCACAGACACAATAACTTGCAGTTGCCGAGGAGGACCACACAAAATTAATACTCATGGAAGATCTTACCAAGCATATACCAAAGAGCGCTCTTGTGTTTTTGCCTCCAGTTAAATCAATAGTAGACGCATAGTATTTCTTGGCAGTTTGGAGGTTTTCTAATCCACCAAGCGTATAAAGTACCTGACAATGCCACAAATCAAATAAAAGTAAGACTGTTACTGCGCTACTACACCTCAGCATGCAGTGTTTTCTGTGCCTTGTTTGTTACTAAAGGAGCAAAGACATGAGAGGAGGAGAAGAATTTATTTGACAAAAAAAAAAAGTAATCACATTTCATCAAGAAGTTACTCACATCAGCATAAGCTAAATGGTAGAGTGGAACAGTAGGTTGAGATAATATCAACTCCTCGTAACAAAATGCTGCTTGTTTATACCTAATAGGAAGACAGAAAGCCAAAAGAAACAAAGGCAGATAAATAATTAGCAATATCAATGTTACCCTCGCGAGGGAAGATAAATGGTAGAATAAAAATCTAACATTTGCAGGGAGACGTATATTTCAGCCAGTTCTCTCCATGCATCATGGTCTGCCATGAATCTGTTACAAGAAGAATAATTCAGATATATGCAATATTTTCTTATGTAAATCAGAAACTATTTTTTTTAGTTATGGAAGAAAATAAAACTTTTAACATTAGTCTCACGTTTCTAGATATTTATTAAGCCAATCAATAGCCACAGAAATGTTGCCTTGTGCCTTTGCCATTGCCACCCTCCTCTTATGGATGGCCTGCACAAAATCAAGACAACAAAAACGATAAACACTTTAGCTTTTTGGCTTTCTTTACACAGGACGCCTAGCCTGTTTAATGTAAAACCGAAAGATTAAAATCAAGTGGAAATAACAACACAAAAGAAGAAGCCACAATTATATGATTTTGTTTCATCACACATAAGAGTAAATGAACAACCAACAGTTCCCCATTCCATAAGGTTATGTGAGTTTACTTGGTCAAGAGGATTGTCCTCCAAAAGGCTTGCGTAAGCCTTTTCTGCCAACTCCCAGGATCCTTTTGCTTCAAACAACATTGCCTCCAGCCTACCTGTAACAATTTCGAAGCTTAAATCAATTCTTTCTTAAGAGAGAACAGGAGCATGCGTATGCACAGACATATTTGGGCTGTGTGTAGTTATGTTACAGAGTGTGATTTGTAAAGCATTTCATCTAGATTATAGATGAAATTAATAAATGAAATTTTGAAAAAACATATAGCTTTTAGGTTATTTCAATAAGCTACTCCATTAGCTTTCAAAAAAATCTATCTAGATGAAACCAATAATTTACCATCTTACCCCTTAGAACAAAAATAGAAACCCTAATGTACGGAACATGTTTATGACAACAATTTTTGGATTATCGTTTTACTTGTACACTTTTTTGGATTATGGATTTAATGCAACGCTTGTTTATTATTATTTTAATTATTCAATAATGTATTTTAATTTTTAATAAAATGTTTTTTTATTGAGAAATGATATGAATTTTAAATTATAATTAACAATACATATTTACACAAATATTACTTGGAACTTAATTTATACAAATAAAACAAATTAAATTACAATAATATGAATTTATAATTATTGAAAATATGTAATCACCTAATATAAAGATTTGATTCGATAATTAATCATGTCCTCATTTGTTATTTTACAGCTTTCAGGCAGCTACTTTTATTGAAACACTTTTTGCCTAGTTTTTTTCAGATTCCTTTTCAACTATTTTGAGCTAATTTTACCAAACATAGCCCTAACATCCCTCTTCAAAGAAATGAATAAAAATTATTCAAGTTACACACCAGTCTAAAAGTTTGTTTCAAGAACCTGATCTGGGCATAAACAATCAGATCAGAGCATGCAGTTGTTTGTGTTTTGGGACAAGTAAACAATACAGTTCGTGTTTTGGGAAAATTATCATAGAGCTCAAGATATAAATTAGACAGCTCAATCATTGCAATGTCACAAGAAACAGTTTCTTAGCCTAGCAGGAAGCAATATGTAGGAACACTGGCCTATTATAAGGCATATGTCAGCAGCATTTAGCCAGAGTAATGCTCCCTACACAACTGTTACATCTGCATCTAAGATTAGAACTGTACAAAGTGAGGTCTGAGTTCAACAGGTACAACTTAATTCTCCCTGCACCCCCAAAGCTTATAGAGGGTCAGTTCTATGTCAACAGTTGTGTAGACAGTTCTATAACTAACTCCAAATCAAAACATGGTTAAGAGGTATAGATAATATCAACTTACCAACTCTTTTACTATCTGGGAATCTCTTCCGAAGAACCTTTGTACAGTCCTGATAAAGAAGAAAAATATTATCAACTTCAAGACATAAAATCTCAAACCTGATGGTTTCCTTTATCATACGAAGAGGACAGCATAATGGACAACATACAAGTTCAGCAGCATATTAATTTGCAGGCTCGGAACTTACAAAAGCAAACAAGATCAAACATCTTGCCAAGAACTTTAGAAACAACGATACAACACAGTGAAAGAATAATGCAATAGCAAGATCAGAAAACGATTATTTCCTCCATCCATCATCAACAGAGAATAAAGGGCCAAAAGGGACTCAAACTTAAAACAAAAACTACCAAGAAATTGAACAGCAATCAAATGTAGTGGACTATAACCTTACAAGGTACGTAATGAAAATCAACCATTACGCAGCACCCAAAAAAAAAACAATAAGCAAGATTATAACTCCTTGTAAAACTCACAAGCAACCATCTCTAGTGCATAATCAGAACCTCCAAAACACAAGTGACAAGAGAGTAAAGGGCAAGTTCCAACTATTTCAAATAAGTACGATTCAATCCGTTCATAAGATTCCAGTTTTGAGTAATCATTACACTACATCAGAAATTCTCCTACGGCTTTGTTTCACGGAAAGAAGGCTATGATTTTACAATCTGTAGAATAGTGCCCAATAAAATTTACAATTCACGAAAGAGACCAATACAAGAAACAAGACCAAATTAGATCGAGACCTTGGCAACGTCGAGACATTGACAATCCATAGCAGCAACTGCAACCTGTTCGTACAAGGTCCATTCTGCACACACAAACACCCAAACATTAGTCAAAAGTCAAATTCAGTGAAAGATATATACCTGCAAGTAAAGCATAGCTGAAAAAACAAGGTTTTACAAGACAGTGAAATTCGAAGCTCCAAAAATCACAGCATAAAATCATAAATTACAGAATCACGCAATAGAATCATAACAACAAAAATTAGGTCAGTAGCGAAGGAGGAGTGACCATCTGCGCCTAGAGAAGATCGTTGTTTGGGGTCGTTCAAGATGGAGAGGCCATGCTTCAGAACCTTCTCGGAACGGCGAACCTTGAGCTTTCTGACAAGGCAGAGGTAGTCCCAGGCGCCGCCGCCGCCGTTATCGACCTGATTTTCAAGCCTGTTCAATTGAGTCTCCTCTGTTTTGGTAACCATCTTCTTTCCCACAATTCACAAACGCAGATCCAAGAAATCGATAAACAGATTTTCGATCTGTTGCCGAAAATATCGATCGCTGTCTCTGTCGTTGAAAATACACACCCGGAGTGAGACGAGAGGAAATCCAGTGAGATCGCACTTTCACTCCAGGTTCCGCCTCAGAAATATATCAAAATAAAATAGTTAAACGAATCAAACAAGATATTATCAGAATTTAATTAACAAAATTTTATACTTCGAACAAAAACTCATTTTTAAAATAATAATCAAATAACTATTTTATTTTATTTTATTTAACCATTATTTCAATCGTTACTTTATTTAATTGCCGCTAAATATTATTTTTCTACTTGGAAGGAAGCATGCACCGCAAATTTAATGTTTATATTATTTTTAATTTTGGATATATTAAATACAATATATTATTATTATTATTTTTTGTATATGACTTTAGTTATTATATTGATACCAATAAATAATATATATTAAATTATTTAATATATAAGAAAATACTTTATTTAGTATATTGTTTTCGTTTATAATAATACTTTTATTTGAAGTTGATTACAGCAATAAAAAAAATTATGAAACTGTTATTAAGTAGAGGTGGAAGGTCTTTTGTACTATTTTATCTCTTCGTCATTATTTTTTCGATGAATTTTATGTTCACGTCTTAGAAAAACAAAATAAATATAAGACGGATTATGGAATTTGTATATTGTTATAAATATAATTATAATAAATAAATTTACTGAATATTAATTGTATTTAAAATGGTAGTATATTATACATTATGATATAATTTTTACTTATTGTCAATTTTAAAAAGTATTCAAATATTTAAAAATAAAGATAAACCTTATAAAATAAAAAGAATAAAAATTTGTATACCGCTAGAGTCTTTGTTTTCAAATTTTTAAAAAGGTTTTCTTTTACATGTATATTTATATTTATATTATATTTTCAGCTACCTTTGTAAATGTTTCACTTGAATTTTCATTATTATTAAATCACATTTCACTTCATAATAATAGATGATTTAAGAATTATTCTCAGACCAATTTAATTTAGAATAAAATTTTGATATGAAACTAAATCAATTTTACTCACAAGTTAGTTCGTAGAGTCAAACTAAAATTGAATTGTGTAATTATTTTTTTTGAGAAAAAATTGTGATTAGGCTTAACTTACCATAAGTTGTGGGTTAAGTAAGTTAAGTCACTTAAGCATCAGCATGTGTATGTTATTTCCATTTTTTTTATACATTAATTATAATGTAATAAATGTAGACTAATTTTACTTGTCTTTTTATATAGTAATACAATCAATTGTTCACATGATTGATAAATAATATTATAAATATACTAATTAAAAATTATATTATCAATTTACATTTGACAAGTAGATAAATCAAATATCTAAATTATTTAAATATTAATATACACATTGTATTGTAGTCTTTGAAAAAACAAAATGTTACTCTACATAATAATTAAAAATAATAAATAATTACAATAAAAAAAACTTACGAAAAAAATGATAAAAGGATAAAAAATAATTGCTATTGATGGATTATGAGTCAATTCATTTCAATTTGACTTAAATTTATTTAGTTTCTGAGTAGGTGAACCCAGTTCATTTAAATTACATTTAACTCAAATGAATTAGATGACAAATTTTAACATTTTTATAAAAGAAATAAATGTCATATTTCACGACAAATTATTTAAGAATTTTTTTTATTCAAACCAGTTTTAACTCTAAAACATTAATGTTTCTAAAACAATATTTTTTAGTGATTTCTTAAAGCATAACCCACAAATGAAATAAATTATCTTAGTGAAATAACTTTACATGGATACATGATTAAAACTAAAGAAACAAAAATTGAATATTTATATTTATATTATGAAAATTTTAAATTTTTGTGAGTTTGGACGTGAGATTGAATATTAAATCATCACTTGTAATTTAAAGAAATTGGCACTTGAAATTTGAAAATAATTTTAAATGGTGGTTTGAAACTAGTAGAATCTTAAATGTAGTTTGTTACATTGAATTGTGTTTTAGTTTATACATATATTTTTATTGAATGGTAATTTCAGCTTTACAAGATCAATTTGAATAAAACAATCTCATAGAAATGATTTAATACATGATTGATATTATATATATATATATATATATATATATATATATATATATATATATATATATATATATATTTTTTTTTTTTTTTTTTTTTTTTTTTTTTTATTT
>Ga0214542_1012787_pt1 | contig 10550 bp, 10 predicted proteins | sample CNSS1metaG_FD_160096 | JGI IMG/M metagenome (GOLD analysis project Ga0214542, IMG submission 160096) | Root nodule microbial communities from cowpea collected in UCLA plant growth center, Los Angeles, California, USA - CNSS1 | ecosystem: Host-associated > Plants > Roots > Nodule | place: USA...
CTAATTTAATTTATTTATTTTTTTCACTGATGCAATATGCCTCGGTTCTCTCTTAACCGAGGCAGTAGAGACACGTAATTATTTTGACCACTGCGTTGACCCCTAATTTGAATTTTTTATTTTTTTTACTGAAGGAATATGCCTCGGTTCTGTAATAACCGAGGCAATAGTGTAATATATGCCTCGGTTCATCGCCTACCCGAGGTAGTAAGTGTTAATATGCCTCAGTTTCGAATAACCGAGGCAGTATCCCTTCGTAGGGTTAAAAAACCCCAATTCCTTCATTGTGCAGCGACATCTTCTCTGATTTCTCTGCGAGCTTCACCATCTCCGGCCAGCCTTCACCTTCGTCGCCGCTGTTGCCGACCCCCACCGTCGCTCCTGTGAGGTCCGTCCCCGCAGCTCCCTTTCCGATCTCTTCAACCACGACGACCTACGAAAATCCCGTTCGCGCAAACACGCCTCCGATGGCCACGGACATGACGACGCGATCGGCGTTGCAGAGGGCGAGGGCGAGGGCCAGCGTGGACACCACTTTGACTCTCTCTGAAGTGATGAACTCTGCGAAACTTGAGCTAAAGTGAGCGTCGTTGGAGGAAACACGAAGACGGGGAAGGGAACGGAGTGTGTGTGAAACTTCGACGAGAAGGGTTTGGCGGCGGAAGCAATGGCGGAGGCCAGCGCAGCCATGGCCGCGGACGGTGGAAGGTTTCAGTGTGTAACAGGAGGTTCTTCCGGTGCCGCTGCGTGTTTTTTTTTTTGAATTTCTGATGCTCATTAGGCCTCGGTTCTGCGAGAACCGAGGCAGTAAAAATTAAATATGCCTTGGGTTGTAATCGAGGCATAAAATACTAGTTTTTTACCTCGGTCGTATATGCAGCGGTTGCGGACCCGAAGCCAAAAGCTGGAAGTAACCGCTGTCATTTCTCTTCCCTGCACTAGTGTTACCATCTCATTTGAAATATGGTTATCTTGAGAGGGATGGGAAACTCCCTATTATTATATATGCCTTGCTTATTGATAAACAAGAACAAAAGTTGTTGCAGGTTATCAAAGATCACCAGAGAGCAATAGGCTGGACTTTGGCAGATATTCCTGGTATTAGTCCTTCTTTCTGCATGCATAGAATACTCTTGGAGGAGGATGCTAAGCCAGTAAGGCAACCTCAGAGGAGACTAAATCCTCAGCTGATGGAGGTTATAAAGAAGGAAGTCACCAAGTTGCTACAAGCAAGTATTATATATCCTATATCTAACAGCACTTGGGTGAGTCCTGCACATGTGGTCCCCAAGAAATCGGGGATCAGCGTGGTCAAGAATGAGAAGAACGAGTTGATTCCTACTCATATTCAGAATAACTGGAAAGTCTGTATTGATTATAGAAGATTAAACTAAGCCACCAAGAAGGACCACTTTCCTTTACCATGCATGGACCAGATGTTAGACTGATTGGCAGGTAAGTCTAATTACTATTTTCTTGATGGATTCTCTGGGTATTTTCAGATTTGTATTGCCCTCGAGGATCAACATAAGACTACCTTTACTTGTCCATTCAGTACATATGCTTATAGGAAGATGCCATTTGACCTTTACAATGCTCTTGGAACATCTCAAGGATGTATAATGAGTATTTTTACAGATTTGTTGGAGCATTGTATTGAGGTTTTTATGGATGATTTTAGTGGATATGGTTCAACTTTTGATCATTGCTTGTCTAATCTTGCTAGAGTCTTAGAGAGATGTGAAAAAACTAACCTTGTTTAAAATTTTGAAAAATGTCATTTTATGGTGGAATAAGGTGTAGTTTTAGGTCACGTTCTTTCCAAGAATAGTATATCTATAGATCCTGCTAAAATTGATATTATTTCACAATTGCCTTACCCCTCTTTTGTGAAAGAGGTTCGATCTTTTCTTGGACATGCAGGATTTTACAGGAGGTTTATAAGGACTTCAGCAAGATAGCCAACCCTCTCTCCAACTTGCTGCAAAAGGGTGTACCATTTGACTTTGGAGAGAGGTGCAAAGATGATTTTGATTCTTTGAAAAAGGCGCTCACCACCACTCCTATCATCCAGCCACCTGACTGGACATTACCATTCAAGTTGATGTGTGATGCATCTAACTTTGCAGTAGGAGCGATGCTTGCACAAAGAGATGGGAAGCTACCACATGTGATATATTATGCTTCCAGAACATTGGACATAGCGTAGGCTAACTACACCACAACTGAGAAGGAATTATTGGCTGTTGTGTTTGCCTTGGACAAATTCAGACCGTATATACTAGGTTCCAAGGTAATTGTTTACACTGATCATGCAGTATTAAAATTCCTTCTGAAGAAAGGATATTTGAAGCGAAGGTTGATTAGATGGATGCTATTGCTCCAAGAGTTTGACATTGAGATTTGAGACAGAAGTGGGGCACATAACTTAGTAGCTAACCATTTTAGTAGGATTAAAAATGGAAAAGATAACATTCCCAAGTATGAAAGAACCAAGCTAAAAAGTGAGGCAAAGTACTATATCTGGGAAGACCTAATCTTATGGCGCATTGGTAGTGACCAAGTCATAAGAAGGTATGTTCCAGATATCGAGATACCTTATGTGCTTAAGTTTTGTCATTCGTCTCCTTTTGGTGGACATTATGGCAGACAAAGAATAGGTAGGAAAGTGTTGAATTGTGGATTATATTGGCCTACTATATTTAAAGATGCACAGAGGATGTATGAAAATTGTGAGCAGTGTCAAAGGGTAGCAAGATCCATTACAAGAAGGGATGAAATGCCTTAGCAACCCATGCTATATTATGAAGTATTTGATATTTGGGATATTGATTTTATGGATCCTTTTCCTCCTTCTTTTGGGTTTACTTATATTTTCCTTGTTGTAGACTTTGTCTCCAAATGGATGGAAGCTATAGCTACAAAGACTAATGATTCTCGAGTTGTCATGACTTTTATCAGGTCTAACATTTTCTGTACGTTTGGGATACTACGAGCCATCATCAGTGACCAGGGGACTCATTTTTGTAATAAGGTGCTTGAGAACATGTTGAAGAAATATGGGGTGCCACATCGCATTGCTACACCATATCACCCCTAAACTAATGGGCAAGTAGATATCTCTCAGAGGGATATTAAAAAGATATTAGAGAAAGTAGTGAAGCCTAGTCAAAAGGATTGGGCCACAAGATTGGATGATGCACTTTGGGCACACAGGACAGCCTATAAAGCATCTATAGGTATGTCACCTTTTAGGGTGGTTTTTGGAAAGGCTTGTTATCTACTTGTGGAGATTGAACATCGGGCCTATTGGGTCGTGAAAGTCTGCAACATGGATTTATAAGAAACAGGGAAAAAGCAAAAACTTCAGTTGCAAGAACTAGAGGAGATTTGGCTTGTAGCCTATGAAAACTCAAAGTTCTACAAAGAGAAAACTAAGAAGTTCCATGACCAAAAGCTTGTGGCTAGAAAGGATTTCAAGGTAGGCCAGAAGGTATTACTATACAAATCCAAGCTTGGTCACATGAGTGGTAAGTTGCGTTCCACTTGGGAATGACCATTCATTGTTACAGAAGTCTTCCCTTATGGAGCAGTGGAGATCAAGGAAGAATCCTCAAAAAGAACTTTTAAATTTAATTGGCATCGTCTACGGATATTTAATGAAAATCAAGATATGCTGAATAAGACGATGGATGGGATGAACTTGACTTTTCCTACATACCTTCTGCCTTGAGGAGGTAAGTACACTTCATACTTTTTCTTTAAATTATATATTGAATACATTGAGGACAATTGATGGAGCTTGGTGGATACATGAAGCTCCAAGTGCAGCGCAAATGATGGAGGAAGCATGGAAGAGTGGAAGGCAAGTTTGTAGGCTCTTGCTTGCAATGGATAGGTGAAAGAATGAATAATTTAGAGGTGGTTCTAGCCTAGGAAGGGGGCTAGAGGTAAAGAGAGTAAGCTCTCTAAACGATGACTCTCAAGTGGCAATAGTGAGGAGTGTTCTGAACTCAGTGTCTATTGCACAAAAAATTCAAGAGTAGAAATGTACAAATGGTATACTTTTGGCTTTTATATGTGAGCCTAAAAGCAAGACTAATTCTTGGCCCTTAGATCAAGCTTGGAGGAGAAGCTTTAATCATCACCCTTGGATGGTGGCTCGGAGAAGGAGGCATCTTCCTAGCCTTTTGATGAAGACTTGGAAAAGAAGACACTCTCTTAGCCGTTGGATGAAGGAGGCGCATGGGTCGAGTGTGGACTTGGCTCCATGGGATGCCTGATCCATGAGGAAGTCATGGCCTAATGGAGACTCTTAGTGGGCTAACCCATTTGTACATGTAACACCTATTTTTATGTCTTACACCATCTATTCTACTAGGCTTTGATGCACTTCTTCAAGTCTTATTGATTTCTTTGGTCCATGAAAATAATGTGACAAGCCCATTAGATTTGTGTCCATCTATTGGGAGGCCCATTTGAATCTTCTTCATCATACTTCTTGTTATTGGGCCTTTTAATGGGCTTGGGCTTGGGCTTGAAGGCGCAATTGGGCTTGGTGGGGTCACATCATCCCCTCCCCTTTGAAGAGGATTCACCCTCAAATCCTGGTGGTCATCCTCATCATCCATAGTACCTGTAAAAGGAACTAAGTCGGTAATGTTAAAAGTTAGATGCACACCATATTCGACAGGAAGATCTAATTGATAAGTATTATCATTGATCTTTTTGATTATTTTGAATGGACCATCACCATGGGGACTAAGTTTGGAAAAATGTGAGATTCGGCCCATTTCACAAAAAATGTGATTTTCACTTTGACTTAATTGAAACCTAAACGGTAACTCTAAGTCAAAGTTTGGTTTTGAAAAATCTTTTGAGGAGTTTGAAATAATGAACGAAGGTGGAAAAACATTTTTGGAAAGAACCAAGACAAAAGAATTAATGGAAGATAAGGTAGAGTGTAAAGATGGAATCACTCCCTTTGGAATCTTGATCATGAGGTTTATGCAAGGATGTTGTATCATTACTGCCCTATACAATAGTTCCTTTGCTTCTTTCCTCTTAATATCGTCCTCTTTTCTTTTTAACTCTTCCTCTTGTCTTACTCTCTCTTTTTGCTCACACTCTTTCTTTCTTTTTCCTCTTGTTCTTTTTTAGCACGAAGCTTCTCAAGCTCTTCTTTTTCTCTCTTCTTTTCATAATCCCGAAGCTTTTTAACTTTTGCTTGCTCTTTCTTATGTTTCTCTCTCTTTCTTTTTTCACTCAAGAGCAAGTCCAAATTGTTCTGAAAATATTTTTCCAATCTAGAAAACTTAGCAAGATTTTGGATGAATGCATCACCTATGTCAATAAAGTTTTCTATCCTAGCATGTTGCTCTTTAGTGATCCTAAATGAAGGGGGAATGAAATGTTTTCACATGCATGTTTTTAATTCATAAAATGTATTAATGCATGATTCTCTCCCTTTTTGCACTTTAGATTGTCTCTCTTGCCACCACTCGGATGCATGTCCTATAAACCTAGAAGTAACATGCCTAAGAATGTCAAATTGACTATATTTACTAAACAATGGTTGCACCAATTTTTTTGTATCCCACATCCAATCTCTAAATGATATTGGTCCTATATCCTCCCCAAAGAATGGAATGTCACTATGAAATGTATGATGCAACTCATGACTACCATGCTTATTCAATCTAGGACTATATGTAGAATATGTACTCATGGTGATTGAATTAACTTATGCAACTTGAACAAAGTGTGGTAGAGGAAACCAATCACAAGTGGACCTCCAGGTTAGGTGAGGTGAGTCTTCAAGACTTGTTAAATACCAAGGCCAATCCTTGCCAACATACACTTGTAAGACAAAGATCACATAATTGTCTAAGTGCTAAGTAAATCACTTGAGTCATTAAGCACAAAACAAGCAAACAAGACTCAAAGAAATTTAACACTAAAAATGGACCCTTAAATCGTAAAAGATTAGAGACTTTGGTCTCACACTTAAGCCTATATGCAACGTGAAAACATGAATATAGCTATGCGGCCTAATGTAAGGTGAGAAAGCACTTAGAACTTTCAACACACTTATAACTAAAAATGATTCACTAATGGAGGATGAAGGTTCTACTTAGGAGATGGGATTGAACACCTTGTGGTTCCCCAAGACACCTAAGCTAAGTAGTCCAAATTACAAAGCAAAGAATAAACTACAAAGTTGTAACAATTTGCATGCAATAATGTGCATCCAAAGCACTCCAATTGTTGCTTCTAAGAGAGCAACCGAGAGCTCCAATTTTTGTGAATTTGGAGGCCTTAGTTGATGGCCAAAGGTAAGCACCAATTGGGGACTTTGTGAGGCAGCAAACACCTCTTGAAATGGCTTTGAATTGGCACCAAATGACCACAATATAGCTGCAAAAAAAATACAACAAAACAGTGCACAAAAACTATGCCAAGGAAAATGTTAGTACTCAACACTCATGCCAAGAAAATTAAGGCTCAAACTCTCCAAATTTGGTGAAAGGAGGGGTAAAACTGTAAAGCCCAATTTTCTGCCCTAAAGTTATAAGGGCTTTCTTTAAGCTGTTGGGCCTAGGGGGGCTGGCCCAAAGGATAAACTCACCCTAAGTCTGCCCTAACTGTTTCATTGTGCACTTTCAGAACCCACTCCCTTGGTGCTTAGAGTCGCAGTCGTCACTTCGCTAGGGTTCAGCCTTGAAGCTCCGTCACGTTTGTTCGAGCTAGTTCGTTCCATGTAAGTTGCATCCCATCCCACACCTTCTTGTTCTTAGCTCATTTGCTTCGAGTTCTATCTAGAGTCGTACTAAGTACTTCGTGCCACTCTGTCCTTGTGTTTTCCAGTTCACTAAGCTGCCTTGGGAGCTACTGTGTTTCCTTTCGCACCAAGAACCCAACTGTTGGCCTTTTCCAGGTAGGGAAGCTAAGGCCCTTCTCATATATTCTATTTTTCCATGCTGTTTGGCTGTTGTTTCAGTTTTGTGTGGTTGGTATGATGCTATGTTGGTTTGGAACACTTAAATCTATTGTTTGGAATGGTAGGTGTCACGGTTGCAGGAAAATAGTGGCGAGACTTGCAAATCTCGCCCAAGCGAGCCAGTCTTGCCTAGGCGAGATGAACAGGGGCTCGCCCAAACCTTATTACGCGAGAGGTCGCCCAGGCGACCCGCTCATTATTTTGAGCGAGCGAGCATCTCGCCCAAGCGAGAGGGGTCTCGCCTAAGCGAGATCCCGCGTTGCTCTCTTGATGCTTTTTCGAGCACTCGCCTAGGCGAAGGGGACTCGCCTAAGTGAGACCCTTCAGCCTGAGTGAGGGGTTGGGTGAGATAGTGCTATGTTTGGTTGCGTGATTACTCTTGGATGATTAGAATTGTTTGGGTATGATTGTTATGATGAGATACGTGTACATATGTATGTATATATGCCAAATGGATTGCTATGTATGCGTGACATGATTCATGAATGGTGAATGATGGATATTGTGGGAACTTGGCATGTGAAATGAATGAGTGGATTGGAATTAAAGTAACATGGTATTGATATGAGATGAGGCCCTAGACTCATGGGGTGGTGATGACCAGTGGTGTGGATTCAAAATGTGATACGTATGAGGAATTAATTCCAGGGGTTGGTATGAAATTGTAAACATGATTTAATGTTCTCATACTACTGATTTATGATTGTTGGTCTGTGTCAGCGTGTAATTCCTTGGGGTCTCTAGGTGAGACCTCCGGGGTTGTGCTTCAGTGGTCGGGACGTAATTCCGTGGCCCCTGTTAGTAGGTGTCCATGGTAGTGCCCCATCTGTATAACTAGGTAAGGATTCAAGGTAAGGTTGCATCCTGACACTCTAAGGAGTCAGTTAGTCTCACCTAGAGCGGACTGGCTCTTGTGGTGAGAGTAGTAGGAGGCCTGAAATCTTCTAAGGGCTAACCTTGTGGTGAGGGAAATTGATTTATTGTAACATTGTAACACATAGCTCGGGGGTGAGCAGCTCGGGGGTGAGCAAAGGTATCCACCACAAGTGCAAGCATCCGCTGAATCCGACCAAGTTATATGTATCCGGATGAGTCGAGTCGAGTCGTAGTGTATTGCCTGATGAGTCATAACATGCTTGGTTGAAGTGAGTGTATGATACTGTGAAATTATATCGGACTTGATGGATGAAATCTTTTGTGCTTTAGCTTACCCTACTTTTGTTGTTGTGTGTTATGCTGTGTGGTACTCTCTCTTGCGATGATCATCAACTTGTTGGTGTGAGCATATGCGAGGAACAACTGTGGACAATAGGGAGGTGATGGTTCCGCTGCATGATCTGCATGGGCTGGATCTTGGTTTTTCCTTTAGGGCTTTGTCCCATGTATCACGTTATGCTTTATTTTCTCTACCAGTATGGATTAGACTCTTCAACTGTATTCTTTTGGCATCGTGGTGTGCCTAGTTTGTAGGGGTTGGGTTAAGGACCCCAAGACTGCTATATAGTATCATTCGTCTGCGGCGTTTCTTTAATTACGTTTATTAATTAAATGGGACGTTACAAAAACAAAGATGAGCACAACCTTTAAAGATTTACTCCTCAACCACCCCCTAAGATGCTACCTATGCTAGCAACCAAATCAAAATCAAACACTTAATTCATATCCATAAGCATTGGAAAGAACATTACTTGCCAAATGAAAGAAAAAACACAAGAAAAGCGAATTAGGAAATCCTAAACCAAATGGAAATATAGTGACAAGACAGAATTGAAATGCCAAGAATGGACAAGCAAAAAATTAAAGGCACACAAGGAGGGAAGCACAATAAAGAGAATCCTAGAAGGGAACTAGAATGGATCTACAAAAACAAAACAGAAACTGCAGTGCTTGTAAGAAGGCCTATAGTCCGTTATGCATTGATGCCAATGGGAGGGTGTACAACACTCCAAATTGAAGGCATTTGATAGCAATAAAGGAGACACACTTATGCCAAGACATTCATGGACAAAAAGCACTGAAATTAGAGCTTAAAACACAGCAAAACGCACAAACAGAGAAAGCTGGAAAAATACTGCACCAGTAAAAACGCTGACAGCTGCCTCAACTTTGAGGATTTATCATATTTTTTGTATTGTATATTTTTTGTCACAATATGTTTTTAAATTTTCGCCCAGATGTTCTTTAAATCTTAAAAAAATAGCAAGTGAATTGGTGCAGTGGATCGTTCTAGTTAAATCAAACAAAAACAGTGTGCGTCTGGAAAACAGAGTGAAAAAAGGCACAACAAGCCTGAAACGCTGATTGCTAGCCAGACTTTGATGAATTAATGTGAATGCATATCTCAATGGTTTTGACTGATTCTTGTTGCAAAAATTTCGTTAATGTCTTATCTTTTATTCACAACAAACAACTAAAATTAACAGACATTGTATCACTCAAGAGAATTAACAAACAGAAGGTGTGCGCTCTGGAAAACAGAGAAACTAGAGCATATTGCTCTCTGAAACTTTTTGGAGATGTTCAAACGAAAATCCAGTGGATTGGAACATGATTATGAACTAAAATCATACATGAATAAAAGATGAACATCTCAAGACCCTAAGGTACCACAACCAACAGTGAAAATGGTTTAAACTTGGCAAGAAAACTTTCCAACCATCCACACGCATAATGTAAACATCATTTGCGTAGTTGTGAAATGGTGGCATTGTTTCAAGCTAGGAAAACAACAAAATGAAGGAAAGAAACGGTGGAAATGAAACAAAAGTGAAGAAGAAGACAATAGACAAAACTTAAACGGTAGAAAAATGAAAAACAAGCAAGATTCATCGATTAAAATGCAAGAAACTCAATAGAATGAAGTAAATGGTGCTGAACTTTAAAGGAAAGCTAGTAAATGATGTGAACCATGGCAAGCATGGAAATCTACAAATAGAGTGTAAAACACTCTTGTAGTCTCATAGTTGCATGGACTCAATGGATAAACACAATAGAACACATAAACACAACAAATGAACCGTGAAAGATGAAGAACAATGAAAGAAGAAGAAGAGAAGAGATGAAACAACAAGGAAACAAGGAAAACTAAACAAGCTATGGATAGAACCCTTACCAAACCAAGACAAAGAACTACTCCACGATTTAGATGGCTCTAGATACCACTATGATGGAGCTTGGTGGAGACATGAAGCTCCAAGTGCAACACAAATGATGGAGGAAACATGGAAGACTGGAAGGCAAGTTTGTAGGCTCTTGCTTGCAATGGATAGGTGAAAGGATGAATGATTTAGAGGTGGTTCTAGCCTAGGAAGGGGGCTAGAGGTAAAGAGAGTAAGCTCTTTAAAAGATGTCTCTCAAGTGGCAATAGTGAGGAGTGTTCTCAACTCAAAGTGTGTATTGCACAAAAAATTCAAGAGAAAAATATACAAATGGTCTACTTTTGGCTTTTATATGTGAGCCTAAAAGCTAGACTAATTCTTGGCCCTTAGATCAAGCTTGGAGGAGAAGCTTTAATCATCACCCTTGGATGGTGGCTTGGAGAAGGAGGCAT
>Ga0214542_1012791_pt1 | contig 10547 bp, 10 predicted proteins | sample CNSS1metaG_FD_160096 | JGI IMG/M metagenome (GOLD analysis project Ga0214542, IMG submission 160096) | Root nodule microbial communities from cowpea collected in UCLA plant growth center, Los Angeles, California, USA - CNSS1 | ecosystem: Host-associated > Plants > Roots > Nodule | place: USA...
TTTACCAAACTTACTCAATAAATCCAATAATCACAAATCCTAATTAAATCAATCTTTAAGCACAGAAAAGTCAATTAAATCCCCAAATTTAAATATTAAATGAGGGCAAAAATTTGAACTCATCACAAATCCATACCAATTCATCATACTCCATCCATGAATATACCATTCCAACTCATCTCGTTACCATGTCACTTTAATACCAACCTCCTCATTAAGATCACATGCTAAGTTCATGCCAAACCCATTATTCACAATCCATGAATCACATCACTCAGGCATATTTATTTGTCTCATGCATTTAATACAATACTCAAATCCAAGCAAGCATTAACCACTCAAGATTCAAGGAAACAATCACTTATCACACTGCCTCGCCCAGCTCCTCGCTCTGGCTGAAGGTTCTCGCTCAGGCGAAAGGCTCTTGCTCGGGCGAGCCTCCTTCGCCTAGGCGAGGGCTCGAAAAGGGGAACAATAGCCTCACACGGGATCTCGCTTAGGCGAGACCCCTCTCGCTTGGGCGAGATGCTCGCTTGCTCAGGAGCAACGTGGATCGGCTGAGCGACTGCTCGCGTTGGGCGAGCCTCTATTGATCTTGCCTAGGTGAGACATGCTCGCTTGGGCGAGAAAACTAGTGTCCACCACTGTTCTCTCGTGCAACAGTCCAACATTACCACCAAACCAACGTAATATCATCTCAAAAACTCACAGTAGCATGCCATCCAATCAAATCATGCAATATCATCAAGAAATCACGAAAAAATCACAGATTTGGAAAAAATCCTAACTTCCCTTACCTGGAAATAAGCTAGTAGGCTATCCCTACGCGACCTCGACACCGAACAAAGACTGCAGCAGCTCTAGGAACAAGGATCAGTGGTTGGAAGGAAATAGTGGGACAAGCAAAATGGGTCACTAAGATTAGGCTCAAGGAAAAGCCAAAAAAAAAGCTAGAGGAAGACTACTACGAGTTCAGAAGTAACTTACATGGAGAGGAATGACTTGAGTTCGCTTCGGGAAGTTGACGGCCAACCCTAGCAGAGCGTTCTGAAAAGGAAGAGGGCAGCGTCTTAGGTTCTGTTTTTGCAAGAATGATGAGGCTGAAAGGGAAACCCTAGCAGCTTTAGGGCCTTAGCACCCTATGGGCCAGCCCTAAGGCCCAACAGATTAAGGCCAACCCTTAAACTTGAGGGTAGAAAATAAAACTGGGTTTTACATTCCTCCTGACAATAAAAATTTTTGACCTCGAAAATGACAACTTACCAGGTAAAAAGATGTGGATGTGATTTTCTCATGTCCTCTTCTAACTCCCAAGTCATGTCACCTGTCCTTCGATCCCAGATGACTTTGACAAGGCTGACTGTATTTCCTTTGCGTTCCTCAACTTTGCTATCCTCTAAAGTGATGGGGGGTACTTCCACAGTAAGATCCTCTTTCATCTGTATATCTTCAACTTCCAACACATGAGCCGGATCAAACACGTACTTCCTCAGCTGACACACATGAAACACCGGATGGAAATTTTCCAACTGAAGGGGTATAGCTATCTCATAAGCCACCGGCCCAATCCTCCTCATGATCTGATAGGGGCCAAGGAACTTAGGAGAGAGCTCCCTTGAGCGGAGAGCCCTTCCCACACCAGTGGTTCGGGTCACCCTCAAGAACACATGATCACCCGCCGCAAACTCCAAGGGTCTCCTCATGTGGTCTACATAAGCCCTCTGCCTACTCTGAGAGGCATGCATCCTATCTCTCGCCATTTCGACTTTCTCAATAGTTTGTTCTAACAATTCTGGTCCGACTAGCACTGTTTCCCCATCCTGATACCAACATAGGGTAGTCCTACACTTCCTGTCGTATAGAGCCTCGTATGGCGCCATGCCAATGCTCGCATGAAAGTTGTTGTTGTAGGTAAACTCAATCAAGGGTAACACCTAATCCCAAGCCCCTAGGTGATCCAATATACATGTCCGTAATAAGTCCTCAAGTGACTGGATGGTTCTCTCGGACTGACCATCGGTCTAGGGATGGTAGGCTGAGCTCATAGTCAACTTGGTCCCCAAAGCCTCCTGTAAGGTTTGCCAAAACCAGGATGTAAACCGTGGGTCTCTATCGGAAACTATGCTCGAAGGCACTCCATGTAGCCGTATTATCTCCTTAATGTACAGTTGAGCCAACTTTTTCATGAACATCCTTAAGTTCATTGCCAGTAAATGAGCACTCTTGGTCAATCTATCTACAATAACCCAGATGGTGTCATGCCCCCGAAACGTTCATGGCAAATGGGTCATAAAATCCATGGAGATGCTATCTCATTTCCACACCGGTATTTCCAGAGGCTGTAGGATCCCACCGGGCCTCTGGTGCTCCACCTTTGCCTTCTAATAGGTTAGACAGCCTGATCCAAATAGGGCCACACCTTTCTTCATCCCCTGCCACCAGAAAGTCTCCTTGAGGTCCTGATACATCTTAGTCATGCTACGATACAAGCTAAGACGGCTTTTGTGTCCTTCCTCAAGGATAAACTTCTTTACCTCTGCATCATCAGGTACACAGATTCTGCCCTGAAATCTCAATATACCATCATTACCCAAGGCAAAGTCTCTAGCCTCATCCGACCCAAGTTGTTCTCTAACTCTGCTCAGACTAGCATCCAACAACTGCCTCTCTTTGTTTAAGTCCAAAAAGTCACTAGATATAGTAAGAGTACTACACCTAATGGAATCAGACCCTAACTCCACCTGTAGCATCATGTCCCTGAACTTCTCCAGTAGTTCCACTTCCTTAATCATAAGGTGTGCAGCATGTACAGTCTTCCTACTCGAGGCATCCGCCACTACATTCGCCTTCCCTGGGTGATATAGGAGCTCGAAGTCATAATCCTTCAGGAATTCCATCCATCTTCCTGCCTCATGTTCAGCTCCTTCTGATCAAACAGATACTTGAGACTCTTATGATCGTTGAACACACGGAACTGAGCACCATAAAGATAATACCTCCAGATCTTCAAAGTGAACACTATGGCTGCTAACTCTAGGTCATGAGTGGGATAGTTTCTCTCATGAACCTTAAGTTGTCTTGAAGCATAGGCCACCGCCTTCCTTTCCTGCATTAACACATAGCCAAGTCCGAGATGGGACGCGTCACAAAAGACCTCAAAAGGCTTCCCCACATCTGGGATCACTAGTATCGGAGCACTGATCAATCTCCACTTCAGCTCTTGAAAGCTCTCTTCACACTTATCCGTCCAAGTGAAGGGTTGATCTTTCCGAGTGAGTTGTGTTAGGGGCGCCACTATCTTGGAGAATCCCTTTATGAATCTCCTATAGTAGCCAGCTAACCCCACAAAGCTCCTGATCTCAGTTGCTAACTTGGGACTTTCCCATTTAACCATTGCATCCACATTTCCTGGATCCATCGCTATCCCCTGAGCGGATATCACATGCTCTAAAAACTGAACCTCGTCCATCCAGAATTCACACTTGGACAACTTCGCATACAGTTGCTTCTCCCTCAAAACACCAAGCACCAACCTCAGGTGTTCTGCATGTTCCTCTTGAGTCTTGGAATAGATAAGTATATCGTCTATAAAGACTACGACGAACTTATCTAAGAATGGACGGAAAATCCTGTTCATGTAGTCCATAAACACCGTTGGAGCATTGGTCACACCAAAAGGCATAACCACATACTCATAGTGGCCATATCTGGACCTGAAGGTCGTCTTCTGTACATCGTCAACCTTCACTAAGATCTAATGGTATCCCGATCGCAGATCTATCTTCGAGAATACTGATGACCTATGCAACTGATCCATCAAGTCATCGATTCTCGGGAGAGGGTACTTATTCTTGATGGTCATCTTATTTAACTGCCTGTAGTCTACACATAGACGTGAACTCCCATCCTTCTTCTTCACCAACAACATTGGTGCTCCCCAAGACGAAGTGCTGGGTCGGATAAACTGCTTCTCCATCAGTTCCTCAATTTGTTTCTTGAGTTCCACCAACTCCGCCGGAGCCATACGGTATGGAGCCATCGACACCGGACCAGTTCTGGGCACTAGGTCAATAGAAAACTTCACCTCTCTATTGGGAGGCAACCCTGGTACCTCGTCCGGGAACACATCCACAAACTCGCGCACCACCGGTATAACTAACGTCCCTTCCTTCTCCTCTACCTCCATACGAGCAAAGATTATGAATCATTGCGCGCCACTCTGAATCTCATTCACCATTCCCTGAGGGAATACCAACTCAGGCTCCTCTGAGTCGGGAAACAACAATCTTTTCTCCCGACAATCTATAAGAATGCGATTGGCAGAGAGCCAATCCATCCCTAAGATTTCCTCCAACTCTTGTAGAGGTAAGCAAATTAGATTCACCTTGTACCTGCGTCCCTCTACCTCCACGGGACACCTAGCACATAAGGACGACGTCCTGACCAAACCCGACGCTGGAGTAGACACCGCATACTCACAATGCAGCTCACACATCGGCAGACCCAAGCGTTCCACACAAGCATTTGACACAAAGGAGTGTGTCGCTCCAGAATCATATAGCACACAACAACTAGCTCCAGCGATCACACAACAACCAATAACTAAGTTACATGAGTTTGCTGCCTCCGTCCCTGTCATGGCGTACACTCTGCCCATCACCTGAGGTCTGTTGCCTCTGTCCCTCCGTTGATGCTGGTGGGGAGTCAACATTGGAAGGCGTGTTGCTACCCTTGCAAGGTTAGGGCAGTACTTCCCAATGTGGCCTTTCTTGCCACAGTTGTTGCATCTACGGTAGCCTTCCATGCGTGGGCAGGCACTCCTCAGATGATGTCCCCCACATATGTAGTACTGCACTCGACCCTACTGGGGAGGAAGACCACTAGACCCCTGAGGCTGATGGTGAGGTTTGTCATATGGTCTCCTCCGCTCATCATAATTATTATTATATACACTACAACACCACCATAAAATCTCCCCAAGAGACTCGTGGAATTACGTCTACCTCATACCATACTCATGATCCTACGCCAAATCCACATGATATCACAAAACATCATAATCCCATGCCAATGCACAACTGACCCATCAACCCATGATTCAATTCATACCAAATACACCAAAATCTTAGTCTTATTTAATCTCATAAACATGCATGGTCATATAACAACTTCAACAATTACAATTTTCCTTGCACGAGTCTCGCTGAAGCTAGAGGTATTCACTCAAGCGAAAGAAATTCTCCTACTCAAGCGAGCCCTTCTCGCTTGGGTGAGAGCTCGAACAAAGGCACTGTGAGTTTTTTGCGAGTTCTCGCTTAAGCAGGACTTTCTTGCCTGAGCGAGATTACTCTTCGCTCAAATTGAAGCTTCTTGCATGAGCGATAGCTCGAGTAGAGGCAGAAGTGAGTTTCTACTATTCTCACTTACGCGAGAGCTGCTCGCTTGGACGAGAATAACATGTTTCTCACCTGTTCTCACCTACAACAGAGTCGTGAATCCATATCACACAATCGTCAATCTAGTACTTTTCAACACACAATCGTCAATCTAGTACTTTTCAACACACAATCTCAAGTAAGAACTAGAAAAATCACTTTAAAAGCCTTTGATTTCTAGCTTCCCTTGCCTAGATAGATGCAAGCGAAACAAAAACAAGCCCTCAAAGAAGAGCACTACAACACTACTACAACTTACAGCGCTGGAAAATAGAACCAATGGAGGCAAAAATGAAACCATGACAGAGAACAACATGAGACCAAAGCTTTGGAACAGAAAAACGAAATTGGAATAAATGTTAGGGATTGACTTACATGGAGGATGAGTATTAGGGAGCTTGGAGGAGAACGTAGCTCAAGCCCTAGTAGAGCTTCTGTTGCATAAAGGGACAAAGAAAGTTAAGTTGTTTTAGCTTCAGGAAACAGAATGGAAGGTTGAAAGGTTTCCCAAAAGGAGACTAGTGGCTACTATCCTTGGGCTTTTTTTGTCAACTAGGCCCAAAAGTTTAAGTAGAATGAAATAAGCTTTACAATTATCACCTATAATTATAATTATAATAATAATAATAATTATTATTATTATTATTATTAACTATAATTATTATTATCTTATAATTACTATTATTATAACTAAAAAATAATAATAATTTATTATTATTAGATATAATTATTATTATCAATATTATTATATTTATATTATTATTATTATTATTATCATAACTATAATAATAATAATAATTATTAATATTATTATTATTAATATTATTATTATTATTAATATTATTATAATAATTATTATTATTATGATTATGATTATTATTATGATTATTATCGGTGTAAACAAGAGACTACCAATGTATTCAAATTTTTTAAATATATACATATATTATCATAACTATATTTATTATTATTAATATTGTTATTATGATTATTATTAGTGTAAATAGGACATTACCGTGTCTATATATAATTTTTTTAAAATATATATATATATATATATATATATATATATATATATTATTATATTAGTAGGATATTATTGTTATTATTATTAGCATAAATATGAGTAATATCGTGTCTGTCTATATGCATTTTTTAAATATTATATGATGTTATATTAATATATAATATTATATTAGTAGGTGATGATATTGTAATGCTATTAAATTAATATCTAAAGTAAATTTATAATCACTAAAAATAAAGTGGAATAAATGAAATGGAAAGAAGAAAAAAAATTGTTAATGAATGAAAAAAAAGAAAATAACTATTAGAATAATTGTATAGAAAACATGTAAAAATAATTTTTAGTCTTTAAAAATTAAATAAATAATTATATCGTAAAGGATAAATTAAGAATAAATCATTGCGGACATAAAAAGAAAAAGTCATATATAATTATATAATTATATATTATGAACTAAAATTATAATTATTATCAACTTTAATTATTATTTAAATAATAATAATAATTATTATTATTACTATTATCATCGACCATAATTATTATTATTATTATTATCATCTATAAATTATTTTAATTATAATAATAATAATAATAATAACTATTATTATTATTAACTATAATAATAATTATTATTATTTTATTCACTATAATTAATATCATCATTTTTATTTTCAAATATAAAAATTATTATTATTATTATCACAACAAAAGTAATAACAATTGTTATTATTATAAATAACTGTAATTATTATAAAATAATTTAATTATTAATTTTAATTATTATTATATTGTTATTCTTGTAACTATAATAATGATAATATTAATAATAATAATTATTATTATTATTCTTATTAAGAACTATAATTATTATTATTACAATTATAATATTAATTATTTTTATTATTATTAATTATTATTATTATTATTATTATTATTATTATTGTTGACCATAATTATTATAATAATTATTATTATTTATTAATCTACTTATAGTATAGAAAAACAAATACTTAGCATTGTTTATGTAATACCCAATTTAAATAATAACTTTAATTAAATGACATGTCATACATAATAACATAAGAAGCAAAGTCACAAAGTATAACGTCACTCCTTACAGATATCCAAGGTACTAAAAATAAAATATTGAGACACACCACGATGCCCATACAAAACAGAGTACGAGGATCGACAATATTCAAAATAATTGCCCAAGAGGCAGACAAATACATGGGCTACAACCTTAAAAGAAACTTGGACAGCAGAATCCAACCGAAAGCTAGGCAACGAAGCCTCCATCACCATAACGACCACCCATAGTTCTCAAATCTGCTCACATCAATAAATTAATGATCATCGCAAAAAGAGAAAACCACACACAGCACATATAAACAACAGAAAGGGTAAGCTAGAGTAGAAAACGATTTAGCATACCATTGCATACAATTTTATAGCCAAACATACATACATTCAACCAAGCATGTTCAGACTCGCCAACAAAACACTAAGACTCAAGACACGACTTATCTAGATATATATAATTAGTCGGATTCACCGGATGCTTGCACATGTGGTGGCCTCTACTGCTCTGCAGAGCCAATTACCAATGGGTTTCACCCTACCACTCACAAGGTTAGCCTTAAAAGATCTAAGGCTTCAAGCTACTCTCACCACTTGAGTTAGTACGCTCTACGTGAGACTAACTGACTCTTTAGAGTGTCAGGATACAATCCTTGCCTTGAATCCTTACTAAATTATATAATGAGGCACCACCATGAACTTTGTGGAATTACATCCTAAGTGTGAGGCACCACCATGAGCTCCCACTAGTAGGGGTGATGGAATTATGTCCTGACCAATGAGGCACCACCATGCAACCATCGTGGAATTACGTCTTGACTAATGAGACACCACCATGAGATCTCACCTAGAGATCCATGAAATTACGCCCTGACCAATGAGGCACCACCACGAAACTATCGTGGAATTACGTCCTAACCATATCAAAATTCATGTTTCTCCAACCAACATAAGTCATCATACATACCAATTTCCATGTAAACATTTATAACCAACCATTCATACATGTTACATGCTAAGATCATGCCAAACTCATCAATCCAGCCCATACAATCAGAGATTTCCCACATATTCACGTACCTCATACTTTAAATAAAGTAAACCATCCAATCATACAACCCATAACAATTATAGTGGAAAATAGTGTGGTCTGCGTTAGGTCTCGCTCAAGTTAGGAGCCCTCGTTGTGGCCAGAGAACTGCTCTCGCTCAAGTTGCAGGCTCTCGCTTAGCTGACACAACGAACAAAGACCTCGAGAGGTTTTACGAACGCTCGCTTAGGCGAGGCCATCTCGCCTGAGCGAGATGGTCTTTCGCTTAAACTCAGCTTTCCCACCTGAGCGAGTGCTCGAGCAAAAACTCCTGGACGAGCAAACACCCAAGCAAGTGAGTACGATAACTCTCAGAGCAGATTCACGAGTTCGAAACGCTATTACAAATGGAACACGAGGTTACTACGGAAATCCTAACAGTGACTACGAAAACTAGACCAGAGAGGAAGAGCATGAGTTGATTAACAACTTACGTGAGCACAAACGAGGTCAAGCTAACTTGAATCTGAATGAACTCCAAATCCTAGCAGAGCTTCTGATGAGAGAAAAGGAGAGGAGTAAGGCACTGATTTTTGCAAGTGAGTGCAGAATGGAAGTGTTAGGCTGCAGGGGCCTTAGCACCCTATGGGCCCGCCTTTAGGCCCATCTGATTGGGATAGGCCCTTAAAAATTAGGGCAGAAATACGTTCCATTTGTATGGTTTTTATGCCATTATCCAATTATTATTTAGTGGAGAATAATATGCTTTCTAATTTTATTAATCTACAAAACTACTACTTATGAAATACGCATACTATCATACCTAATTTAAAAACTATATTATTAACAACTATAATAACAATAATAATAAAAATAAAAATAAAAATATTAATTATTATTATTATTATTATTATCAACTATAATTATTCTTATTATTATTATTATTAATTATAACAATTATTATATTATTATTACACCTATAATAAAAATAATAATAATAATTGTTATCATTATTATTAATAACTATAATTATTATAAGAATATTAGTTATTATTATTTTCAACTATTATAATAATAATAATTATTATTAATTATAATTATTATAATAATAGTTAATAATAATTATTATTATATTATTGTTACAGTTATAATAATAATAATAATAATTATTATTATTATTATCATTATTATTAATAACTATAATTATTATAAAATATTAATTTTTATTATTTTTAACTATAATAATAATAATTATTATTATTAATTATAAATCTTGTAGTAATAGTTGTTATTATTTTCAACAATAATTGTTATTATTATTATTCTTATTGTTATCAATAGTGAGTTGAAGAAGCCAAATGTATCAATCAATACCATTTCATCAACTAGCAAGAACATGAAAATAGCAGGCGAGAATAACATGACACTCTTCATCATTCTACACACTTAGATATGCTTTCAATCCATATGTATCAATCAACACAGAGAACAACATTAACTTCCCCTACTTAATGGTCTCTTTGCTACGCGTTTCTTCACTTCCACGGTCTTCTCTTTCACTCTCCATGTTTCTCCTATTTCTCCAACTCTCCTTTTCTCCCTCTCAAAATTGTAATATTTAAAACTAGATTTATCTCCTATTATTCCTAGCCTTTTCTGTTTATTTTAAAAAAATAAAATATATCATTTGGCCATTTTTATTCTCTTAAAATATTCATAATGTGACAGCAACGAAAAATCAAAAAAGAGAAACAGAAAAATAAAAGAACCAAGTGAATCAACCAACCAACTAAAATTGTGATATGATATGATGAAGTGGGTTCATTCCAACTAAAATTGTCATAATATGCACCAATTGATTATGTACACATATCCCCAACCTTAAATATAATATTAAAATTTAAAATAAATAAAACAATAAGTTACATCACTTAAATAATTATTATAAATACAACAATAACTTAAATCACTCAAA
>Ga0214542_1012797_pt1 | contig 10541 bp, 4 predicted proteins | sample CNSS1metaG_FD_160096 | JGI IMG/M metagenome (GOLD analysis project Ga0214542, IMG submission 160096) | Root nodule microbial communities from cowpea collected in UCLA plant growth center, Los Angeles, California, USA - CNSS1 | ecosystem: Host-associated > Plants > Roots > Nodule | place: USA...
TGTGTATGTGTGTCATGATATATTAAATGTGAAGATACCAACAATATTCTAATTTGTTGAAGAGGCCAAATTAGAAATATTGAAATTTAAGTAAGTAATTGACAAAAGGTACATATAGGGTTATTGTCCCCATCTGTGAGCACAATACGTATTATTCATTGATGAAGGATTGACCCCAACCAAGGATGGAGGCACATTCTTAAGAAGACTAAGCATGTTTAGAAAGAAGTTCGCTAATCCTTCATCCCTTTCATTTGTGTTTGTTATTTTTGACTTAGTTGAATTAACTTTAGTTGACTTGTTGACCTTTGACTAGGTTTGACATGTTGACTATAGTTGACTTGACTTAAGGCAACATGCTAATCTATGTTTATTTGCTTTGTAGGTTAATTAGGAGTAAGAAAGCAATGCTAGGTGGTGCATGGTGATTGGGGAGCATAAATGATGTGGAGGAGAGAGTAAAGCAAAGACATAAAGCATAAAGTAAAAGGCACTCTTGTGTCTCAACCATTTGTGAAAGGGGTGCTCCTAGACATGTAAAAGGGTTGAACATTTTGAAGTAAAAACACTCTTGTGTCTCAACCATTTGTGAAAGTTTCCTCCCTTGGGAGTGGTTACTTTTAAGCCTTATCTTGCATAGCAAGTGGCGGCACACATCCACTCGTCTTCAACGTTGCCATGGCTTCTAGCCTAGCCTTGTAGTGGCGTGTTTCTCACATTTTTACCATTTCTTTCCTTTCCATTTTATGTTTGCTTCTTCCTTTAATTGTTCTTGGTTTTCTATGATTTATGTGCTTTCCATTTCCTTTTCATTTTGAATCAATCCATCATCTTCCTATTTTGAGCTTTGTGAAAGGAACTTTCACATCTAGATAGCTTGCTATCTTAATGTCCAATGGGGATTTCACTTAGCTTTCGTAATCAACTCACACCATATTCAATAATCTTAAAAAGGAACAACATAATCCTTCATCATTCATGTACCTTTCTCTTCTTCCCCATCAGAAGAGAAGTGAAGAGGATACCTTCAAGTACTTTACAATTAGAAATCAGATACCATCTTATTTGTTATTCCCTATGATGCACGAATACGATACATGTATTGGATACAACACATATCCGAAATGTCGATGCATTTATTTTGAAAATAATATGATACGGTAATATATGCAACTTGAAAAGTCTACAATTATTCTAAAAAAATATGATAAATATATGATTGTTATTGTGTTAATCCAAATTAAAATCATATATATCAAAGTTGTCAATATAAAAAGTTATAAATTATTGTCAACAAAAGTATTATTGTATTGATAAGGATACTTTATTAATATGCATCAGGGTAAAGTATCCTAAAGTATTGATAAGGATACGTGATTGAAATGGAAATATCGGTGCATCATAGTAATACGTATCAATTTACATGCAGACAAATATGTTTTCTCCATTGTGTTTATTTAATCCTTTGCATGCACACCATACTACATGAGAGTCAATGCATGATTGAGAATGAGGCTTCTTCTTCAACTAAGAGAAGAGTTTTAAGTAAATAATATTTTATAAATTAAAAAGAGTATAGAAAAGAAAACAAAATATTACAAGCAACAAAAGTTTAATAAACAAATAACAGAACTATATAATATTTTATAAATTAGAAAGAGTATAGAAAAGAAAACAAAATATTACAAGCAACAAAAATTTAATAAACAAATAACAAAATTGTCAAAAGTGGGATTTGAACCCACGCCCTCTTTCAAGGACCAGAACTTGAGTCTGACGCCTTAGACCACTCGGCCATCCTGACATTGCTAATTACTAGAATGACTTTCTGAAAATACATTTATACAGATTTAGTGAAGCCAGTGAGAAAGTACATGTTAATCAAAATAATTTATGAAATGACATTAAAGTCCACTTTGATTTATCCACATCTCTCTCAAAATTCTTTAAATTCTTGTAGCTTAAGTAAAACTAGCCTTGGATTTGTTTGCCTCAAAAAATTAGATTAACTATATTGAGATTTGAATATAAAAAAGGGTGAAGGTTTAATATCAAACACTATTATCTTTGAGACCAATGATGGTGCAATCAAAGTGATGCTAATGCTTAAATTCCTTCTACACTCTCTTGGGTTGGTTACATAAGGGATATGACTCCGTTTGAAGTAGAAGAAAATAGTCATTTAGCGCACCACACAGACTAATATTACAAGTTCCACCACCTTAACATTCACGTTAGGATTACAAGCTATCACGACCTAGCTTGGCAATCCTGTTGATACGTTAAAGGTTTGTAAGTCAATGAAGAAAAATATGTTGCTTTGCTACGTTTTTGGATAAGTTTAAGTCACGGGTTTGATTTTTTTGAGTAGGGTTGGACAAAATGTATTGAACTACACTGAACCATTAAAAATTGCACTGTACTAAAAAACAGTTCGTTTGAACTACACTTAACTGAAAAACAGTTCAAACAAACTAAACTGAACTATTTTTTTTCTGACAAACTGAACTGAACTGCATTGAAATGCAATGCACTATAATATGAACTGAATTGTTATGAACATATATGTTTTATGAACTGCATTATTCTTGAACTGAACTGCACTATTTTTTAACTTAACTACAATATTTTTTAATCATTTTTTAACCAAATTGCTTTGATTTTGAACCAAAATGTATTATTTTTCAATCGAATTGGACTAATTTTGAACCAAATGTACTATTTTTGAACTGAATTGTAATATTTTTGAACCAAATTGTACTAATTTTGAACCGAATTTTACTAATTTTAAACTAAATTGCACTATTTTTTGAACCGAATTGCACTGATTTTGAACCAACTGCACTATTTTTTAACCGAATTGTACTATTTTTGTACCGAATTACATTGATTTTGAACCAAACTGCTTAAGAAAATTACAAAATCCTAAAGAACATGAGCAAGATTTATATTTCAAAAATCATATTGAAGACAAACATAGTTATTCATTTCTCAACAAAACCAACATCGTATATATATCATACTTCAATACACCAAAATCAACATATTAATACCTGTTAATACAAAGGTTTATATCTTAATACATATGTTTATGTAACTAAAATTAATTATTAACTAAAACTTAGTAAAATATATTAGAAACTATTTTAATTATTTGTCCAAAGGGCAAGGAGTATAAAAGGATACATGTGTGTCCTAACGATTGCATATTGTATAGGATATAATTTGAAGGATTGAAAAAGTATCCAAAGTGTGACTTATCATGGTACAATGAGAAAATCAACAATGAAGATAAAGGTAGGTTAGAAAAGAATGGACCCGCTTTGAAAGTAGTATGGTACCTTTCAATCATGCCTAGACTTAAGCATTTGTTTGTGAATCCAAAAGACGCTAAAAACCTTCGATGGCATGTAGATTAGAGAAGATGTGACGGATTGATTCGTCATCCAGCTGATTCAATGCAATGAAAAAATATTGATCATGATTTTCCCTAATTCGATGAAGAATGTAAAAATATTCGTTTTGGTTTAGCTACCGATGGAATAAATCCATTTGGTAATTTAAGTACCAACCACAGCTACTGGCCTATTATATTATTTATTTACAACTTGTCTCCTAGACTTTGCATGAAGAGATAATATATGATGTTGTCTATGATGATATCTGGTCCAAGACAACATGGAAATGACATAAATGCTTATCTCATCCCATTAGTCGAAGACTTGAAGATGTTGTGGATGGATGGGGTTGAAACATTTGATGTTTTTGCTTCTAAGACTTTTATAATGCGTGCAATGTTATTTTGCACCATTAATGGCTTTCCAACTTACGATAATTTGTTAGGGTACAATGTCAAAGACCATAAAGCATGTCCTATATGTGAAGAAAATGCTTCAGGTCATCAATTGAAATACGGAAGGAAGAAAATATATACGCGCCATCGAAGATTTTTGCAATCAAATCATCCTTATCGAAGGTTAAAAACAACATTTAATGGACATGAAAAAAATGATGATGCATCAACTGCATTGAATGAAAAAGTTAATAAAATACATAATGTATTTGGGAAAACCCCCAAGAAATCATCTGCAACGAGCCCTTGGAAGAAAAAAAATCAATATTCTTTTATCTTCCATATTGGTCAAAGTTAGAGGTTAGACACTGCATAGATATAATGCATGTGGAGAAGAATGTGTGTGATAGATTTTCGGTTCACTATTTAACATTTAGGGAAAAACAAAAGATGGAGTAAATGCTCAGTTGGATTTGCTTGAAATGAATATCCACGAAGACTTGGCACCAAGGTAGGTTGGTAAGCGTACTTATTTGCCCCCCGCATTTTACATTGTGTCTAGACAATAAAAGATACAGTTTTGCCTTTGTCTAAAGAGTGTTAAGGTACCACAAGGACACTCTTCAAATATTAAGAGTTTAATATCAATGTAGGACTTGAAGCTTGTTGACCTGAAGTCTCACGATTGTCACATCTTAATGCAACACTTGTTAGTGGTGGCTATTCGTGGAATTTTACCCAAAAATGTTCGATAAACAATAACTCATTTGTGTTCACTTTTCTCTTTAATTTGTAGTAAAGTCATTGATCCTATAAACTTAGATGACCTTTAAAGCGAGATTGTTATCATCTTGTGTCAACTAGAGATATTTTTCCCTCCATCCTTTTTTGACGTTATGGTTCATTTTCTTGTTCATTTGGTAAGAGAAATCAAGTTATGTGGACAAGTATACCTAAGATGGATGTTTACTATTAACCGTTATATGAAGATTTTGAAAGGGTACGTGAAAAATCAATATCATGCAGAAACTTCAATGATATGATGGTATATTGCTGAAGAAAGTATCGAGTTTTGTTCAGATTACATGACAAAAGCAAATCCAATAGGAGTTCCTCCCAAATATGGTTGAACAAGTGTTCTATAAGTAACAACATCTAGGGTGTGAATGTGGTAACCAAAGATTGCGCAGAACTATTGCAAGAATATCTATACATATTAAACAACTGATGAGCTGATCCCTTACTTATCTACACCAAAGGCATTGTAAAGACAAAGCATCCGAGACAATAAGAGAAATGGCAGTTGATGGAGTATAACATAACATTCATGCTTGGGTTTAAATATGAGGTTTTGAAAGATTCACAATCTTCTAAGACTTTGATATGGGTAGAAAATGGATTGAAGTTTTGATGTTGTAAGTTGTACAAGTTATGAAATTAAGAATTGCACATTCAATACGGAGTCTTTGGATGAAAAAAACATAATGCAAAATAGTGGAGTGAGTCTTGATGTAACATCCCGACTGGATATTACGGATTTAAATAATAAAATAAAGAAATAATAAATAAACTTCATTTATTAAAATATCATTTCCCAAAAATGAGGAAAAATTTAAAACTCTCATTCATCATAGAATAAACTTTTAAACCATAGTTATAAACTTCATTACAATCATCAAAGTCTAGTGATATAAACTATCACAATTTATTTAAAATCATAAAACATAAAAACTCTGATAAAAGTTCTTCTCCAAAGACTAGCCATGCTCCGGCTCTATGCCTCACCAGATGCACCTGCAACATTATTTGCTCCCATGTATTGCATACACGATCATCGCCAAACACAAGTAGATAGGGTGAGCTTACAATTACACAAACATTTATCATTACCCATATATACACCAGATAAATCACACAAGTACACCAATGGAATTCCTATCCTTTGATTTCACATCACATGGCTACCACCATGTTACTCGTGTTCTACGTCTTCTGACAAATACCTCGAGATGTCTTGCTTCCACACCTACCAGCCACAACTGGTAGAGCACGTGTGGGAAACCATGTTACAGACCACTCTCCGTAACGCCAGGTGGAGTTCCTAATACGAATAACATTCGTAACGTCCCAAGACTACCAAACTTGTCAACTTAATACTAAGGAGGGCAATCTAACAGGACCCATCTGTACACGCCACAACGTGCACACACACTAGCAACACTCGTCAACCCGAGCCACAACTTAAGAGTTCCTCGTGTTCATCCGCCATCCCGAGCCACAACTCAAAAGTTCCTCGTGTTCATCCGCCATCCTGAGCCACAACTCAAGAGATGTCATTCTGAGCCACAACTCAAGGAATGTCACATGCTTAACCCTTATCCCCAGCCACAACTCAAGAGATACGTCCCGAGCCACAACTCAAGGAACACCAGCAAGTCGATCTTCGAGATATCATCAAAACCTTGTAGACCATGCACATCCAAAACAAGCAACACAATCTCTGCTGTAGCAGTATCACCAGGCACTGCTCACGAGTCGTCAAGAGCTACACGCTTCTAGATCGCTTAGCGGGGGACACGTGCCGCCAGGCGCCAAGTGCCTTGTAGCCCACTGTCCTGCAGTTATCGCCTGACGGATCAACCATTATCACCAAGCGCCACACCTCGTTGTTGCTCTCTAAAACTATACCTATCTCTTGGCGGTTCCAAATCTGCCGCTAGGTGCTGCACCAGTAATGCGTGGTTTACTGGTTTGGCACACTCTTAACCAAGTTCCACACTCCCCAATTCATCACCCTTAACCTTAAGCACAACTAGGTAATCTCCCAACTCACCATGGTTCATATTGCACTACTTTAGCTATTGTACCCACTACCTATAAAAATCATATCATTACTCTTTGGATTCCAACTTATATTCAGACTTATCGTAAGCTAGGACTACCAATAGCTGTATAATTCCAGCAACTTAAAATCCATACCCCTGTCATCTTGGCACTAATTGTACTTTGCCATAAGATTTTTGCCATAACTTCATTTCGTCTCAATTCCAAGCCAGTCCTCTCGTATGGATTAACCTAAAGTCAATTCCTTCCAAGTCATTTCCTAGTGACATTGTCCGGCCTAATTATTATATTCCAGCCTTTTTCTCTTATCTAACCACACTTTGCATCATTCCTCTCTAATAATCCATACATATAAAGCCACTAACTCAATCTACAAATTCCCAAATCTTCTCTCATGATCAATTTTATGCACAAATTTTCCCAACTCTATATTGCACCTCGCCACCACACAATACCTATCTGTACTGCAATGGCGCCTGGCGGCAGAACTCGTGCCACCAGGCGGTGCATACCTTTTTGGAAAAGAACCCAAAATCTCTGCACCTGCTACTCAAGGGTCAACATCATCCTCTTTTCACCAGTTCATCCAATCTTAATTCGATTAATGGCACACACGTATTAATTATCATGGAACTAATTATTTCTATTTCAATTCCCAATTACTCAAACCCTAATTTGGAATTACACCATAATCATCTCCATTCCCTCATCTTAGTCATAATTAAGACATATTTTAACGATTATTAACATCAGATGCTTAACCACCAGCTAAGATTCGTTTTTCCCCTTATAGCAACCAGTACGACGTCGGTGTTTGGGTAAACGTCAAAGGTCGAAAATATCGGACGTTAAAAGGCTTTTTAGTGTTAGTGACAGGTTCTAAATGATTATACAAACATGCTCAATGTTGCATATGTCACGAAAAACATGTAAGATCATGAAAAAGATTATTAAAGCAAAAGTTCTTTAACCTTTAAAATGAAAATGCAAGAGAGAAAGATTAGAGAAAGGAGGAGACCACGAGATTTTTGTACTGGTTTACTCAAACCTGAGCTACATCCAGTTTGTGAAGACAACCTGAGCTTGACTTTGCACTATTTCAAAAGATTTACAAAGTATCCACCCTTACACAATATGCAAAAACACCACAAAAGACTCTTGAATCACACAAGAATCACACCAGCACAACAAGAACCCTCTTGCAGACTTGGAAACCCACCAAGCACACACATAAAGCTTGAGAAAGATCAAACCTCAGTGGTAGGACAACTCAGCCTACCACAAACCACTTTCTCCAAGCTTCAAACCAAGCAAAAAGCTCCAAGAATTGATCCAAGATCAATCTTCAACTGCTGCAAACTGTATGATCATGACGGAGATAGTTTCCACAAGTTTCCAGAACAAATTCGCGCTCTAAAATGATCAACTTACCTCTCTTTCAAAAATCACAGCTTTTATAGTCAAATTGTTACGAAATTCAATAGGTTGATTTCCAAATCAATCGGTTGATTTCACTTGACTTAAGTGAAATTGGTCGATTAAAAACTAAATCAATTGATTGAATTTGTTGCAGTTTAAGACTACTACAGTCAACCGTTTAACCTATTGAAAACCCATTCAACAGACTGAAAGAAACATTTTAACCTGCTGAAAACACACACCTAAGACTAAATACATCTAATTAATGGTACAAGGTCTACAATATGAATTACAAACATCAAATACACTTTCTTAATGATGTAACAATGTGGAGAGCACACGTTCTAGCATTGATCAACATGAATATCATCAAATTTCCTTTCCTTCACCAATGTAGGCTTCATTCCAATGTTAATGGCTTCAAGATAGTTCAAAAGAGCTTTATTCAATCTTCATCAAATCTTCAAGAAGCAAATCACCTTGGCTTCTCATGTCAACAGGAGGGACAACCCAAAACCCTTTGGCAGTTCTAGAGGAGGCTCTAGCACTGGCAAGTGCTATGTATGTGATCAGACTAGACACTACGCATGTCACTATCCTAACAAGAAACTAGCTTGAGGTGCGTCAGCCAAGAAAACTGTTGGGGATTGGCCCAGAGCACCAGGGCGTGTGTTCGCCTTGACGACTACCAAGGCAACCCAGTCACGTAACCTGGTGCAGCATTCTTGTTTGTTGTCTGTTCATGGGTTGTTATGTTTTTTTATTGTGAAGGCGGTGAAGGAGGTAGAAGCTAGAGCTACTTGTTTCATGATTGTGGCTCAAAGAGAGAAGAAGAGTACAACTGAGCAGATTAGAAGCATACTAGTGGTGGATGAGTATGTAGATGTTTTTCCAGAGGAAATACCAGAACTACTGGCCAGGAGGGAGGTAGATTTCACTATTGATCTCATCCCTGGAGTTGGTCTAGTGTCCATGGCACCGTATCGGATGGCACCAGCAGAATTGGCTGAATTGAAGAAGCAGATAGAAGACCTACTTAAGAAGAAGTTCATCTGACCTAGTGTATCACCTTGGGGAGCACCTGTGCTCTTGGTAAAGAAGAAGGACGATAGTTCAAGGTTGTGTGTTGATTACTGTCAGTTGAGTAAACTAATCATGAAGAATAAGTACCCACTGTTGAGAATTGATGATCTGTTGGATCAGCTGAGGGGAGCTATAGTGTTCTCTAAAATAGACTTGAGGTCTGGATATCACCAAATCTTAGTTAAACCAGATCCATATCAGTGGTTAATGTATTACATCGATCTATAAAAAATTAAGTGTTCAACACCTAACCAACCACATCAAATAAATCCTGCAATCATTAACAATATTCTTATAATAAATAACCCATCAACCAGTTACAAAATTTTATGTTGTGAGGCGAAGAATAGTCATGTAAAGGGTTGAATTAACAAGCTGAGATGAGGGATATAGACCAGAACTTGCAACAATATACAATAGTTCTGTCAAAGAGTAGGGACATGTTACAAACAAATCACCGATGCACCACCAAATTTCATTTGTGCCAAGAGAGATTGGAAGAAATCACATTACAAAGTAACTACTGGAGCCAATAATCTTTTCCATAAAGGTAAACATTAAGGCTGTTTGTTCTGAGAAAATCATCTTAACTGTTGTTTCTTTGTAACACAGACACACAAAAATTCAGATATATACAGTTCGTTTCTTACTTTCACTTATACTATTTCTTATAAAAACAAATTTCATAAAAAAAAAAGAAAGGAAGTAAAAATACACAATATGTTCATAATTATTTGTGGAAACGGGAACTTAAAAGAACTTCTCAATTTGACATTTTTGTCAAGAGTATTTTTTTTTTTTTTGGAAAACTAGAGCTCCATGTTTCAGAACTATAGCTACCTCAAAAGAACTTAATGCCAAGAGTATTTGCTCATGAAGCTAAAGAAAGAAAATCTAGTAAAAATAATTAAAAGAAATTTCCATATCCAAAACACACAGAGACAACATGATCAGGTGTTCGTTAAATGTGTGAACTAAGACAATCCTACTAGAGTAAGCAATGTTCTAATCTAAAAAAAATTGGTATTAACCAAAGAAGTTGCCATATATATATATATATAAAAGTTGCACTCAAAGACTTGATGTATACAAAGTGGGACTTCTAAATATTTCTCATATAATTTGTACTGTCAGCTTTTATAGAAGTCTTTTCATTTAATGTCGTCAAGAAGTGAAGTTTACAAGTAGACTTTACTTTATTGGAGAAACTCAATTAATTTTAACAGCTTTATTCCGTCATAAATATTTAAGAGTGAAATTTATTCAAACACCACCAAAATTTATAAGTGTTTATGATGAAAGCATTCATGCATAAGTTATTTCTATTATTGAAAATAAATTAAAAGTAAAGTATTACATTTGGGATGTAAGTTTAAGTATAATTTATCTTCATAATTTATTA
>Ga0214542_1012802_pt1 | contig 10539 bp, 6 predicted proteins | sample CNSS1metaG_FD_160096 | JGI IMG/M metagenome (GOLD analysis project Ga0214542, IMG submission 160096) | Root nodule microbial communities from cowpea collected in UCLA plant growth center, Los Angeles, California, USA - CNSS1 | ecosystem: Host-associated > Plants > Roots > Nodule | place: USA...
TTACCTTTGTTCGCGTTCGCATTCTTGTGGTTTTCTTGAGATACGATAATACCGGCTGGCTCTCCAGGGCAATGTCTCCTCCATTTTAAGTTTGTGCTCAATATTCATAAGTATTTGCTTATTGTATGGTGTCCTCTCTATTCAGCAAAGGGTCTTTGTTAGTTGTTCCATTAAATTATAATGATTTTAGTTTGGCAAATAACTTGTTGAGGGATAATCGTGGCTTTAAAAATGTATGCACCAGGAAGTGTAGTTGAATTATTTCTGTTCTCCAAAATAAGTTCACTACAATCTGGTCTCCATCTCGAATTTGGTTTAAAAAGTGATGATGGTCACGATTAAATGCAAGATCCATCCCATGCGTTTCAATCCCTCTATTGCTCTTGTTTTCTCATCATTGTGCTGTCTTGAAAGTGCATTTAGTACTTTTGTTGGATATTTGCGGTAGGATGTGGTTTTCAAATTTTATGTTGATATAATTTGACTGTAATTCAAACTAACATTGGTGTTTATACAGCTTTCATGTTATAAAAAACGCAAGCAAATGGAAACACGTGATTATGAAAAGTGGAAATCCTCAGTTGTTGCATCCAATCAGCAAAACAAAAAAGAAGGTATTGAATCAATACTTGGATTTTGTCCTTATTGGCTAAGAGCCAAAGATTCGTGATGCTTGACCCCGTTTACTTTCTCACTTTTTGTAGCTCCTTGCAAACGAACCAAACAAAGTCGTCTCAACTTTATGAAGAAATCTTCCGCTACTCGGGAATTAGAGGCCATGTGAGATGGTATTGCTATGCCTTATGATAATATATGATTTTGTTAGAAGTTCAGCACACTGATGTCTCTAGAATGGAGCTCAATTTTGTCTAAAAATGTATTTTCTGGAATTTCCAAAGCATTAGTGTACAGGAATAACTCTTTTCAGGCCAGAATTCCAATTTTGTTTTCTTTTCTTTTTCTATCAATGTTAATTAGCTTTTAAACGGGTTGCTAATAGTTTGTATATGCGAAGAAGTTAATTCCTCCATTACTCGACATAACGATTTGACTTTTAAATTTTTAGTTCAGTATTTTAATTTTAAATGGGTTATAATATTAATAATGGTCAAATATATGTTTTTAATCTTTAAAATTTGATTTAAAATTGAAATTTATTTTTGTCTAAAATTTTGATATATTTTGATTTTTAAATTTTAAGAATGATTTAATATAATTTTTTTAATTTAACTATGTTAATTTTTTCTGATATATATCGAACGTGTTTTAAGTTTGTATTGAAATTGTTTAGATTGTTTTATGTTGAATGCATTGACAAGTAAATTCAATATATATATATATATATATATATATATATATATATATATATATTTAATTAAGATAAACATATTTCACTTTTTCAAAATATTTTTGAGCGATAATATCTTTGGTTGAGTTTTAACAGTCAACTCGGGACCTTTTTGTCATTTCATGAATTCAATTATTTCAAGAAAATTTTAAACAACCCTATTTTGATCATTTTTCTTAATAACTTCAAAATAATTTTAAACAGTTTTCTGTATTTTTTTTATAATTACTGTTTTTAGAGACGTACTTTTCATTTTATTATTTCCCCATCTCCAAAACGTTACTAAAAATTACAATCAAATTACACTCACTATGCCGAATTAAAAATTGTGTATCTCAAAAATAATTATTTAGAGTTGAGAATTCTACATAGTTTCAAAATTGATAGTATTTTAACAAACATAAGCAATTTCTTAAACATCTTAATATCATCAAAATTCTTGTATTACTTTGTTTTTCTCCTATTTTCATTTGGACAATTGTTGTATTGTATGCTCCTTTTTGCTATTCAAATGTTAAGCTTTCTTTTATGTTCAACCAAATATTATTTTCGTGCAAATTATCACACCTTTCATAGTTTCATTTTCTTTTAACATTTATTTTTGAGCCTCTATATATATATATATATATATATATATATATATATATATAATTGTACTTTCTTTTTCTCTTGTCATTGTTATTTCTTTTTCACCACTACTTTATTTTATTCCTTTTCCAAATGGTGGTGCCAAAAACAAGATAGAGAGATGAATCATTTGTTTGTTTGTTTGTTTTTTTTCCATAGCTTTAGGATTAAGAGTGACATCACATGACAATTTAGGTTGTATCAATGTATTCCATATATTTGATTGGAAAGTCAAGTCAAACAAATTGAGATTGGATTGTATTTTGGGTAGATTTTAAGGTGGACCACCTTCATGTATGAGAATATTGATACATGAATGGGAACATGGATTATAATGATGAAATCAAGATGACTTGCAAGTAAATAAAATTTCACTATATTGCTTAACTTTGATATTCTATTTGGAGCAATAATTTACTATACTATATGGTGATAAATCTACTATGTCATGCTTAGTTTCATCATATCATATGGTTGCGTAAACTCATGTCATGGCAACCCTTAAACATGTCCTTAAACCATGTTATTCCTTGACATTGACAATGTTATTCATACTATGAATTTGATATATGTGGCAATTTTGTTTTTGCAAAAAAATTAAAAATTAATTTTTTTCTTAAAAAATTAAAACAAATAACATATTGACATGTGACACCGTTAATAACAGCGTTAGTCATTTTTTTCTGAAAGAGACCTAATCGAAACATTCTTTAAAAAATTGGGATGTAATTGACACTGTTTTAGGAGTGGTACCAGATTGATACACCTATATCAAAGTAGGTACCAACTGAGTAATTAAATCTTACTATTACCATCTCAAGGAAGAAATTCATATTTTAAACATAATATAATACAAGATCTCTTTTTTTCATTAATTTATTTTTAACTTTGTTTGTTGTGAGTTCCTTTAATTGTTTATAATTTTCTATTTTAACTAATGGAAAATTACTTATCAAATTGTGGCTCTAATCCAAAATAAATCATTATATATATATATATATATATATATATATATATATATATATATATATATATATAATATGATCCTTTTAGGTTAAGTATATACGTAAAAGAAATAGATAATCGATCAATAACAATAAATACATGATTTTGAAAAAAATAAATGCATTGCACTTAAGATATGATCCACAACATCATGAAGAATAAGTGAGATTATATGAATGGGCGAGTGTGATTAAGGTTGTGACATGATCTAATTAAAATCACCTCAACCAATTTATATTGGTGAACATGTGATAGACAAGAATAAGAAGGAAAAACATGATTAACATAATGAAATAAATTTTGTCAAAACTTGGGAAATTGAACTTGTTCACCACATTTACCCTTTGGAAGCAAAGGGCACTCAATAAAATCTGACCCAGAAGTGTCCACACACATGTAAACTTGGTAGAGTTGACTGTTATGAGCTGAATCTCTGTTACACTCTATTCCAGGGGTAAACCCAGTGCCCTCTTTTATAGCATTTATTATGCTATTTAGAGTGTAAAATTCATCATCTGGTTGAATCCCTGAAATTCATTCATTGCTATTAGAATTGTTTGAAGTAATTATAAAAAAGTTTGAAGTAATTAAATATTAGAATTGTAATGTGATTTAATTCAGTTTATCTTTTACTATTTAGTTGGGTTGAACTACTTTTAAAGTTCAATTTAATTTTAAAATAACTTTAAAATGTAATTTGTGCAAGTCCAATAATTAAAACTTTAAACAACATAGAAAGGAAAATGAAAAACATGTACCTGCATTGTTGAGGACCTTAAGGAGGTTTAGTTTTTTCTTGAGTTTGAGAGTTGCTTCAAAGTACTCGGTTTGATCAAGCTCAGATTGTGCACACGTGCCATGTTTTTCCCATTCGTGTGACCAGAACCTCATGCCATTGCTACTTGGGCAACTCAGAGATGGCCACTCCTTCTCCATGCTGCTTATAAGCTCTGAGATCTGCATCAATATATATATCATTAATGAGTTTTTAGTTCACAAATATTCACTAATATCATAATTTATAATTTTAGTAATTTTTTTTATGATCAAACTTTGTACGAAGTACCTGAGATTTATCAAAGACACTGTCAGGGTCACAGTTTGAGGGCCATGAGCCATCATTGTAGTTAGGCCAAAGTCCATGAATGCTGAAATCTGCAGAAGGTTTCCCAGTCTTAGGATAACAGCAGCTCTGCCTTGTGTCACAGTATGCTCCTGGCCACTGCATAGAACCATAATACATAAAATGTGAACATTATGTTTTTTTTTTTCCTAAAATTAAAATTTGTTTCTGTCTCAAATCTTGATATATTTTGCTCTTCAAATTTTAAAAATAATAGATATAATTATTGAAAGTACACTTTTTTTAATATGTTATCAGAGTCATTATTTAAAAAACCTATCCTAGTAAGATTTTTTGGACATTTTATCTCATCTATTATCGGACCGCTAACAGACCACCCATTTCTAGATCTCATACGAGATGTATATAGCTCAACGTGTGAGCATGTGTTGTATGTCTCACATCGATTAGAGATAAAACAATTTCATAGTATATAAGTGAAGTGCAAACCTCATTTCATAATTCGATTTTGTGAGATTGAGTTAGGTTTAAAGTTATTACTACCGATAGTCCTTCTAATCTAATTACATAAAATTTTTTTGATATAATAAACTCCATTTCAGGTTGACGACCGAATTTTAATTTTGCGTATAGATTTAAGAATTAAAAACATGTTTAACCTGATTCAAAACATATTTATAAATGAAAGTTAAACAAAACACATTACATTGCAGAACTCACGACTTACCTGCTGAACAAAGTAGAAGAAATCAAAGTCCTGAGAAAGGCATGCAACTGATAGACATTGCAGTATCAGAAGTTTGGATATAATACAAAAGTTGAGTTTCATCTTTGATGCCTGCTTCCTCTCAAATAATTGAGTTTTTGGCACTTCACAAGCAAACACACAATGAAAGATAATTAACAAAGTAATGTTTTTATAGGCCAGAAACTATTACATGCTTGCAATAAAATGATGCTCAAGCTTACAAGGCATGTTATGGAGAATATGCGAATCATATCACACTCTTTGTCTGTAACTTCACGTACTTGTATCCAATGTGTACACCAAAACGTGCCCTCTAAGCTGTCATTAGCTAATCAACCAATTAACTAACTAACGTGTATCCAATACTATTTCACTTTTTATAGCTACCAATACCAATAAGTTATCATATTTATTGACAAACCTCCAAACCTAATAAATATTTGATAATTCACTCTGAACAATATTCGTTAATTTATTTTTATATCTAATATTTCATTATTTATTTCTGAAATTTCCAGATGTTTTTTTAGTTTTTATCATCTTAATATGAAGTGTTGTACCTAATTTGTATTTATATTATTATGTTAGAAATAGATTTTAAGTTTAATTCAATCTCTTACAAAATTTGGTTTGTAAGATGAGATTTATATCCTACTTATATAGTATAAAATTATCTTATCTCTAATCAATGTAGAACTTCCAACGATCTATACAAACATATCCATAAATTCCGTTTACTTTTTTCTGCCTATACACGGCAAATAAGTCCCTGTGACAATAATTTATTATATGTGGAAGAAACATGTTTGAAAGTTTAGCTGCAAATTTAAACTAAGAAGATTTGAATTATGGATGTGAATTTTAACGTTGTGGTTGGTTGCAATGTTAACGACGTAAAGTCAAGTTCAAAAGCTTTGTCCATTGGGTGATCTTGCTTGCAAGTAAGTCAATTTTGGCTTATTGATTGCGATCTTAGCAACAGAAATATACCAACTAGCACAATCCATTTCCCATTGCAATTTCTTCTAATAGTTCCTATCACTTACAACTTCTTCTTTTCAATTATTATTTCCTTGTTCAAGCGATTTTAGATTAAATTTTCTTTTGTTAGATTTAATAATATCACATAATTTAAAATTAAGATTAAAAATAATTTAAATATATATCTTCCTTTTTTACTTCTTTAAACATAAAATTATTCTTTTAAATTTATTTTAAAGATGAAAATGTGATAGTACTTTCGAATTCCGGAACAGACAATAACTGAAATATGGTAATAAAACTAAAAAAAGCTTGGAGTAAAAACATATTTTAAACATTTTTCTTTTCAATTCTTATATTTCAGATAAAAAAAGCTTCAAAGTTTTGACCTTTATCAAATTTAGATGAGAGACTAAAAAGTTTAGAGATAAAAAAAATGGTAAACCCAATCTTAAATTATATGCTTTCATACGTAGACATTAATAAAATTTAGAGATAAAAATTTAGTTTATTTGAAGGACTTTGACGTGTTCCAATTGAATGCTTCTTTGTTCGTATGCCAGGTAACAGTGTGGATCCAGATCTAGAACTTCTGAGACAATGCAACAAAATTTGTTTTCAACTTTAGTTATAAATAAACTAATGATAAAAAAAAAAAACAATCACCTTAAACAACATTTTTTACCTAAATAAATATTACTACTCACTTTTATCCAAAATGGAGGAAAAAAAAAACTCATATATATTATACTAGACTTAAATATAAGAAAATGTTTACTAAGTAAATGTATTTGACGTGATTATTTAAAAAAAAAATCCTTATCTTTAAATCCATAATAGATCTAATGAATGTGAGTAAAGATAGTTAAAAAAAATTGTATTTTTATATCAAATTATTAACTTATTTAACATTTTCTTAATTAGCACTAAAAAATACTCTTAAATAATAAAATTGGTAATGACCAATTTAGACAATAATTTATAAAATAAAAAATAATCGATTACTAAAATAAATACTATTATGAATAAAAAATTATAATTAATCATTAAATCAATCATTAATTAATTACAAACTAATTTAGAAATTAATTCCTATGATAGTTGAAGTTTACAATTTATAAATTAATTACTTTGATAATCAAAGTCTTAGTGGTTATATTTTAGAAATCAATTATAATTTTTTATTCATAATATTAATTATTTTAATAACAAATAATTTTATAATTTATAAATTGATATCTAAATTGATTAGTACAGTTACTAATACTTTTTTGTCAATAAAATTTATTATTAATGGAAAATTTTCTTGTGAAAACATATTTAATTAATATAAAATTAGATATTTTACTTAATTTTAAATGAAGATACAATTACATTAGTCTATTTCAAGAAAAGAAAAACAATTAGTTACATTTGATTTGATATTTTAAAAATTTTAATTCTTGATAAAGAAATAATTAACGTGAATGCATATTGGATTAAAATAACACTATATTTAGTTACGTGCATCTAAGTTACTTAAAACTTTTACAAAAACTTAATTAAAATTAAAAATGACCAAGCACAATTATTTTTGTGAATATGTTCACTTTTATCCTCAGCTTTTAAACTACATGCTCATCTTACATGAATGTGAATTTTAAACAAACAAAAAATATCAGAGGTGATTAATATATTACACTTCAGTTGAATTTATTAAAGAAAAGTGTCTTTTAAACCAGTATCTGAAAAGATAAAAATCTCCAATTCTTAGGACTTATTCCCACAGATTCTCACCTGCATATTGAAAACAGAAGTTGCAGAACTGTTGGCTATAATTGTATACACCATTTCATTGAACAAAGCACTTTCATAAGAAAATGAGAACATTTATTGAAATATATGGTAGATTAAGTTACAGAGTAGAAAGATTTTCTATAAACTTGTACTCATTCTTAGAACCTAAAAAGATGGGAACTCAATGTCTGAGCCACATTTTCCTCTAGGGAATACAGAACACTCAATGAAATCTGAACCAGAACTGTTGACACATAAGTAAACTTGGTATAGCTGGCTGTTCCCAGATGAGTCCACATTGCACTCAATGAATGGAGTGTACCCAATTGCATCCTTTATAGCCCCTTTTATGCTGCTCAAACTGTACGATTCTCCATTTGGTTCAATTCCTGACAACACAAAGTGCAGAAGAAATAGGAGATTCAGTGTCAATAAATCATCTACAAGCTTATATAAAATTCTTGATACTACATTCAAATCAATTTAATGATTCATGAGGTAGTTTATAAAAGATATCAGATACCACTTTCAATCTAAAATTGAGACACTGAATATAGGATTAACTGTGTATTGTCTAGTGTGTATTGTCTAGTGTTAAATATGTTCTTAGTTCTTAAACTTATATACGAAATCAAAATTTGATTTTCTTTTAAAATTTGATATATTTTAGTTTCAAAACTTTAAAAATTAATAAATATAATTTCGGTTTGACATTTAAGCTAGAACGTGTCAAATCAGTGCAAACAACTTAAATGTCATCTTAAAATGCATTTGACCCGTCAAAAAAATGCGTTTAACATGTCAAAAAAATTTAATATAGATGGATTAGAATAACTATATCCATTTGTTTTTAATGTTTGAGGACCAAAATGTATAAGTTTAAAATAGAAACGAATTTCATCGTATAAAACCATACTTAACCCTATTATTTAATTATTTAGTTTACTCATTTTTACTTGATCTAATACTTTTAACCGCTGTTGGAAATAATGAGTCAAAGTTTCGTATCAATAAAAAAAAATAAAGTTAAACACTATATATGAAAGACTCACAAATCCATTGTTGTAAAGTTTTGGGTTAAAAGTGGTGTTAAATGCATTGTGTATATTAGACTAATGTTATATATATAGAACCATAGTTTCCAAAATGTGAAAAATATATCCATTATTAACTCAGCTTGAATTTCTAACACAGAAGAAGATGTGCTATTTATTGAAAAGATTGTAACGAAGAACCCTAAACATGTACCTGCAGATGTAAGAGCTTGGAGGAGGTTGGCTTTTTTTCTGAGGCTGAGAGCTGCTTCAAAATAGTCATGTTGTTTGAGGACTGATTCTGAACAAGTTCCATGTTTGCTCCATTCATGGCTCCAGAATGTCATTCCATCCCCACTTGGACATGCAAGTGTGGGCCAATTGCTTTGCAAACTACTTGTCAGATCAGATATCTGTCATCATAGTCAAGACAAAATTACTGCCAAATTAACCATCATGCAAACAGAACACTGTTCACGAATAAAATATATTCAGATTCTGATTTCAGAGTTAGAACAAGTCTTTTCTTTATTTCAGTTAGAAAATATTCCATCACAACACGTTCAAATGACATAGGTTTCTAACAATAGTACAACACACTATGTTCTTAAGAATATATTTGTTATCTGGTGGGTTCCACCGAAGAATACTAAAGAAAAAACAGACTGGTTTATCTGGTGAGCGATAAGCATAACTTTTCCATAGCTTGGTATAAAAGGAACATCAGAAAACTGAAATTTACTTTCATATAAAAACTTGTGTTGAAGAGCCAGTTACAAGGTTTCAAAACGTGATTCTGAGCACAATGTAAAAGCTTTTGGAAGTTTTCAGTTATATTTCCATCAAAACTACAGCTGCATGGTTCAGTTTTTTTAAAGTTTCTTGTGATATTAAACATTATGATAATATAACAACTAGAATTTAGCAACATATGATTGCACAACATAAAGTTGAACACGTTTGTGCTGTGAAGGATAAAAGGCAAAACACCTTTTATGGCTTTTGAAATTGGATACAATAATTGTGTGCCAAAAGCCCTTTTGAGTCAAATGGAAGATACAGAAGAGGAGACAGGAAAACAGTCCTTACAGCAACTTGCATGATATATTATGACAAGAGAAAACTTAGATAACATCATATGTTTTTATGTTATTTATAAATCAGAATAAAATCTTACATCAATAGTCTTATATTACTTAGAAGTCGAAATCAAGATAAAATACGGTTTAATTAAGACTATTTGACGTAATAGAAACACGAGACCCGATTGATGTCTAAGGGGAATGACATTAAAAAATTATGAGATATGATATGATAATGAAGCACCTGAGAAGGGTTGAAAGGGTTGTTAGGATCACAATTAGAAGGGTATGAGCCATCATTGTAATTAGGCCACAGACCATGAATTCCAAAATCTGCATCAGGTTTTCCACTTGTGGGGTAGCAACATTTCTTCTGTGTGTCACAGTATGATCCAGGCCACTGAAAAACCAAAACTTGAAACAATGATTCATTAAAAGTTCCTTGTAATGCATCAATGCATGATCTTTCAATGAAATTTTACATTACCTGTTGAACAAAGTAGAAGAAATCAAAATCCTGTGAAGCACAGAAAAGGGACACATAGTGCAGCAGCAGCAGAAGCTTGACCAAAATGGAATTTTTAGACTCCATTTTCACGTTCTTAGGATTGGTGTGATTTTTTATGGCTTTGATTTTGAGTGAATGCTACAACTATGGATTGGTATATCAAAGATTGATGAAAATGAAAGGTAAGATGAAACCCAAATGCAGAGTATCAGAACGTTACATATATATATATATATATATATATATATATATATATATATATATATATATATATATATATATATATATATATATATATTTTTTTTTTTGTTTTTTTTTTTTTATATTTATTTTTTTTTGATTTTTT